>JACCDW010721995.1_pt1 | contig 18132 bp, 24 predicted proteins | sample 7449781 | NCBI WGS metagenome assembly JACCDW01 (sample SAMN15323449, study PRJNA562643) | freshwater metagenome | isolation source: river surface water | place: USA:Blue River Watershed | collected 2017-08-18
AATTTATAGTAGATAGCAGCATTGTTGAAATTTCTGAACTGTTGAGCATGGTCTACAGAATACATTCTGTTCAAATCACAGAAGTATAAAAAGTCTTCTTTTGCTGGTCTTCTTTGTGCTCCAAAAATCTCTTTGAATTGTTGTTTTGTTATATGTACTTGAAATGATTCAAATAAATTTAAATCAAATTGATTCATTACAATTTGAGAATCTGGGAATTGATTTCCTTCAACTGAAACCTTTAATTCACCTTCACAAACTACATTATATAATTGATATTCATGTAGTATTGTATCTTGTCCTTTTTTATCAGGGTCAGTTGCGTAGTAAATAACTCTATGTCCAAAAACCATTTGAGCATCATTGCTAAGTTTTTGTAATAAATTCATAGCCTGACTTTGCTGATAAGGATTGAAAAGATTTGCTTTCTCATCTGTTGTCATCTGAGGAAGTGAGCTCGTTGATGGATCACACCCAGGGCCTCCGGAACTTCCACTAGCATTCAAATTAGTGTTAGGAACAAATACTCCATTCTCATCGTAAGCTCCCATAAGATTAGATTGACAACATTGCCTAATACCAAATAGGTTTGTCTTTTTAGAATCTTCAGAAACATTTTGAAAATTACCAATCAAATTTATGTCCTGTATTGTGACATTTTGATTGGAATTATTTTCAATTAAATATTCAATTTGAAAAAAACGTATTGGATTAATTCTTCTGGTTATTATATTTTCTTTAGTAAATAATTCATAATCAGACCAAGATCTACTACTATCTTGTGAATATCTGTAGGATATTCTACAACCTGTAGGTATGCCAGTTGAAGATATTATTTCAATATCTGAAATTTTAAATACTTTATAAATAAAAGGTGGTTTTATTATTAGAGTTCCACCAGCTTGAATTGTAGAGGTTCCCTCTTCATTCATCATTGGTCTTTCTAATTCACCTTGAATGTTATATTCTAAAATTTTAATTACACCGATACTTGATGTTCCTTTTCTTACCCATTTAATTTCTAAATAAAATGGGTCAAGTGGATCTATGATAGGAAAATTAAGAATCTTTAAGGTTAAGTCTAACCATTCTGACCAATTTTGACCATCTCTTGAAATTCTGTAATAGTTTAGTAGATATCTTCCATCTGTTAATCCAATTGTATCATAATAAAATCTTGTTAAAGTTTTTACATTTTGAATTTCAGGAAATGCTAAAATATATTCAGAACCGATACTTGGAAATGAAGGACAAGCATTGGCTGATTGAGTTCCTGCAGTTGGATCAAATTTGTCTGAAATTACAAGTTTACCTTGAATAATATCTGAAGAGATGTTCATGAAAGTATATATTAAAATTATTTATCCACAATAATATCTGTGAAAAATTTGTTAAATCAATAAAACCTCCTTATATTTGTATAAATCTATCAAAGGATAGTAGTTTAGAAAAGTTCTAAATTAAATTGAAATAAAAATAAAAATTATGAATATTAAAGAAAAGTTCTTAGAATTAACAAATCGAACCTACCCTCACGGGACAGAAGAAGAACTATTTCCAATTTTATTTAATACCGTAGATGGTCTTCAAAAAGACGAATTCGGAAACCTATTCATAAAAGTCGGAGATAGTGATGTTATGTTTACTTCTCACTTAGATACCGCTACTTCTGCTAATACGCCAGTAAATCACGTTTTTGATGGTGATATAATCAAAACAGATGGTAAATCTATATTAGGAGCAGATGATAAAGCAGGTGTTACTATTATGTTGTATATGATTAAAAACAACATACCAGGTCTTTACTATTTCTTCTTAGGTGAAGAAGTCGGATGTGTAGGTTCAAAAAAAGTTGCTAATGTTCAGAAAGAAAACAAAATCGAAGGTATCAATAAAGTAATTTCATTTGACCGCAGAGGAACTACTTCAGTTATTACTTATCAGTCTGGAAAAAGATGTGCTTCTGATACATTTGGAAAAGCTTTGTCTGAACAACTTAATTTGGCTAATAATACTTTTAAATATGAGATTGACCCTACTGGTATTTTAACAGACTCTGTTCAGTTTATATCAATCTACCCAGAATGTACAAATATCTCTGTTGGTTATCAATCAGAACACACTTTTACTGAAACTCAAAACATCGTTCACTTAGAAAAATTAGCTGAGGCTTGTCTGAAAGTAGATTGGAATAATCTTCCTGTTGAAAGAGATCCTTCTAAAGTTGAGTATAAAAGTTATGGATATGGTGGTTGGGGTTACCCAGGTTGGGATGATGATGATTACTACTATGGTTCTCGATATGGTTCTCGACAAGGTGGATATTCTTCTTACAATAATTGGGGAAGCATCACTAAACCAAAAACTAAAACAGATAATATTTGGTTCCATGATAAAAAATACAACTATGTTTCTAAAGTAGAGATTGAACAATACACAAACAAAGTTGTTTCTGTGGATCTTTGTAAAGAGAGAATTGCTGAAGAAAAAATTGTCATTGACGCTCTTATCAAATCACTTGATATTGATTATAAATCAACTGAGTGGGATGGTTTCAAATATAAAGTAAACTACGTTTCTAATTATTCAACTGAATGTGATAGAAATGATTTGATTGGATATCTCCCAGAATTGGATTATTCCAAAGTTGAAGAGTTAGGAGAACTAACAAATGATATGTTCGATACAGATTCATATTTAGATATGTGTGATGGTTTTTATGACTAAAAATATTTTGAAAGTCGGAATTTTATTCCGACTTTTTTTATTATATTTGTAATATGTGGTTAATAAAAAAATACAATAAAAAAAGAAAAATTAAATCTAAGATTTATCAGGAGTTTAAAAAAGCTTTAGAAAAAAAAGATTTTGTAAGAACTGGTATACTTTCTAAAAGATTTTTAAAAATTAAATAATTATGACAATTTTTGAATTAAAACAAAAGATTGATGAAAAAAGTAATGAGTCAGCTGTATTACATAAAAAATTAAGAGTTTTACATGACGAGTTGTCTCAATTAAGAAATCAATTCGAACAACTTGAAATGGAAGAATTTGTAAATTATTTACAAATTGGTGAAGTGATTGAAGTTGAAAATTATTATTCTTTCAGAGGGTATTGTAGTGACCCTAAATCTAGTAATTCATTTGTGGCCGGTGAGAGGTTTAAAATCGCCAAAAAAAATAAAAAATCAATTGTTATTGAGGTTACAAAAAAGTTAAAACGTCAATGGGATGAAGTTTCTAAAAAATCAGTAGTGATTTCTGAGTATAGTCCTGGTTGGAAAATAAGAGTTGATTTAGATTCACTTTTTCATTTTTATTTTAAAAGCAAAACAATGAAAGCAGCATTTGATTCTTATATTAAAAGAAAACAAGCATTAGATAATTTATTAAATGACTAAAGAAGTTGAAATATTAAAAATAGGGACTATACTACCATCAACTATAGAAAATAAAAATACTATTATGGTTGTTTATAATGGTGGTCCTATTTTTGAATATTATGTTTCTATTCTAAGAGAAAATTGTGATGAATACAAATATCTAAAAACTCATCAATCTATTGTAGGTGGTCCATATAGTTATAGAACAGGTAATAACGATTCTCGATTGTTTGGTGAATTAGATGGTGAATTGAAAGTAGGTCAATCATTTGCCGTTGGTAGTTGGCATAGTTCGATTGTCCAAAAAATCATAAATAAAAATATAGCTATTACAAATAATTCTGTTTATGCTATACATAATGTTTCTGAGTTTAGAGATAAAAAATTAAAAGATTTAGGTCTATAAATCTTTATTTTATTGTATTTTAAAATTTCATTCATACTTTTTAATATATAGTTTAATGAGATATTTACAAAAATATGAGAGTATGAATAAAGAGTATAGATTGAAAAATCTACCTCATGTTGGAGAACCTATTCTTAGTGGTGATAATATATCTATTCTACAACAAGATTGGTTTGAAAAGTTATTACCAAATTCTTTTACAATATATTCAAACCCTGATACCAAAAAGTTAAATAAAGATTTAACAATCACTGACACAAATCCTAATAAAGAATATGTTTTTGATAAAAATGATTGCACTATAGATAATGGTTTAATTCAGTTTAACTATTACTATAATAGTGCTGATCAACATGATGAAAAAAATAAAAATAAAAATCCAATACCATTAGATCCTAACTACGTTTTAGAAAATGGAGAACCTTCTATTTTGGAATTTGATATACATTTTTCAAAAATTGGACAGGGTGACCTTTATGATAATGGTGATAAAATTAAACTTCTTGTTGATATAACTTATGGTAATAATATGGCTGTTGAGTTTTCATTAGAATCTCCTAATAAAATTAACATAATTCATTATACATCAGTTGGATCAAAATACGATCCTGAATCACATTGGGGATTTACAGATGAGTCTATTCAAGACTTAGTAAAATTCTTTAATGCTTTCAATCATGGTATAGAATTGACACCTAATGATTTAAAATTCTTAGACGAACATCACGATAGTTATGAACATCCAGATGAAAATCCTAAACATCTTTATAATGACGACTCTGACTTAATCAAATTTGGAAATGCGTATGAAGAGTCTTTTTCTGAAAAAGAAGATATTTTTCTAATTATAAACAATGCAAAGTCACCTTTATTTAAATATTTTCCAAAAGTTGCCAGATATTTAAGAGTTAGAGACATTCCTTATAAAGCAGCTTGCACACCTGAAGAAGTGCAAAGATATAACAATGAATATAACATTGTTGGATGTCTTTCTACTGGTTCTGATTATAGTATGAGACAACCAGAATCTGGTAAGGAATACGATGCTTCTGAAGAAGCTTTAAGAATTTTGAAATGTCCAATTTTAGCTATGTGTTATGGTTTTCAATCAATCGTTAAATTCTATGGTCAAGGTTTAGATGGTGGTGAATTAAATTGTGGTATGTTTAATTTGACTGACTTTGACTCAGGTCATTTTTTATTTAAAGGAATTGACCTCACTCAACAAAAAGTTAATTTTTGTTTTCATGATTATCCACTAAATGTTCCAATAGACTTTGAAAATATTGCTATGTTAGGTGATACTATTGCGGGAATATCTAATAAGAATTTAAAAAGATATGGTATACTTTTTCACCCAGAAGAGGTAGAACAAACTTGGATAATATTAGACAACTTTGTCGATGAATGTAATAGTTTAATTCCAACTAAGTTATTAAAACTTCAAACTTTTGAAAAATTTATTAAAAAGTCTTTGTAAAATCAAAACTTTTTTCTAAATTTGTATAGAAAATTGACAAACAAAGAAAAATAATTGAATATATACTAAAATGAAAAATGTAATTGTAAATATCGCAGTAGTTAACCCTCAACCGCAGGATCAGGATCGTGTCGGAGTGGCTAACTATGTCTTTACAATGAGTTAAGAGTTTAAGTAAACAATATTGTAAAAACCCAGTTAGTCAATGATTAACTGGGTTTTTTTATTGTCCTATGGTGTAATTGGCAACACGTCTGGTTTTGGTCCAGAAGAGTCGAGGTTCGAGCCCTTGTGGGACAACAGATAAGGTCTATTAGGGTAGTGGTCATCCTTCCTCACTGTCTATGAGGAGACGCGAGTTCGATTCTCGCATAGACCGCACACTCTTTAGAGAATAGAGTAAAAGAATTCTCAATATTGTCGAGTCGTCTAGCTGGCAGGACGCGGGATTTTGACTCCCGAAACACAGGTTCGAAGCCTGTCTCGACATCAAAACTAGGTGTGTAGGCAATTGGAAGCCGACCTGATTTGGGGTCAGGAATGAACATAAGAGTTCTATGTGGGTTCGAGTCCCACCACTTAGACAAATACGGATGTGAGGTCAAATGGTTAAGATGTCTGCCTGTCACGCAGTTCGGAGCGGGTTCAACTCCCGTCACGTCCGCTAAATTTCGGGAAGTAGATCAGTTGGTAGATCGGGTGGTTTGGGACCATCAGGCCGCAGGTTCGAGTCCTGTCTTCCCGACAGAAATTAAGTATTATGATTGATGGTGTAAGATATATTGATAATTTTGTAAATGACGATGTGAATCTTTTTAATTTAATAAGAGATACATCTGATTGGGATAGAAGTATGTCTTCTAGACTCACAACTTCTTTTGGAGTTCCTTATAATTACTCTGGTATTAATTATAATATAGTTGATATTCCTGATTATTTAAGTGATGTCGTTAATCGAATAAATAACATAATTGGATTTACACCAAACAATTGTTTAATAAATTATTATTTAGATGGAAGATCAAGAATGGGTTTTCATTCTGATAGAACAGATATACTTTCACCAGGAACAGGAGTTGTTATTATATCTTTAGGTTCAACTAGAACATTAAGATTTAGAAATATCAATGATAGAAGTATAATTGATTTTCCACTAAGAAGTGGTTCACTTTTTTATATGACTGCTGATGTTCAGAATTTATGGGTTCATTCTATTCCAGTTGATGATACTGATAATGGAAGAATGAGTTTAACATTTAGAAATCTTCTCACCACTAAATGACTCTTCTTTTACATGCAAAACAAACACCACAAGGTAAACTATCTTTTGGATACCAACAGGACCAAGTGAGTTTAAGAAAATCAGTCCATCCTTTTTTTATTGAAATATCTAACATATCTTCTTTTGTTAAAGAAATTATTGGTAGGTTAAATTTTGAAAATGCTTCAAGTTCAATTTTGTTTCCTACAATTTTTTTAGATACTAAGCTCCAGAAAGACCTTGGATTTCCTGGATTATATTCTAAACAGATATCTGCTTCAATATTAAATTCTTCAAGAATATCAGTGATATATGTATATTGAGATATTGGTCTATTTACAAAATCATTAGCAAATAAATCAAAATAAAGAATTTTTGTTTTATTGGAATAAGTGACTTCTTCTTTACAAATATAGTTCATAAAACTGTAATTAAACATAAAACTACACATAAGAAGATCTTCAGACTTTCCTATTATATTAAATGATTTTATTTTTGAAGTGTCTAATACTGATAGTATGTTTAACATTGTTTTTAACTCAACATCAACACTTCTTCTGCCAATATTTGAATGTTTTACGTTGTCTATAAAAAGTGTTATGTAATAGATATTAATTTCAGATATTTTATCATCATTGACTATTTGAAGTAATCTAAAAGTGCTGTCAAATCCGCCAGTCCAAAAAATATTGTTTGTCATATTTTATTAATCTATTTCAATCCATCGACCATCAGATAGAAATTGAAATTTACCAATATAGATGTATTTATTATTCCATTCTTCTGGTGAAATTATAGAAAGAAACTCACCTTCTTCTTTTTCATATAAAAAATATATATGACCGGATATTGGTTCAAAATTATGTTTCGCTAGATAAAGACGTTCGTTTATAGAAATTTCTTTGAGCAACTTTTGATACTCTTTTTGTATTTCTTCAAATTTAGAAGAAAAGTGATGTTTTAGTTTAGATGTTTTTTCGAGTTTGAATAATTGAATATCATCTGGTGAAAAGTTTTGTGAGCCTAATTCAGTTGGATATTCTTTTAATCTTCTTTCAGGAACGTAAGAATCGGGTAGTTTTTTTTCCATTATTTATTATATCTAAAATTTTAAATAAAGATTAAACTAAAAAAAATAAAAAAATATATAATATATGATAAATCACGTCTATAAAATAAAGTTTAATAAATCTTCATTTGATTTAAATGAGGATTATGATAGATTATCAGAGCATGAAAAACAAAAAATTTCAGATTTAGATGCTGAGTCTTTTTTTGATTATCAGGATTATAAAGACAGATACATCTGTTATGTAATTTGTAAACCAACTGAAATACAAAAATACTCAAACATACTAATTCAGAACTTGATTATACACGAAGTAGAAGATTTATCATCAGATATATTAAAATTTAAAATTGACTTAGAAACCGAACTTAAACCATTACTTAGTACAATAAATTCAATCAAATATAGTTTCTTTATAGATGATATCAATGATTGGATACTACAACATCTTAATATTGATGATGTTTTAGATAGGATTTCTGAATTAGGAACGGTAGATAAACTATCAACAGTTGAAAAAGAATTTCTTAAAAACTTTCAACTTCCATGATTTTTTCTTATATTAGCAAAAAAATATTATGATTAATAAATTTAAAAAACTTCAAAGAGATTTTATTCAGAAATTGGCACAAATTTTTGCTAATGTTCTAATAAAAAAATTAGAAACAGAAATTGGCACAGAAGAATTCTACGCCACTTTTGAACAAGCTGCTAAGTTGAATGCTTACTGTGTAGTTCTACATGATATCTATTTAGACTAATGAAAAAAATAGGATTTACATGCTCCTGTTTCGACCTTTTTCATGCAGGACATATTATGATGCTTAAAGAGGCAAAATCTGTTTGTGACTACTTAATTGTTGGATTACAAACAGATCCAACTATAGATAGACCTGAAAAAAATAAACCAATTCAAAGTATATTTGAAAGGTTTGTTCAATTAGATGCGTGTAAATATGTGGATGAAATTGTTGTTTATGCTACTGAAAAGGATTTGTTAGATATACTACATTCATATCCAATAAACATTAGAATTGTTGGAGATGAATATAAAGAAAAAGATTTTACAGGTAAAGAATTGTCACACATTGAAATGTATTATAATTCTAGAAAACATTCATTTTCAACTACAGAGTTGAGAATGAGAGTTATTGAAAAATATAAATTAGAAAAGAAATGAGAAAGTTATTTTTAGATGATATAAGAATTCCAAAAGATGCTATTGGTTTAGTGCCTTCAAATCTTAATCAGTTCTATTTCGAAAATGATTGGGTTATAGTTAGAAATTTCTGGGAATATTGTAATTACATACAAAAGTTTGGATTACCAGACTTTATTTCTTTTGACCATGATTTAGCAGATGAACATTATAATGATCTTTTTTCTGACAATAATTGGACAAAATCAGACTCGGATATTGTTTTAAAATATGATGATTATTCAGAAAAAACAGGATATGAGTGTGCTAAGTGGTTAGTTGATTGGTGTTTGGAAAATTCACAAAAGTTACCTAAATTTATAGTTCACTCGGCTAACCCAGTCGGTAAAAAAAACATTGAGACTTATTTAAATAACGCTACTAAACATTTATTATAATGGACTTTATTAGAACTCATTTGGTGTCAAAAATCAAAAATAGTGTAAAAGAAAAACAAAAAATATTAAAATTTGAGGGATTCTTTTTTTTAGATAGTCCTATTGAAGATGGTAAAAAAACTATCAATAGATTAAATCAATATTCAATTTATCCAAAAGAAGAACTTCTGCCACTCAATTGGTATCAATTAAAAGGAACTTCTCTTTTAGAGATTTACTCACAACTTAAAGAAAATAATGTTTATATCTATAAAGTTTTAGATGGTAAATCTCATAAAATGAGAATCAAAAAGAAAAATGATAGAAACACTTAGAAAGGATTTTAAATATATGGTGTCATATGATTATGACACCATATATTCGTGCGAAGAATCCGGTTGTATTGAAGAGGGTATTTGTCGTTGTGGATATATCACAAACACATATTTAGATAAAGTTGATGTTTCATCAATATCTAATAATATTTATTCAGAAATTTTTAATAATTCAATCTCTACAAAAAGACATAACGCTATTAACTCTCTTTGGGGAATATCTGAAGATATCGAGAAATATACTATTGATAGAATTTTAAGAATTAATAAAATCTGGAAACCAGAATTCTGGGATATAAATATTTCAGGTGGTTATTATGGCCAAGAAGTTGATGAAGTTGTGTTGATAGAAGATGTTGTTAAAAGAATAAATTTTCAATTAGAAAAGGCTTTTGAAATTGACAATCTAAAAGAAAGAATAGATTATCTTTTAGAATTAGAAAACGGTTTTCTCTTAGAAGATATAAAAAACAGAGAATATAATATATCTATAATTGATATAGATGATGTAGTTTTTACAAATTCAGATCATAAAAGAAAAGTTTTAGTAGAAGAGTTAGAACATTATTCTGATAAAAATTACCTGGGAATCAGAGGAATTGTAAAAAAAGATGGAACTAAATTTAAAATAATTGATGGTTATCATAGATTATCAAAAACAGAAAATAAATTAGTCAAAGTCTTAGTTTGTTAAAAAAACTTCTAAGTAAAATATCATATAAAATAGAAAACTATGGCAAATTTTATTTATTCCAGGGTTAATATTCAACCACAAGAGGCTATGGATAAAATATGTGGTATGATAAAAAGCATGCCAAATGTTCCATTTGGTCAAGAAACAAAAACAATAATACAAACATTTTATAAAGACAATTCAGAAGTCCTTGATGATAATTCTTTGAACTACACTTGGATTCAAAATAATGTAGGAACTCATTGGATAAATTTAAATATCGAAGATGATTACATAACTATTAATTCACCTACAATTATTCCAGACGGATTTATTGTAAAACTTTATAGTTTGTGTATTTCAGATTTTGATGATGTAGAAATATATTGTAAATGGTGGGATGAAACCGAAACTCAATGTGGGGTTGCTTTAGTTAAAGATGGTATGTATACAGAAGATGAAATTTATATGGATTCTGAAGATATATATGATACCTCATACTATCCTTCAGGATTTGAAGATATCATAATCGTAAAAGATTGGGTTAAGTTTAAATTGAATCCAGAATCAAGTCTAAACCCAGATGATATAGACAATATGGATGAAGATGATGTAAGAGATCTTTTTTCAGATTGGAAAGAAGAAGAAAAATGGATTACAATTGAGAATAATTGGTCTACCATGTTTAAATTATCTCAAGATGCTATAAAAAATCCAGAAATTGAAACACCAATAACTAAAATAAAAACGATAGCAAAACGGAAATATGAAATGATCCAAGACTGTTACCCATTTTAAATAAAATTATATACACAATGGAATTAAATAAAATATACCACGGTGACTGTATTGAAGGTCTTAAATGTATGGAATCTAATACAGTTGACCTAGTCGTGACTTCACCTCCTTATAACTTAAATATTGACTATGCTCATCATAAAGATGATATGAAACTTGAAGCCTACTATGAATGGTGTAAACAGTGGATTTCAGAATCCTACAGAGTGCTAAAACCAGGAGGTAGATTTTGTTTACAAATTGGATGTTTTCAATCTCAGTTGAATGAACCGAGCTATGCCACATTCACTAACATATTTCAAGAAGTTGGATTCACCTTTAGAGAGTTTATTATTTGGAACAAAAATCAAATTCCTAAAAGAACTGCTTGGGGTAGTTGGAAAAGTCCGTCAAATCCGCGTATTCTACCACCTTTTGAAATGATAATCAATTTTCATAAGAGTTCACCTAAGATTTTAGAAAAAGGTGAAACAGATTTGACTAAAGAAGAATTTGTTGCTTGGACAAATGGTCTTTGGGTTATTGCTCCTGAGAGTGCAAAAAAGAGAAATCATCCAGCTCCATTTCCCGAAGAATTAGCAACTCGTTGTATTAAGATGCATTCTTATATTGGTGGTGTTGTTTTAGACCCATTTAATGGCAGTGGAACCACAACATCAGTTGCTAAGAAATTAGGTAGAAATTATATTGGTTTTGATATTACCGAAAATTATTGTCAATTAGCAGAGGATAGATTATAATTTTTTATTATATTTGTTATATGATATTATACATAGTTAAAACATCTTCCAAGACAAAAGTTTTTGAGTGTGAAAGAAAACTTAATACTTTTTTAAAAAATGAGCAAATCAACGGTAAAAATATTAGTCGTTATAGTATCTCAACCTATGAGGCTGAATTAAAATCCATTTCTAATGGACTAGAGTGTTCCAACAATTATTCCTCTTCTATTATTAGAGATAACAAGTTAGAAGTTGCTTTAGGTGATGATTACGCTTCTAATGTTCAGAAGTTTAAACAAATGATTTTAGAATCAGCAAAACCAGGTCCTCAAAAAGATGCTTTTTTGTTAAAACTAGATATCACACCATCTGTGAAGGCTGATATGACACACTTAATAAAATCTAATGCGAGTTTCACTCTTTATGAAATTCCCTTAGGCTTAGAAAATTCTGTAGAATATTATAAATTACTTTTAAAACTTTATAATTTTAGAAAGATTGAAGAAAAATTTGTAAGAGAAACTTACAATAGTAGTGGATATTTACATTCAAGAGGTTATTGTGTAACACCAGAAAGATGTTTGGTGGGTTTTAAATTAGCAAAAGAAAGTTAATCTATAAATTCATTTGTGTCTATTTCCTCTAATCTTACTTGAAATCTTTCTAATCTACTTGTGAGTTGTCTAAAGTATTTTTCTCTTTCTTCTTCATCAAACTTAAATTGTAATTGACCTTTATCTTCAATAATATCATTAATTCTATTCACTTCATTGTTAAGTTTAGATTTAATCATATCTCTAATTTCTAAAATACTATCTTCATATGCAAACTTATCAGTCACTCTCTCTTTTTCATTATCAACTTTAACTCCTAATACAAGTGCATCTACTTCAGAAAGGTATGTTCCTGATGGAGTATCTATATCTTTTAATTCATCAGGTTTTTCACCAACTATTTTATAAGTATTTAATTGGAATCTAATTGGAACTGGCTCGTCTTTATAATCTAGTGTGAATAATTCTCTTAGTGCCCAATTGTAGTCAACCCAACTACTCCACTTTTGAGAAAGAATTTCAAACCATTTCTGGTCTCTATATTCTCTTGTATTTATGATGTCATCATCATCTTTGTGATACCAGTTAGAATCTGCTCCGATTCCTTCACCGTCACTATCTATTTTTTCGATAACTTCAACAGCATTTTCATCATAAAGATAGTATCCATAAGCATCTGAATAAACAGCATCATCACAATGAATAGGCTCATCAATCCACTCATCATAAACAATATCTTCACAATCTTCAGGAAACCACTCATTTCTCCATCTTCTACTACCTGTATGTATTTGAGTTGCATACTGTCTTCTTATATAAGAGTCTGCCCATTCGGACCAAACAGCTTCATCTTCTGGAATTCTTCTGTCATGCCATTCGGACCAAACGCCGCCTTCAATTTCCTCGTAGCCACCTCCAGTATCATTTAAGATATATTGACCTTCATAACTTTCATCAGATTCTTCGTCATTATAAAGTAATCCATCTTCTGGATTATATCTTTTAAATGTATCCATATAAGGATATTGTCTGTATTTACCTGGTTTAATTTGAATTGTCATATCACAATTCTTTTCTTGGCCATTGATAGTTACATTTGTGTATGAATGGTGATTGTTATATGTTTTATAATACCAACCTTTTTCTTTTGCGTAGTTTCTGAACTTTTCAACATAAGTATCATTTATACTGTATTGTCTATCCATAAACCAAACATCTGGTTCAGGATCTACACCATAAGATTTAATTGTATTTAATTTCCAAACAATGGCTCTTCCGATTAGTTTCTCATCTTCTACAAGAATTAACATTTTACAAACTTCAGGATTATTTACATAAATATTAAAGAATCCTTTTTTACGAGCCATGCAAGAGTTTCCAAGACTTCCTTCCATTGAAACATAATTTTCATAATTATACCAGTGATTAATTTCTTCTCCAGAAACTTCTTCAAAATGTTCACCTTGTTTTTCTAAAGTAGCTTTAAATTGATTAGTAAATTCTTCAATATCTTTTGGTGTATATTTACCAGGAAGAACCGCATTTACAAATCTTCCTAATTTGACTTCGTTTCTAGACTTTTTGTCTAATTCGTAATCTTTGAAAAGATGATTTACATCTGATTGAGAAGTTTCACCATTTTCAATTTTTTTAAGTAATGTATCAAGTATTGATTGAGTGTTTTCATCTGATAGACGTTGTGATTTAGCCCATTCTGTAAAAGACTTTTCAATATTTCTTTTTAAATCTCTTAAACGGCTGTAACTAACATATCCATCTTTTCCGAGTGAAATAAAAGTATTGTCTGATTTATTATCTTTATACTCTATATCAATTAAATCTTTTGCTATTGAATTTCCTTTTGTATTTAATTTATAAAGTACATCTTTAAAGTCTTTTACATAGTAGATAAAAGTCTCATTTATCACACTTTCAAAAAGAAAATCATCTTTAAACGAATTATAATCTAAAATCATATAATATATATTAAAAATTATATTTATATTTGTAACTATGAAATTAAAAGAACCCTTTGTTATACTTCTTGTTGGACCAACTTTATCAGGAAAATCCACTTGGATAAGAAATAATTATCCTGATATTAATGTAATTTCTCGTGATGAAATTGTTATGGAAGTTGCTGGCACCAGAGACTATAATAAAGCATTTGAAATAGTGGATCATAAATTAGTTGATAAAGTTTTAGCTGATAGACTTTCTGAGTCTAATGCTAATAAAATTTCTACTATTGTAGATATGACTAATATGACTGTAAAAAGAAGAGCTCAAACATTAAGATATTTTGATGATAGTTTTAACAAAGTTGCTGTTGTTTTTCCAATACTTTCGGATGAAGAATATCAAAATAGAAATATTTCTAGAAATGCTTCTGAGAATAAGTGGATACCACCATCAGTTATAAAGTCTATGATTGATTCTTATCAAGAACCTTCTTATGGTGAGGGATTCTCAAATATTATTTTCCTGTAAAAAATCCTCAAAATTTTGGTAAATTTCAATATTTATACTATATTTGTATAAATAATAAGGATATATATGATTTCTACTGAGCACGTAATTGATTTTGATAACTTAGTTTTAACAAGTAAAGAGGTATTCGATGATTATGAATATCTTATTGTTGAACACGACGGTTCTTATTCAGAAGACGACCAGTATCTTTATTTTGATTTTAAAGGTATTGAAGTTTGCATCGGTTTTGAACTAACTATTAGAGGTTGGTATTGGTATCAACCATCGACATATATGGAGCCAGAAGATGGTGAAACTCATATCACAGATGTTGATATTGATGTTAATTATCTTTTAGTTGCTGATGAAGAGGTAGTCATTGATAAAGATCTTAAAAAGACTTTATTAGAGGTAGTAAAAAAATATGTATAAGGTATGAATAAAATTTACTTTGACAAAGAAAAAAAAGTTTGGTTTGTTAATGAACCAGAAGACCTTTACTCTTTTAAGAGTGTAAATTACGAAACTAAAGAAGAAGAAAAACAAATTATTTCCTGGACACGAGGATTTGACATGAGCAATTATCCTAATCATGTTAGAATGTATGATGTTGAAATAGAAGGAGTAAAATATTTCTTTTTAATGAGACCAAGTGGTGTTCATTATGTTATTGAGCCAGAGGATCCAATTCAATTAGAAAATCTTATAAATACTCATAAAATATTTTTTGTAGGTGAAACTCTTTGATTTCACTTTTTAATATATACTCCTATGAAAGTAAGAAAATTAGGAGATTGGAAACCAAGAGTTTTAGTTTTTCAGGGTTCACCAAGAGATCCTGAGACTTGTTCAAATATGGAGTCTAAAACTCATAAGGTGGTTAATTATATGATAAAAAAGTGGTCACCTTTTATCAATTTTCAAGTTATTGACTTAGCTGTAAATCAATCAAAAAGACCTATAATTCAACCCTGTAAAGGATGTATCTCGACATCAGGTGGTTTTCATTGTCACTTTTCCTGTTCTTGTTATTTTAAAGGTGATTCTGAAAAACCAGATTTATTAAAAGAAGAAGGAGTATATGACTTATTAAAGCAATGTGATGCTTTCATTGTTGTTTCTCCTATTCACTGGCATTCTCTAACTTCTCAAATTAAATTACTTTTTGACAGATTAGTTTGTGTTAATCAAACACTTACAATAGATGATGCTAAAAATTTAATGGGTGATGATAGCATAAAGAATTCAGAAGTCACTGGTAAATTTGCACGTTCTGGTAACTATAACCATTTATTGAGAAATCATTTAGAAGGAAAAGTCGCTGCATTTTATGTTCATGGTGATGATGGTGCTAATGACTATGTAGGAAAAGAATTACCACTATCTTATCAAGATGTTTTAGATGATGGATTTGGTCATAATCCTAAAAATGTAGTAATGCCTTATGTGATGCAACTTAAATACTCTGGAATATTTGTTCCAGATGAATTGATAGAAGCATTCTATGTTAATAAAGGAATAGATTACAACACAGCAAATAAAACATTCAAAAAGACTAAAGAGTTTTTTGAAAGAGCAAATAATCTTTTAGAAAATCTCCTTACTTATTTAGAAGAGAATAAATACAAAACACAAATATAATATGGAAACCAGAGACAAAATAATTTACTTTATGGTTATTGGAATAATGTCTATCATTGGTTTTATCGTTATTGGTGATTTTATAGTTTCTATTTTAGAAAGAAGAGCGGTTGATGAGAAAATTACCGATTTGTTACAAATTGTAATTACTGGCCTGATTGGTATTGTTGGTGGTTATTTTGGTTCAAAAAATAAAGAATAAAGTTAATATATAGATTATGAGAATAAAGAAGTTCAATGAAGAAGTTGGTTTTGACGACGAAGAAACAAGAGACCGTCTTGAAATTCCAAATTTACGAGGAGAATTAGAACCAAATAGTTCTACTATGAGAACATATTCTTTACCTAACTCAAAGATTAACACCGATACTGAAATTAGAAAGATAATCTATAGAGAACCAATACTGGATAGATTTAGAGTTGATATAAAAAGAATAGAAGGTTCGAAGTTGATTAGTTTTTATGCGACAAGTAAATATCCACTAGATGGTAATGAATATTATGCTCAATTGTCTTTTGCTTATCACGATGAAAGATATTATATTGGAACTATCCTAAGAAATAGATTTGAAGAAAATGAAAATGAGTGGGTAAAACATACATTTTTCTTTGATAAAATTGAAGATATTTTTAAAGTTGCTGATGCTTTTGTTAAGACTTGTGAAAAGTTAGCAATCATAGACAGTGGTGATCTAGAGCCTTTTCTATCTCAACAAAATTAATTTTAATTTTTTTTCTTAAAAATTTGGCACAATTGAATTCTTGCCTTATCTTTGTATTCACAAACGATGGGGAAGTTCCAGAGCGGCAAATGGAGTTTCAGTAGTGCTGAGACCGGTCTCTAAAGATCTTCGTAGGTTCGAGTCCTAACCTTTCCCACAAAAGTTGAATTTTTTACAAAAAGATTTTTAGATTAAAAAAATATTCTTATCTTTGTAAAACAAAATTGAAATAAAGAGTATAAAAAATATATCGCGGGGTAGAGCAGCTGGAAGCTCGCAAGGCTCATAACCTTGAGGTCACTGGTTCGAGTCCAGTCTCCGCTACTAAAGAGTTCTCAACGGAGAACATCGTTCTTTGAAATATTGTTCTTTAACAGTCGGTTTCGACTGGCTGTGAAAAGAAGGGCGGCTTATAGTCCTTAAAATAAACCGTGAAAGCGGGATAAAGTGAACAGAATAGCTAAATCTGTTTGCGTCTTAGACCTTAGGGTCTGAGGTCGAGTAAGCAAGTGGGACACCACAAAACCTTATTAGTCGAGGGTAACACTGTAGATGAACTGGATTTGTGACCGGGCAATTGTAGATTGTTTGGTTGACCTCGGAAGAGGAATAGGATTAACCCATAGGGATGTTGCAAAAAGTAGTGGCTCACCGGTTATTATCATTGCGGGTTCCAACTTAAGAGGTGTCTTAAAGTCGAAAGACAATCAAGTGTACAGGTGGTGCTGTTATTTGACACTCTACTCTCTACCAAGAGAGTTGTTGTGAAGATATCTTAAAGAGTTGTGATGGAGGCATCACACGGAGTTGTCCAGTATTCCTGAGGTCAAAAGCTTTGGGAGCTGAGAGGTGACCACGACTTCGACAAATCTACAAAGCACTAAATTTCTAACTGTTAATTGGAAACATTTAAAAAAGAAGAAATCAAAAGTGTTACCTAGTTACTGATGAAAGGTACCTACTTAGTCGTGAGTGTTCACGGCCACTGAAGCTCGAAAGGCTGATGTGATTTCATCGAAAAGCTTATAGAGGGTCGAAC
>JACCDW011978028.1_pt1 | contig 18127 bp, 13 predicted proteins | sample 7449781 | NCBI WGS metagenome assembly JACCDW01 (sample SAMN15323449, study PRJNA562643) | freshwater metagenome | isolation source: river surface water | place: USA:Blue River Watershed | collected 2017-08-18
CTTTAAAAATACTAAACAAAATATTATATTTTAAATAAATGGATACTTTAAAAATAGTCTCAACAAATTATACTGGTCAATCGGCGGTTATTACATACTATCCCGATACGGGTGGGACTATTAATTTAGGTACACAAGTATTACCTTATGATTATGTTGCATCTTATTTTTATGGGACATACTCATTATTTTTTCCCGCTTTTGGTAGTACATGTACTTTATATGTTGAAGACCTTTCAGGTAATTTCTTATTGCAAGAAAATGGTGATTATATTTTTCAAGAAAATTATTCTAAAATAATAATTGAAACGGGACCTTCTCCAACACCAACTGTTACACCAACAAGTTCCACAACCCCATCTACGGTAATACCTTCGGTAACACCAACAATGTCAGTAACACCTTCATTGACACCAACCCCTTCTGTTACTTTATCGGTTACACCTTCAATTTCTGTCACACCTTCAATGACTTCATCATTGACACCGTCGGTTACCCCTTCGGTCACACCAACATCCTCACTTACCCCATCTGTAACTCCGTCTATAACCCCAACAAGTTCTGTAACACCTTCCGTAACCACATCTATAACACCATCACTTACACCATCGGTTACCTCTTCAGTTACCCCAACTCCATCGGTTACCCCAAGTGTTACATCATCTGTAACCCCATCAGTAACAACATCTAGTTCGGTAACACCAACTTTGTCGTTAACGCCTTCGTTAACACCAACTTCATCTATTACGCCCACACCCACACCATCACCACCATCAAACTTAATTGTTTACTTAGATTCAGGTAATTTAAGTTCATATTCGGGAACTGGTAGTACATGGTATGATTTACAAGGAGTTTCAAATGATGCAACATTAATTAATACACCGACATACTCATCAAACTTCAATGGTATTTTAAATTTTGATGATGCATCTTCTGAATATGCAACAATACCAAATATAGGTAACCTTTCAAATTGGACCGTTGAAGTTTGGTTTAGATTAACAAGTGCGATTGGAACTAAAGTTAGCTCAATTGTTTCCAATCAATTTGATTTAGTTAATAAATTAAATTTTAGTATTGGTACTAATAACGCACCAACAAATTATAACATATCGGCGGGATTTTTTAACGGTGCGTGGAGAACAACTTCAGGATTTGCACCATCAACCAACGTATGGTATCAGGTCGTTGGTACATATGATGGTTCTGTTATTAGACAATATGTAAATGGTGTTGCTTCTGGTGGTACATTAAATTATGTTGGGACCCCACAATCTGGTGGTGAAATTAGATTAATGAGAAGGTGGGATGATACTTTATCCTCAAGTAACTTAATTGATGGTGACTTAGCGATTGTAAAAATATATAACACCGCATTAAATTCATCACAAGTTCTTCAAAATTATAACGATAATTCTAGTAGATTCGTCATACCGTCACCAACACCATCAGTAACCCCAACAATATCACCAACACCATCAGTAACTCCGACTGTAACACCATCAATCACACCATCTTTAACACCTACAAGTTCGGTCACACCATCTGTAACACCAAGTATAACACCCTCGATTACACCTACATCATCGGTTACTCCATCTGTCACACCAAGTAGAACACCTTCTGTAACACCAACATCATCGGTTACACCATCTGTAACACCAAGTAGAACACCTTCTGTAACACCGAGTAGAACACCTTCTGTAACACCAAGTTTAACCCCTTCGATTACAACAACATCATCGGTTACACCTTCAATTACGCCTACACCATCAAGACCTGCATTTACGTATTATAGATGGCAAATTACAGAAACCAAAATAATGCCTCCTAATGCTAATGCGGTTCAATCATCCGAATTTGCATTTCAAATAGGTGGTGTGGACCAATCTTGGGGTACCGTAACTGTGACAAATCCAGGAGGTAATAATCCCGCGGGTGAGGAGCCGTCAAAATTGGTTGATGGTAGTTTGTTAGCGAAAGCTTTAGATTTAAATTTTGTGTCCAATGGAAATGTGACCAATTTTATATTTCAATTTGCAACCGCACGAGCGTTTACGGGATATAGATGGGGTACAGCAAATGACGAAGAGGGTAGAGACCCCAAATCTTGGACAATAGCAGGAAGTAACGATGGTACAACATGGACAACATTACATACGGTGTCAGGTTTTAGTGCAACTGTAGCGAGAGACACATGGCAAACATCACAGACTTATTAAAAATTAAATAATGAAGTATTTATAAAATATGGCGAATCTACCAATATCACAATTACCAGAAATAACGGGTTTAACTGCAAACGCGGAATTCGCCGTTTCTCAAGGTGGAACAACATATAAAATTAAAAATGGTAATTTAGCACCGTTCCCAACGGTTTATGGTTTATTTGCTCAAACAGGAAATAGTATCACAGTTAGTGGTACTACTTTGGAAACCACAATAATAAATGGGGGAAAAGGTACGCTTACTATACCCGCTAATGGTTTTTCTATTGGTGATTCTTTTAGAGCCGATTTGGGTGGTTTACTATCGGCAAAAAATAATGATACCATAAGAATTAGAATTAAAACAGGTTCTGTTATATTGGCGGATAGTGGTGCCCAAACTATGACAACTTCGGTTGATGATGTATTTCAATTGTCTGTTAACTTTACAGTTAGACAAATTGGTGTTGCGGGTGTGGCAAGTATTGTTGCTCTTGGTGTTTTTCATACAACAAAACAATCAAACGGTTCTCAAACAGGATTCGCGTTTAACACAGTTAATAACACAACGTTTGATACAACCATTAATAATGTACTGGATGTTACTGCGGAATTTAGTTCTAATAGTCCTTTGAATAGTATCATGAGTGATATTTTTGTGTTAAATAAAATTTATTAATCAATATGGAATTTTTTATACGACAAGGTTCATCAGAACCAATTTTAAAAATGAAACTGATTGATGACGGTAAAAACGATAAATCGGGTTTCAATGATAGATTAGAAAGTTGCGATATTACTTTAGATATGTTTGACGTTGAGTCTGGTGAACCTGAAATATTAAACTCGACTTGTCAAATAACAACTCGTGACAAAAAATACAACCAAACCACCGATGAATATTATATTGTCCACCAATTTACCGAGTCTCAAACTTTAAAAACAGGAAAATACGAAGGTAAGGTTACTGTACAATTTTTAGATACCAATTTAAATCCAACAACAAAACTGATTCTACCTGTTAAAGAAAAATTATTTATCACGATATTTTGATAATTGATTTGAATTTCGTATATTTTTGGTAAGACAAATTACAACACGGTGTTGTAAGCCAATATGTCAAACTTAAAAAATACGTTATGTCAGAAGTAATTTCACAAGAAATCATTGAGAATTTCTTAAACGGTTGGGACCCAGAACAATATATAGTTGGGGTTGAGTACGATTACCGAACAAACAAAATCTACAAAATCACTCAAGACCCCGAAAAGGGTAAAGTTGTTAAATCGGACACATTCACTCCATTCTTATGGGTTGGGGATTTATCAAGTCTTAATTTTTACCAAGGAAACAAGTCACTACAAAAAAAGAAAATGGGTGAATATGGTATTCTAATTGAAAAATTGGATACCCATGGTAATGAAAGATTAGAGAATGGTCAGAATTTTTTAGTAAAAAGTTTAAAGGGTTACACCGAATTAATTAATTTTTTTAAACAAGGGGGTATCGACCCGTGGGGTGATAATTTCAAATCTTTCTTCACTATATTATCTCCTGTTGAACAGTACCTTATACAAAAAAAGAAAAGACTCTTTAAGGGTATTGATGATTATTCGGGTGTCCATAGATTTGTATTCGATATCGAGACAACCGGTTTAGAACCTGAAACCAATAACATAATATTAATAGGTGTTAAAGATAATAGGGGTCTACATAAAACAATACCAGCATTTGGTGAAGACGGTGAAAAAAAATGTATTGAGGAATTTTTCCAAATAATAAAAGACCTAAAACCAACTATTATTGGTGGATATAATTCAGCATCGTTTGACTTTCCTTTTATTTTAAAAAGAGCAGAGATACTTGGTGTAGATATCAAAGAGTGTACATCAATATTGACCGCAGATGGTATAAAACAAAAAGAAGGTATATTAAAATTAGCTAACGAGATTGAACCTTATACCCAACACATTATATGGGGTCATAACATTGTTGATATTGCACATGCTGTACGTAGAGCACAAGCAATTAACTCAGAAATCAAATCTTGGGGATTAAAATATATAACCCAATATCTTGAAAAAGAAAAACCTAATCGTGTTTACGTGGATGGTGCATTTATTTCTAAAATTTACTTAGAAAATGATAGTTACTACATTAATCCAAAAACTGGAAAATATAAGAAAATAGGTGAACCCGGTACTGAAAATCTTTTAGATAAATTTCCCGGTAAATACGAAATATGGCCAGGTCAAAGAATTGTTGAGCAATACTTGGATGATGACTTGTATGAAACTATGATAGTTGACGATTCTTTTAGTCAGTCAACATTCTTATTGTCAAAATTAGTACCAACAACATATGAGAGAATCGCAACTATGGGTACCGCAACACTTTGGAAAATAATAATGTTAGCTTGGTCATATGAAAATAATTTAGCAATCCCAACAAAAGACGAAAAACGAGCAATCACAGGTGGATTATCTCGTTTGTTAAATGTTGGTTATTCTAAGAATATCGTAAAATTTGACTACGCATCACTTTATCCTTCAATACAGTTGGTATATGATGTTTTTCCTGAGTGTGATGTTATGGGTGTTCAAAAGTCGATGTTAAAGTACTTTAGAAATATTCGTATCAAATACAAAAGACTTGCTGGTGACTTAAAAGATTCTGACCCTGTACAAGCAGAAATGTACGACCGTAAACAATTACCAATTAAAATCTTCATTAATGCATATTTTGGTTCACTATCTGCACCTCAAGTTTTTCCATGGGGAGATATGAACAAAGGAGAAACAATCACATGTGTTGGTCGTCAATGTTTAAGGATGATGATTATGTTCTTCGAGAAAAAGGGGTATAAACCTCTTGTAATGGATACTGACGGTGTAAATTTTGAAACACCTGATGATGTCAATGAACATGTGTATATCGGTAAGGGTTTCAATGAACTTGTAGAAGAAGGTAAAGAATACGTAGGTATTGAAGCAGACACTGCTGAGTTTAACGATACCTTCATGAGGAATGAAATGGGTCTTGACATTGACTATACCGCACCTGCGTGTATTAACGTATCAAGAAAAAACTATATCATTAAACTCCTAAAGAAAGGGAAAGAAAAAGTTAAATTAACAGGTAACACCATTAAATCTAAAAAACTACAACAATATATTGTTGAGTTCTTGGATGAGGGTTTGAAACATTTATTAAATGGTGATGGATTGTCTTTTGTTGAACTTTATTACAAATATGTTGAACAAATATATAACAAACAAATACCATTATCTAAAATTGCAAATAAATCTCGTGTTAAACAATCTGTTGAGGATTATAAAAAACACATAAAGAAGACAACCAAGGCCGGTTCATTGATGTCAAGACAAGCACATATGGAGTTAGTGCTTCAAAACAATTATCCTGCGAGTCTTGGTGAAACAATTTACTACATCAACAACGGTACTAAAAAATCAGATGGTGATGTTCAAAAAATAAGTAAACCAACTAAGAAGTATCAAGAAGAATTTTTATTAAAATACAATAAACCAGTACCACCTGATTATATTGAAATTAATTGTTACATGATATCTGAAAAAGAGTTAACAAATAACCCCGACATGAAAGGTGATTACAATGTTGCTCGTTATTTAACAAATTTCAATAAAAGAATCGAACCGTTATTGGTTGTGTTTAAACCTGAAATACGTAACGATATCTTAGTTGAGAATCCCGAAAACCGTCAATATTTTACGAAAAGTCAGTGTGAATTGGTTAGTGGGTTCCCATTAAAAGAAGACGGTCAAGACAAATATGATGAGGTTATGACTCTCTCTGATAGTGAAGTACTTTTTTGGAACAGAGTAAATCGAGACCCGTTCTTTATGTACGTTGAGGATAGTTTAAATCTCGCAGACCCTTATTGGGTTGAACACAATAGAAAGGTTGTTTCTTTGGAAGCTAATAGTATTAAGAGTAATGAAGATGAAATAATCGAAACAAATGGTAATGATTTTGCATACCATGCTGTTGAAAGTTAAATCACATTAAACGGAGATTGGAACGGTCTGAATTTTAAAGACTTGTTTAAATTTTCAGCCTCGTTGGCCTTTCTTTCCATCATTTTATCTGGTCGAAGTCTTTCTAATCTTAACATTAGTTCTTCGGCCAGTTTTAATTTTTCATCTTTTCCTTCGGTTAATAACGTACTGTAATCAAGTTTTACTGAACTGTCAGGTACTTGTAAATCACCTGAGAATTTACCCCAAATCCTACCTAATCCTTCCTTTGAATATGCAATAAGATATTTTCTAACCCAATTTTGTGCGGGTTTATTTAACATATCCCATGTCAATTCTTCAACTTCAACATCTGAAGGTAATTTAACAATACCACTATTTTTATCTAAACAAGTGTCTGTACCTGTTGTATCATAATACCAATACCAAACTTTTGAGTTGTAGTTCTGTATGGAACCAAAATCAAATCTACCTCCCGGTACGTTATGTAAATGAACTATTTTTGTTCCGTTAGGTCCTGCAGTAATTCTATATGTTAAATCTCCACCAATTAAACGGTTTTTAATGTTTCTATCACCCATTCTTAGTAATAAATCGTAAGCGGGTAATAGAAAATATGAACCTGACGCACCTTGTTGAGCGAAACCACCAACACCACCAAATGCAACACCACCTAAACCACCAAAACCACCTAAAAACGGGTCAACTATCGAGTCTGTTAATTCCGCTCTTGTGAACCATAAAAGTTCGTTAATTTCTCTACCAGCAGGTATTACGTATGTTTGTGTATTAGCACTTAATGTAATGTAATCCTTTTTTAACTCTGAATTTCCACCTGTCTGTAGACCTACAATTTTAGAGTATGCATGACTATATTGAGTTTCATAATCTAAACTCCTTGTAGTAAATGCCCTTGTTAATGATTGTGTATCAACATTTAAACCGGCCAATGCTGACCATTGTGATTCGATTAACCAATCATTTACGTATTGTTCGTACTCTGAAAGAGAGAGTTCTAAGAATGTATCCATCTGTTCTTCAGTAAGTTCTACTCCTCTAACAGGTAAACCTAACAAGTGAAAAACTTGAGTATATAATTTTTGCTTTTCGGTATTGGAAATTACAGTTGTGCTCATATTTTACTTTATCAATAAATATCCCTATATTTGAGTTATTGATTTATAAATGAATGTATCAAAATAAAATAAAGAAAACCATAGATGAACATATAACATCAATTGTTACTATCGATAATTCAATAAAGAGAAAATTTCTAAATCTTTGGTATACATTGTACGAGGAGTGTTATTCAACTTACAATCAATATGGTTTATGTAAAAAAAATAACAAAATAGGTGTTTTAACACCAAAAGGGAATTGGTCGCCGATAAACCAATTTAATACAAACTACACAATAAACTCCAAAATAATTGAAAAATTAAATCAATGGATTGTTAGTGACTTCTTTTTAAAGGGGATAACTGAAATAAATGGACTTGAAATTAAAGAAATTACTTTTAATAAAGAAGACTTTTTTAATTCAGATGAGTATGTGGAGCAAGAAATTGATAATTACTTTTTTTGGTTACAACATTATAGAAATAAAATATTCGTAGACCAAGAAAAGATGACCCAAAATGATTTTTTAAATGAGTTATTTGAAATCGCATCAAGAACATTAGGTTTAGGTACTTATGGTGAATTTTGTATCGAATACTTCTTAAAGAAAAAATACCCAACAACTTCTGTTTATAGAACCTCTGCGATTAGAGGTGATGAAAACGATATGGTTGGTGGTTGTGATTTATATATAATTGATAATGATAAAGTAAAAAAATTTCAAACGAAGGTAACTAAAATCGATTCTGACAATATTTTTAAAAAATTAATTGATGTTAATTATTATAAAAGACTTGGAATTGATTACTTAGTTTTAGTTGATTTAAACTACTATTTTACACATAACACAATTAGACCAAATAAAATGGTTTTTTTGAAAATTGAAGATGATTTAATTATAAAAAAACCTAATGGATATACATTTAATACTAAACATAAGATAATGGAACAAAAAATCGATAATATATTCCACTCACAAGCGTTCTTCGAGTTTTTTGTTTTTTGTACAAAAAACGATGTTGAATTTTTGTTAGAAGTTGGTGACGAAACTTCTTTTGAATACATAAAAGAGGAGAGAAAACTAAACGCTAAATTACCATCAAAAAGTGATGATTTTCAACACGAAAAAATAAAAGAATCGTGGGTGGAAATTATAGAATCAATAGGTAAAGATGATGTTGATAAAAAATCAATGTTGAGTAAGTTAGAGTATCTCTTTAAGAATTGATTCTGCAAAACTTTCTGAAAACTCCCCATCACCCATTACTTGGTCAATTATATTCTTTTTCTTTTGCAACATATTGTATACGATTCTTTCAATCGTATTTTCAAATATTGGGTAATAAACCAATACATTCTTTTTCTGACCGTATCTAAAAGCTCTATCTTCAGCTTGACTATGGTGAGCGGGAACAAATGATAGGTCATTCATAATAACCACCTCGGCTTCAGTTAAGGTAATACCCACACCACCGGCGACGATATTTGATATGAAAAGTTTTATTTTACTTTCATTTTGAAATCTATCAACCGATTGTTGTCTTTTTTCTTTAGACATTCTACCATCCAATACAACAGAGTTTTTCTTGTATTTTTCATGTAACATGTCTAATGTAGACGTGAAGTTAGTGAAAACAATGACTTTTTTATCTTGTTCTAAACACTTATCAATTAATTCACAAGTATAATTAACTTTTTCTTGTGCAATAATTTGTCGAACTTTCATTAAACGATTTATGGTAACAGAAAGAGATTCTTTGTTTTTATTTTCACTTGTAATCCTCATGAACTCCTCAAGTTCCTCGTCGTAAAATGTACTCTTCAAATCTAAGAAAACGGGTGTAATTATTTTATCAGGTAAATCCAATATATCTGTTTTCATTCTTCTTAAAACAAGATTTTTAGTTCTCATCCTAAGTTCGTCTAAATTTGTTGCACCACTGGTATTCCAAATTTTCTTTTTATTTACAGTAAATTGGTATCCACCACAATATCTCTTAACATATGATTGCCAATTCAAAGTTACATTTGAATTTACAATCCTTAAAAGATTGTAAAAATTGATAGGTCTTGATGTCATTGGTGTACCCGTTAACAACCAAACTTTTGGGATATTTTTTAATATATCGTTAATTAATTTTGTTCTTTGTGCGGTGCTATTTGAAATATAATGAGCTTCATCAATAATCGCTAAATCAAATTTTTCATCCAAAATTTGAGTATTTCTTTCTTCACCTATTTCTGGTTCATCAATTGTGTGGTAGTTTTTAACGATGTCGTAGTTTATAATGTAATAATCAAAAGTTGAACCCCATTTTCTACACTCAACAATTAAAGTTTTTCTATTTGAGTAGTTTTCAATTTCTCTTTGCCAATTTATTTTTAATGTGGCAGGACAAATGATTAAAATCTTTTTTGCTCCTGTTTCTAACGACGCAATAATTGCTGAAGTAGTTTTTCCTAAACCCATATCATCCGCTAATATGTATCTGTCGTTAGCTAATAACTTTTCTATTGCAGTTTTTTGGTGAGGAAGGGGTGGTCTTTTTGAATAAGGTGAATAATCAACCTCTCTATTTAATTTTTTTTCTTCTTGTATTATGGCAGATTTAGGAATCCAAAAAGAATAATTTTTTTCATTTTCAGTTACTCTACCCCATATATGGTAAGCCATGTCACTTTCACAAAGTAACTTTTCACACCAAATACTGTCGGGTATTTTAGTTAGGTGTTTTGACTCCATTAATTTTTCGCCAAAATTACTAACTATTGATATATTTTTTTTAGCAACACGAGGAACTACCTCATGGTATTTTAAAACATACTCAGATTGTGGACGAGTTAGTTGAAAATTTTTAACATCTTCAAACTTCTTTTTCCACTCAAGTAATTGGTTATTAAAACCCTGATAGTTACTCAATATGTCCCTTGCTTCTATTTCAGGAATTTTTGTTTGCATACAATACTTTAAATATAAGGAAATAGATTCAATATTGGAACTATTTATAAAATATGAAAAATAAACTACCAATCACAAGAATTAGCAAATTTTGGTCACAAACCGACTTTGACCTTAATATTCAAATGGGTGAAGAATACCTTCATGGTGATTTGGGTATGAAATTAGTATTATTTAGAGTCGATAGACAAAAAACAGATACCGATAATGTTTATGGTGAAGTAGGTAAGGACGAAATAAAGTTTTTACCTCCTATAGAATTTTATGGTTTAGTTAAAATTGAAGAACCAAAAAATAGTTCATATAATAAAGGTGTTAACCGTTATTTAGAACCTGGTAACATGACAGTTTCGGTTTATTTAAAACATTTAGAAGAAATGCAAATAGATATTCGTTACGGTGATTATATTGGATATCCTGAGTCGGAAGAAAAAATAAGATATTACACAGTCACAAATGACGGTAGAGTTACTTCAGATAATAAACATAATATGTTTGGTTACAAACCTTACTATAGAACATTAACATGTGTACCAGCTCAAGAATCTGAGTTTAGAGGAGTTTAATTATGGGATTACCAAAAAGAAAAACAAATATTAAAGTATTCGGGGTTAACCAAAATACCGATGGTTCTGCAATAACCGGTAGGAGAAAAGAACTATTAGAGGATATTATAAAATCGGATACCTATTTACCTGATTCAATATTACATGATGATTTGGATTTAGGTATGCTTGATTTCGTAAAAGAAAACTTTAAAGTAAATTCAGATGGTGACCAAATCCCTGTTATTCCTAAAATTTTAACAATTCAAAGATGGGGTGAGTATACTAATAATTGGTCATTTTCAGATGACGATGGTAACATTAAATTACCATTCATTGCTGTGGTAAGAAAACCGGATGTTCAATTAGGTACAAATCCATCAATACAAAGGACAATTCCTGATAGGAGAGAATTCTTTTATGCTTCTGTTCCAACATGGGATGGGAACCAAATGGGTGCGGATATATACAAAATACCACAACCTATTGCGGTTGACATAAGTTTTGATGTAACAATTGTTTGTACAAAATTTAGAGATATAAATAAATTTAATCAGAAAGTTTTACAGAAATTTTCATCAAGACAAGCGTACACAAGAGTTAAGGGTCATTATATCCCAATCGTAATGGATAGGATAGAAGATAACACTCCTATGGATACTTTAGATGGTAGAAGATTCTATATTCAGAATTATTCTTTTACTATGTTAGGTTTCTTAATCGATGATGAAGAGTTCGAGGTTTCGCCAGCAATCGCTAGGTCAATTTTAATGGCTGAGGTTGACACAAGAACAACAAAACTAAGTAAAAAATCCAATCCGATTACAATTAATAGTAACTATTCAAGTGGTTCTATTGTTGCAAATTACTCTGCAACTTCACAATTTAAAGTTGATAAAACAACTAAAATTTCTTTTAATGATGTTTTAGATAAATCGAATGGAGATACTATAATTATACCTGTTGATATTTTTATTGAAACTAATCAAATATCCGGTACAACACAATATACCGTGAATGATGTATACAGTGGCCTATCTTATTCAAATGTTTTTAGTGGTGTTACTATCGATTCAATTGGTAAAACAAAATATAATTTCACATACGAATATGCTTCGACTTTTGAACCTATTATTACCCCAACACCAACAGCTTCCGTTATTCCATCGGTTACACCAAGTGTTACTCCGTCCATCACACCAACACCGTCAGTTACCTCATCAATTACACCTACACCATCAGTAACTCCGAGTGTGACTAGTTCTGTCATTCCATCGGTTACACCAACTAGTTCGGTAACACCATCTATTACACCTACACCATCAGTTACCGTGAGTATAACACCAACAAGTTCTGTTGCCCCAACCACAACCCCATCGGTAACACCATCGGTGACTTCGAGTATTACTCCATCAATTACACCTACACCATCAATTACTTCATCGGTTACACCTACACCATCAATTACTTCATCGGTTACACCCACACCGTCAGTTACCCCGTCAGTCACACCTACACCCATAGCTTCTGTTATGCCGGATGATAAACTATTAGTTACCGGTGGATTTGGTATATATAATGGTTCGGTTTATAATGATATAGTTAAATTGAATTCGGATGGTTCTGTTGATAATACATTTAGTGGTGGAACAGGATTTAATACTTTCTTAGAAAATCACGTAGTTTACAATAATAAAATATATGGTGTAGGTTATTTTACATCATATAGTGGGTCAACGTCTAATTACATAATTAGATTAAACTTAGATGGTTCAATTGATAATACATTTAGTATCGGTACAGGATTTAATAACATCACAAAATGTGTGGTTCCTCAACCAGATGGTAAATTATTAGTTGGTGGATTTTTCACATCGTATAATGGAACATCCGCTAGTAGAATAGCCAGATTAAATTCTGACGGTACAATTGATAACACGTTTAGTGGTTCTACATCAACCACTTTATCATCAACGGTTTACGATATTAGTTTACAATCAGATGGTAAAATGATTCTTTGTGGTGTTATGACACTTAAAAGAATTGAAAGACTTAATTCAGATAAAAGTTACGATTCCAGCTTTGATACAACAATAGGTGTAGGTTTCAACGCATTAACATATATGTCATCAATACAATCTGATGGTAAGATAGTTGTTGGTGGTGATTTCACAACATTCAGTGGGGTGACATCTAATAGAATAATAAGATTAAATTCTAGTGGTACAATTGATAATACGTTTAGTATTGGTACAGGATTTAATAACGGGGTTTATTTTGTGTTAGCACTTTCAAATGGTAAAATAATGGTTGGTGGTAATTTCACTTCATATAACGGAACGTCTGTAAATAGAATAGTAAGGTTAAATTCTGATGGTACAATTGATAATACGTTTAGTATTGGTTCCGGATTCGATAATCAAGTACTTAGTATATATGTTCAGACAAACGGTAAAATATTAGTGAGTGGTAACTTTACATCATATAACGGAACTTCAGTTAAAAACATTGTTCGATTATTATCTGATGGAACATTAGATACAACACTTAATACAGGTACAGGATTTGGTTCGGGAGCCACTGTTACAACAATAACCCCAATATCATAAATAACATGACAATACAAGAATTTTTAAACGAAAAAACATGTTCACATATTGAAATATGTGAAAATTTAATAATTAATTTAGTTGTTGAAGGTGTGGTCTATGGTATTAATGTTGACACATCTAATATCGAATCATCAATAATTTTGGAAAGAACAGATAATTTTATGATTGAAGGTAATTCTTTAATCTGTGGTGATATTGTTATTGATACCACAACAACAAATATGTTGTAATTAATCTCCGTAGATATCTTTCTTCTTTGATGTCTCATTGACCTTGTTTGGTTTACAAGTGTCCTCAATCCATTTTTGGATTACCTTATAAATTTTTAATCCATTTTTATCACAATACTCCTTTAACATATTGTGATGTTTTTCACTAATCTTAACGTTTTTAAATGGTTCTGACATATCGAAGATAAATATAGATAGAAAAGGATAATTTACTATCCATAAATATCATTTTTCGAAAAATCAAGGGAATCTTTGCTAAAAACAAAGATATTTATTGATAAAGAAATAAAACATTAATAACCAAACAAATTAAAAATGGCAAATTCAAATAGAGTTTTTGTATCTCCGGGTGTCTATACTTCGGAAAAAGATTTAACCTTCGTTGCTCAGAGCGTTGGTGTAAGTACCTTGGGTTTGGTGGGTGAAACTTTAAAAGGACCCGCTTTTGAACCTATCTTAATAACGAGTTTCGATGAATTCAAATCATATTTTGGTAACTGTAGTCCATTGAAAGATGGTAACAACAATCCAAAATTTGAATTACCTTACTTTGCTAAGTCATATTTAGAGGAATCAAACCAATTATTCGTTACTAGAATTTTAGGTCTTACTGGTTACAAACCTGTTAAAACTTACGGTATTCAAACATTAGGTGGTATCGTATTAGGAGCTTATAGTGGTTCAACAACAGGAACAACCGTACCAACATTATCTGGTGTAACAGGTAGTACTTTTTATACCGAATTATCTGATAAAATTTCCGTAGATGGTACATTCATCACAGATTACATCGTATCAAATTATAGTGGTAACACATCTTCAAACCATGGACAATGGTTTGTTATGGGTATGGTTCCAAGCTCTTCTATCGTTTCTTTAACAGCATCGTTAGAAGAGGTTTCACCTTTAACAGGTTTAGTTAACGCTAACAACTACAATAATAAAGAATGGTACAATGTACTTGTAAATAATACAAATGATGAAGTTTATTCTTACTTATTTGTCTATAACAGTGGTACATCTGAATATGATGTTACAAGATTCACATACGACGCAACTTTAAATAGTGATTACGATGGTAGGGTTGTTGTTTCTTTCAGGTCAAGAGGTTCATATAGTGGACAAACTTTGACTTTAGAGACAACAGGAAACACTACTTTCTCAATAAGTGGTTCTGGTTTAACTACTAACCCACTATCTGAATTTACTGTTAATGTTACCGGTTCAACAAGTGGAGCAAAAACATTTACATGTAGTTTAGATTCAACATCATCAAAATATGTTACCAAAGTATTTGGTACTGACGTTTATGACAAACTAAGAGGTGACGTTCCGATTTATGTTAATGAGTCGTACCCAAATTTCTTAGCGGAAGCATATGAACAAGGATATGTTAGAGGTTTAAGTTTAACTGAAGTTTTTGAAACTGAAGGAAATTCATTTTTAACTAAATGGGATACACCATTATCACCAACCGTAGTTTCTGAAGTTCGTGGTGGTGAAGTTGATGATTTATTTGATATCATCACAATAACAGATGGTGATTCAGGTAATTATGAAGTTAAGGTTTCAATAATTAACATTAACATCGAGACAGGTGAATTTGATTTAATTGTTCGTGATTTTAACGATACTGATGAAAACTTAGTGGCACTTGAAAAATTCTCAAGATGTTCTATGAATCCTGACCTTCCTGGTTATGTGGCAAAGAAAATTGGTACATCTGATGGTGAATATGAATTACGTTCAAGATACATTATGTTATCAATGGCACCTAGTCATCCAACAGACGCATACCCAGCAGGTTTTAAAGGATTTGTTGCAAATACATCTTTTGGTTCTTCAAATACTTTAGGTTCAGTAATGTATAAGACATCATTCTATACCGCTGGTGATACTATCGGATATAATGCAGACGGTTCACCAATAACTTCTTCGGGAGATAAAGTAAGAAAATCATATTTTGGTCTTTCAAGTCAAGTAAATCAAGTTAGTTACGATAGAGACTTGTTTAAATATAAAGGAACAGGTGCTGTTGGTTCAACAGACGGATTCCACTTATCAACAAACGCCTCATCAATAACTGGTACAACTTTCCAAACAACACCATATGATTTAGAAGGACAAACAGGTGTTGACAACGTATTAACAAACATTAACTACCGTAAATTTACATTAGCAGTTGGTGGAGGTTTTGATGGTTGGGACATTTATAGAAATGTAAGAACTTATGGAGATGCGTACATCTTCGGTAAGTCAACATACACAAGTGGTAACACAAATAATGGTGGTGTATTTAGTACAACCGTTGGTAATTCGGATTACTACTCATATCAACAAGGTATTGACACATTCGCAAATCCTGAAGCCGTTGATATTAACATATTTGCAACACCGGGTATTAACTTCTACGACCACAGTTCGTTAACATCATACGCAATCGATATGATTGAAGAAGATAGAGCGGATTCATTATATGTAATGTCTTCACCTAACCTTCCAACATCTGATGAGATTATAGATGCGTTAGACGGTGTGTCTATTGATAGTAACTACTCAGCAACATATTGGCCTTGGATTCAAGTTAGAGACGCGGATAACGCAACTCAACTATATATTCCACCAACAGGTGAGGTTTTGAGAAATATCGCACTTACTGATAACGTTTCATTCCCATGGTTTGCGGTAGCTGGTTATTCAAGAGGTTTAGTTAACTCTGTTAAAGCATATAAGAAACTAACTCTTGACGAAAGAGATGACTTATATAAAAATAGAATTAACCCAATCGCAACATTTGCAGATACCGGAACAATTATTTGGGGTAATAAAACATTACAAGTAAGAGAATCTGCATTGGATAGAATTAACGTAAGAAGATTACTATTAAGAGCAAGAAAATTAATTTCAGCGGTAGCAATCAGATTATTATTTGAACAAAATGACGAACAAGTTCGTAATGAATTCTTGAGATTGGTTAACCCAATTCTTGAAGCGATTAAGAGAGAAAGAGGTTTATATGAATTCCGTGTAACGGTTTCAAATGACCCAGAGGATATCGATGCTAACACATTGAGAGGTAAGATTTATATCAAACCAACTCGTTCTCTTGAATTTATTGATGTAGAATTCATAATTACACCAACAGGAGCATCATTTGACAATATCTAAAATATTAAAGGGAGGTAACCCCTCCCTTTTATGTTTTACGTGAAACAATAAAAATATAATAAAAATAAAATTATAAATAACCCAGTATATGCACCAGTATTCTAGTTCCAGTATATCTAGTTTTATTTATTCTAGTTTATCTAGACTAGTTAATCTAGAACCTAGTATACTAGTATGTAAAAAATACGAAAAAAAATTGACATAATCAAGTGTTGATTGGGAATTTTTTTACTTTTTCAGATACAACATATTTATAATAAAGATAAAAATAAAAAAAATTAAAACAAAATATTGACATGGCAGATTTATTAATGAAAATGCCGGTTCCTTACGAACCGAAAAGAGTTAACCGATTTATCCTTAGATTTCCATCATCTTTGGGTATTAACGAGTGGTATGTAGCATCAGCTGCTAGACCAAGTGCTAAAATAAATTCAGTTGCAATTCCTTTTATTAATACTTCAACATATGTTGCTGGTAGATTTGAATGGAATGAGATTAGAGTAACCTTTAAAGACCCTATAGGTCCTTCAGCATCCCAAGCATTAATGGAATGGTTCCGTTTACATGCAGAATCAGTAACAGGTCGTATGGGTTACGCTGCGGGTTATAAAAAAGATATAGAATTAGAAATGTTAGACCCAACGGGGGTTGTTGTTGAAAAATGGATTTTACAAGGTACATTCATCACTGATTTGAACTTCAACGAACTTGATTATTCAAGAGATGACGTTGCGTCAATCACATGTTCATTAAGAATGGATAGATGTATTCAAGTATATTAATATTTTAAACAAATCTGTCAATATAAAAAGGTCTCTCAAAAGGAGACCTTTACTTTTTTATTTAAGTTTTGTAAATTAAACTAGTTATAACAAAAAAAACATGGAAGAATTTAGAGTTGACCCAACAATTGCGTATGATGTTGTTGAATTACCTTCAAGAGGGATTCACTACACAAACAAGAAAAAATCACTCAAAGTTGCATACTTAACAGCTGCAGATGAAAATATTTTATCATCATCTAATTTAATTGCTAGTAATATGGTAACCGAAGAGTTATTAAAAAGAAAAATTTTAGATAAAGATTTTTCAATAGAAGAAATGGTTGACGAGGACAAACAAGCGGTTTTAATATTTCTAAGAAACACTGCGTTTGGTTCTGATTATACATTTTATCTAACCGACCCAAAGACAAATGAAGAATTTACCGCTGATATTGATTTATCTGAATTAAAATTCAAAGATTTCACTTTAGAATCTGATGC
>JACCDW011089538.1_pt1 | contig 18124 bp, 19 predicted proteins | sample 7449781 | NCBI WGS metagenome assembly JACCDW01 (sample SAMN15323449, study PRJNA562643) | freshwater metagenome | isolation source: river surface water | place: USA:Blue River Watershed | collected 2017-08-18
AAGGACTGTGGCGCTACAAAACCACTAAAACAGACGAATAAGGAATTATAACGATGAAAATAATAACAAAAGCACTAATTCTTGGTTCGTTGTTAGTATCGGGTACTGCATATGCTCAGGCGGTTGCGGTATTACCAACTGCACCGAATCCTCCTGCTATTGTAACTACAAGTCCAAACGAAGTGGATGCTAGTTCAATCGCAACTACAAACAAAGTGTATATTGATCAATCAGGTGCAAGCGTAAAGGTCAATATACAACAAACTGGAACTGCTAGTATAGTAGGTACACTCGCTGACCCTATCTATCTTCGCGGTGACAATCAAACTGTTACTGTTGTTCAAACAGGCAGCACTAATAGTTTATTGATGGGTATTATCGGTGGTACTGGTCAGGGATCAGGTACAATTGCTACGATTCAACAATTAGGTGATAATAACAGTGCAGACATTCGTTGCGGAACATTCCAAGGGGATAGTAACTGTAATGGATTTGACTTAAACGCTAAGTTCACCGGTAATAATAACACATTAAACTACCATGGTTCAGCAGCAGATATTACCACAACAATCAATTCAACTGGTAATAACAATGCATTTACTATGACAATCAACTCACCTAATGCAAGTCAAACATTATTGTTTAGTGGTGACTTCAATACCACTAATGTAACACAGACTGGTGCAGGTGGTACTTATGGTCACAGTTTATATGCAAACTTTACTGGATCAAACAACGGTCTCACCACACAGCAATATGGTGCATCAGAAACGATCATCAATATTAAAAGTGTAGGGTCTAATGGTGTTTATAACATCAAGACTGGCCACTAAGTTATTAAGTATTCTATTACTAGCTATAGCATCACCTGCTATAGCTGGGATAGGATCAATAACTGATTTCAAAGGCGCGGGCCAAATCAAGCGTGGCCCCAAAGCTACACCTGCTAGTAGAGGTGCAGGTATTGAAAAGATGGACACTGTTTCTACTAATAGTCAAGGTAGATTTAGAATCACATTCAATGACGCAACTACAGTAAACATCACTGAAAATTCAAGATTAATCATTGACGATTTCGTCTATGATGGCAATAACAAAAGCAAAGGTAAATTAGGTCTTAAGTTAGCATTAGGCACTGCTAGATATGCATCAGGTGCAGTGGCTAAGGGAAATGCTAAAGGTGTAAGCATTCGTACTCCAACTGCTACTATTGCAGTTCGTGGTACAGATTTCGTAATGAGTGTAGATGAAGCTGGTAGATCAACTATCGTACTTGTGCCACTTTGTTTTGATGAAAAAGATATTACAAAGATTAACTTTGAATGTCCTAATGGTGCGATTGATGTTATGACAGCAGCAGGAGTTGTGTCACTAACAAAACCTTTCCAAGCAACAATGGTCGAAAATGCGTTTGCACCCCCTGCGGCTCCTGTTACTATTAATCCTTCAATGAAATCTATGAACAATAATATACAGATTGCACCATTAGAAACAGACGATGGCCAAAGTCTATTACAGGTAGCAAGAGACTCATTAAAGAAGTATACTAATCCAAGTAAAGCAGCAGCAGATGACAATAAGGATCCAGCTGTGGGTGCGAGTACAGAACAAGTTGCAGTAGTTACAAGGCCAAGACTTGCAACACCGGAAGAATTAGTACAGGTATATACAGAAATAAATGGCGAGCAACCAAAAGTTACAGTCTATACTAATGTAAGTCCCACATTTAGAAAATTAATTCAGGTTGGCTGGGTATATGCCAGAATAAGTGAGGACAAGAATCAAGCAGTAGGTGTTTGGACAGACAAAGATACACAAACTCAAGTTGTCTCGGTGCAGAACGGAATAGTAGATGTATATAACTATATGGATGCTAAATGGACTACTAGTGGTACTGGTAGACCTCAGGGTAACATTACTATTATTCAGAATGGGATGCCCCCAAGATGAAGCAAATACTAGCATTATTCCTACTATTATTTTCTACTCAAGTTGTAGCACAAACTGCTAATAACTATGGCTTTGAAGCAGGAACATATGCTGACTGGACTGTTAGTAATGGTTCAACCTCAGTCAAATCAAGTGGTTGGAATTCGTCAGGAAGTGGTGTCCAAGTAGCTACAAGCGTGCAAAACTTTTGCCCCGGTGGCGGTAAGTGTTGGACTATTAATCCATATGGTACATATATGCTTAGTATTCAAGCCGGTGGTGGTAGCCCAGTATTTGATACTGCTATGACAAGCTTAGGATTAGGTAGCTCACAAATAACAGAGATTCGCAGTTATCTTACATCAATGGGTGGCAATAGCAATCCTACTAATGCTAGTTGGGTACAGCGCCCTGTATATCTACAAGCAGGTGTTACATACTACTTTAGCTGGTTATATCTAAGTACAGACTATGTTCCATTCAATGATGGTTCTATTATGACATTGACTGGTGGAGCAGGCACTCCTACATTAAACGGTGAGACAAAGAACTATGCTATCTTAGGCTTTACTAATCCCGGCACTGGTAACTATAGTACAGACAGTTATGGTGCTACTGGTTGGCAAGTTGCGGTATTCACTGTTCCTGCTGATGGTACATATAACCTAGGATTTTCATCATTCAATTTAGGTGATACTGCACTCTCTCCTATATTATTCATTGATCAGTTGCAGGGTACAACATTATTAAATGGACAGTCTTTTGCTCCTGTGCAACCTAACGCAGGATCAAGTGCGCCTCCTCCCCCAAGTCCAGAACCTACTTATCCTCCTGCTACTATTTCATCAAGTCAGCAAACTAAAATAAATCAAACTAACGCAGTGACTGGTAGTTCTATCTATATTGAAAGTTATGGTGACTATAATACTGTATATGTAGAACAAAAAAGTAACAATAATGCAGTAAGAGGCATTAATGGTGCGCAATATATGCTACTAAATGGAAGCAATAACAATATAACTATTAATCAAGGCACAGCAGGTACATTAGTTGGACAGAATTTAGCTGAAATATCTATTACAGGCCCAAACAATACATTGAATTTACTACAACAATACAACAACAAATACGCAGAAATATCTGTCAATGGTACAGGAAACAGTTTATCATTGCAGCAAAAAGACAACGGTGGCAAAGCATTGTTTATGAATATAGGAAGCAATGGTAATACAGTGAGTGTTTTACAGCAGGGTTCAGGTAATCACTTTGCAACAGTAACATCACCGTACGGGGGAGCAAATGTATCCATCACGCAAGATGGATCGGCACAGAAATTGTTCAGTTTAACACTAAATAGTTCTAATGTGGGAGTAACTATAATACAAAATAATCCAACTGCCACTGACAGTGCCGCAATGAGCATTACTTGCTCTGCTTCCCCTTGCACTGGATATACTTACACTAAAAACTAAGAGGACAACTTATGAAAAAAATAAAACAATTATTATTAAGTCCTTGGCTTGCACTTGCTACAGTTTCATTACTGTTGTTAGTCAAGTTAATGAATCCATTCTTAGTTGATAGTATGAAGTTGAAATATTACGATTATTTGATGTTGGGTGAGCCAGTCAAATCAGAACAAATCGTAGTTGCTAACATTGGGGAGAAAGCAATTGAAAAATACGGTCAATATCCGTTTCCGAGGGAAACATATAGTAAAATTATTAGCGACCTTTATGGCGGAGGGGCTGCTATTGTTGGTAGCACTATACTTATGCCTGAGCCTGATAGGATGGGGACTGATAGAGTACTTGCGGATACACTAAAACAATATCCGGTTGTTCTCAGTCAAACACTAACTGATGATTGCTCTAAGGATAATCGTGAGATTCGTCGCACAGGTATTGCTGTAGTCGGTGACGGACAACCCACTGATTTTCTTCCGAACTATCCATGTGTGCTTGATAACATTCCAGAACTTCAAGAGTCTGCCGTAGGCGTCGGTATAACATCTTCTCTTCCTGAGACGGACGGGGTAACTCGCCGAGTGCCTTTATTAGGGATTTCAAATGGCGAATACTATCCTGCGTTTTCTTTAGAACTTTTGAGAGTTGCTGCGGGAGATCCTTCATATCAAGCGAAGATAAATCAGACTGGTGTTGAAGCATTGCGTGTTCCTCAGTTTGGTACAATTAATACAGATGAATATGGTCGAGTGTTTATGAACCCAAATTACCAATTTCAATCTGTTGAAGTAGGCGGCGATATTCCTCGTCTGGATGGGAAAATTGTAATCCTAGGCGTGACTGCGAACGGGCTTGCAAACCCAATAGCGACCCCGTCCGGTGGTCAAACGCCCCCTCAGGTTCAGGCCAGTCTGCTTGAGACTCTGATAAATGGAGATTCTGTATCGATTCCGAATTGGGTAGGTCTTGCTGATCTTGTGGCATTTGTTGTCCTTTCATTGTTGATCATCATACTTTCAAGAGTAAGATATTCAATTGTCTGGATCGGCATATTACTAGTAGGATACGCTTACGCACCGATCTATCTATTTACCCATAATAAAATATTATTTGATATTTCTTTCAATATGGTTGCGGCAGTGTTAATCTATTTGCATATCTACACTGTTAAGTTTATCAGTGAATACTTACAGAAGCAACAGATTAAGAAACAGTTTGGTACATATCTAAGTCCAGATTTGGTTGCTCAATTGCAGCGTCAACCAGAACTACTTCAACTTGGTGGGACAGAACAAGAATTATCAATCATGTTCACCGATGTTCGTGGATTTACTACTATCAGTGAACACTATGGTAAAGATGTTCAAGGATTGACAAGCATCATGAACCGTTATATGACTGCTATGACTAAGGCTATCTTAGAAAATAAAGGTACATTAGACAAGTATATCGGTGATGCTCAAATGGCATTTTGGAATGCTCCTTTAGATAATCCACAACATGCTAAAGATGCAGTTCGCACAGCGTTTACTATGCTTAAATCATTGGAGGATTTCAACGATGAAGTCACAAAAGAAGGTATCCCAGCTTTTGGAATGGGTCTCGGTATCAATACTGATACTGTGGTTGTCGGTAATATGGGTTCTGATCAGCGTTTCGACTATACTTGTCTGGGGGATGGCGTTAATCTTGCATCTCGTCTCGAAGGTCAAAGTAAGCCTTACGGCGTCAAAATCGTTATTGGTCCAAAGACAGCACAATATGTAAAAGATGAATATCAAATCGTAGAACTTGATTTGATTGCCGTTAAAGGTAAAACTGAGCCTGCTAAAATATACACAGTTTTTCCTTTCCACGATGGATTGGGAGAAACACAGCATAGTAAGTTCTTAGAACTATATCGTACAGGTCATTGGGAAGTTGCCGAAAAGTTTGCAAGCGAATTGAAACAGTGCTGGAAAGGCGAAATGGATCATTATTATGATATGATGATTGAAAGAATTCAAGAATATAAGAACAATCCTCCTACTAAGTGGGACGGAGTATATAGGGCTACATCAAAATAATGGGTAACTAACATATTGACTTTTATAAGGTTTGACACTATATTTAATATAGTGTCATAATAGTTTCTTGGTATAAGATCAAGAAACAATTAGACACACATACAGTAATACTTCCCTGACAACAGTGTTACGTTGTCAGTGCTTAACAAAAGGAAACAAAAAAGTATGAAGAAGTTAATCGCAATCGCAGCACTCGCAACTGCTGCCGTCGCAACTCCAGCATTTGCTGGTTCACTCACTGGCGAAGTTCGCCTTTCAGATGTCAATGGTAGTGCAAATTCAACCGAATATCGTGCTGAATATTGGAATACTATTGGTGCTTTGAATGTAGGTGCAGAGTTCCAAACAAAGCAGGGTGAAGACGCAGGCGCACTCGGTTCAAAGGTTTCTCTCAAGGCTGGTCCAAACATGCCATCTGTAGCAGGTCTTCACCTTGCTGCTTATGGCGAAGTTGGTAAGAATCTTGCAGCAGGCAACAACTTTGAATTTTGGGGTGCTGCTGTAAAGGCTAGTAAGGATCTCATTGGTCCACTTTCACTTAACGCTGGCTATCGCCATCGTCAGGGCTTCGAAGGTGGCAATATCAATGAAGAACGCCTACACGCTGGTCTCGGTTACGCTGTAACTGACAAGCTTGCACTTGGTGCTACCTACTACCGCACTCGTGGTACTGGTGCTGCTGACGCAATCGGTCTTGGTGTTACAACTAAGTTCTAATTGAACTAAAAGTAATGGCGGCGAAGAAATTCGTCGCCATTACCATATCCAAAAGATAAATATATCTATGCGAGCCAGTGAATTCATAACAGAGCGTAAGAAAAAGCGCAAAAAGAAGAAGTCAGTTCGTGGATATTTTTTCCCCGGATATGCTTACTATGGATTAGGAGGTTCCGATTCATCCGGTGATTCCGGAGGCGACGGTGGCGGTGGAGAAAGCATTTATGAATCTCCTGAGGTTGAGTTAGCATCGCGCCTTCCATCATTAGCAAAACATGACTATAATACAATCGATGACTTAATGCGTAAGGTAGCTAAGAAGCATAAGATTACCAGTAAAGCATTGCACGACTTGTTCCAAAAAAAATATCACAAAACTCCTGACAGATATATCAAGGGTAAACTTGATGAAACAGATCATGTTAAATGTGATCTTGAATCAGAGGTAGAAAAGTTTGTTGACTGGACTGCAAAGAAACTCAATCTCAAAAAGGTTCCTAATATAGAACTAAGTATGGATAGTGACGAAGCACAAAATAATCATCATACCGGTGGACATGTTCCAGGAGAAGATAGTGTTTGGGTCTATGCTAAGAATCGCAATCTTGTAGATATCTTGCGTACAGTATTCCATGAACTAGTGCATGTTCGTCAACATGAGATAGGTATGATTAAGCCTGGTGATAGCTATCCTGGATCACCAATCGAAGCAATGGCTGATATGCTTGCTGGCAAATACATCAAGATTTATGGTGAAAAGAATCACCACATTTTTCAATAAACGGTACACAAAATATTTGACTTCTTCACGCTCTATGTTATAATAACTAGACTGAAGGAGATATTATGTCACGCACATTTAACGCAGAAGCTAAGGTCAAGTTGACCCAGATTATCAATGAAGGTATCAGCGTTCTACAGGAAGTTGATACTCTTAACGAAGGTCTTAATGACACTATTAAGGCAATCGCAGAAGAACTAGAAATCAAGCCATCGATTCTTAAGAAGGCTATCAAGGTTGCTCACAAGCAGCGCCTCAATGAAACTAACGAAGAAAACGAAGAACTTAACACAATCTTGGAGACCGTTGGTAAGACTAACTAATGTCATACATTGACGCAGTTCTTGATTCAAACGCAGATAAAATCTATGTAGTAGAGCGTACTCCCGAAGGTAAACGCGCCTATAGAGAATATAGTACTAACTATGTTTTCTATTACGAAGATCCTAAGGGTAAGTATCGCTCTATCTATGGAGATAGTATATCTCGTTTTTCCACTCGAAAGAAACAAGAGTTCGAGAAGGAGAAACGAATCCATCGTGGCAAACAAACATTTGAAAGTGATGTACCTGTTATTTTCAGATGTCTAAGTGATAACTATCTTGGTATAGAACCTCCCAAGCTACACACTGCATTCTTCGATATTGAAGTTGACTTTGACCCCGAAAGAGGTTTTAGTCCAACGGATGATCCATTCAATGCAGTAACAGCTATCTCAGTGTATCTAGATTGGCTTGATCAACTTGTTACGCTTGTCATTCCTCCGAAGCACATGACTGACGAGACTGCACAAGACTTGATTAAAGATTTCCCAAACACATTTCTGTTTCGAAGTGAAATCGAAATGTTTGAGACTTTCTTCGACTTAATCGAAGATGCAGATGTTCTTACTGGTTGGAACTCAGAAGGATACGATATTCCCTATTGCGTGAATCGTGTTACTCGTATTATGAGTAAGGATGATACACGCAAGTTTTGTTTGATGGGACAGCTTCCCAAGCCACGCACTTATGAACGCTTTGGCAAAGAAGAACAGACTTACGACTTAATCGGTCGTATTCATATGGACTATCTGCAACTTTATAAGAAATACAACTATGAAAGTCGCCACAGCTATTCACTTGACGCAATCGGTGAATATGAATTAGGTGAACGCAAGACACAGTATGAAGGAAGTTTAGATCAGCTTTACAATAAAGACTTCAAGACTTTCGTAGAATACAACCGTCAGGACACTATGCTAGTGTTCAAGATTCACAATAAGCTTAAGTTCCTTGATCTAGCAAATGCACTAGCACATGAGAACACTGTACTGCTACCAACAGTTATGGGATCGGTGGCAATGATTGAAATGGCAATTTATAATGAAGCACATGAACGAGGATTTATCGTCCCTGACAAGAAGCGTAAGGATAGTTTCGGTGACGAGCAACAAGCAGCCGGAGCTTATGTTGCTATCCCGAAGAAAGGGATTCACGAATGGGTCGGAGCAGTTGACATCAACAGTCTCTACCCCTCAGCAATCCGTGCGCTCAACATGGCACCAGAAACAATTGTCGGACAAGTCAGACAATCTCTTACAGAGCAATATATGCGAGAAAAAGGAATCAGTCTCGCAAAAGATAAGCGTAAGAAAAAGAATGGTGACGATGCTGATGCAGTTACTGGAGCGATTCTTTGGGAAAACCTCTTCGGATCGTTAGAATATACTGCTATTATGAATCAAGAGCGTGGCACTATGCTCACTATTGATTATGAAGATGGTCGTAGCGTTGAAATGAGTGCTGCTGAGATTTGGAAACTAATCTTTGATAGTCATAAGCCATATATCTTAAGTGCTAATGGAACCATCTTTACATATGAGAAAGAGGGTATCATTCCAGGTCTATTGTCACGCTGGTATTCAGAACGCAAAAGCATTCAGAAAGAAGCAAAGGCGGCATATGGTACTGATAAATTTGAATACTATGATAAGCGCCAGCTAGTTCGTAAGATTTTACTTAACTCTGCATACGGCGCACTTTTGAATGAGCATTGTCGTTTCTATGATAAGCGTATTGGTCAGAGTGTTACATTAAGCGGTCGTCAAATCACTAAGCATATGATGAGCCAAATAAATGAAATTATCACTGAAAAGTATGAGCATGATGGCGATTCTATCGTATATGGTGATACTGACAGTTGTTATTTCAGTGCTTATCCTATTCTTAAAGAACAGATTGATAATGGTGAATTAACATGGGATAAGGATTCGTGTATCGCATTGTATGACCAGATTGCCGAGATTACTAACGATAGTTTTCCTGCATTCATGGAAAAAGCATTTCATTGCCCTCGCAAGAACGGTGAGGTAATTAAAGCTGGTCGTGAACTTATCGGTGATCGTACTTTGTTCATCACCAAGAAAAGATATGCAATCAACATCTATGATCTTGAGGGAAAGCGTCAAGACTTAGACGGCAAGACAGGCAAAATTAAGGCTATGGGTCTTGATCTTAAGAGAGCAGATACTCCCAAGTATGTTCAGGCATTCTTAATGGAAGTTTTGACAATGGTTCTTGGAGGTACTCCTCGTGATGAAGTCATTGCTAAGATTCGTGAATTTAAATCTTGGTTAGGTGATCAAGATAGTTGGACTAAAGGTTCACCCAGAAGTGTTAACAAACTCACATATTATGGTGAACTTGAAAAGCGTAGTAAGACAGGTAAGGCTACTATGCCGGGGCATGTTAGAGCAGCACTGAATTACAACTATCTACGAAAGATGAATGGTGACAACTACAGTCAACGCATCACCGACGGTATGAAGGTTATTGTTTGTAAATTGAAGGATAACGCTTTAGGATTCACTAGTGTTGCATATCCAACAGATGAACTTAGACTTCCGCAATGGTTTTGTGATTTGCCATTCGATGATTTAGAAATGGAAAGAACACTAGTAGACGAAAAGATTGATAACCTATTAGGTGTTCTTAACTGGGATATTCGTTCTAATACTAATGTTAACAGCACATTCGATGATTTGTTCAGTTTCGGTTAAACAAGTTGTTGCTAATCGTAAAATATTCCACTATAATACACATTATACGAACCTAAATATTAACATGAAAAAGGATAGAAAATGAAAGATTACTTGCTTGATTTGATTCAGCACACTAACGGTCTCGGCGTTGTTGAATTGGTAAAGGTTAACGGGACTGACACTGAAACTAAGGTATCTGCTGTAGCAGAAGACCGCACTGTTATTGTATACGGTACATTTAAGAATCCAATCGCAGGATTTAATGGCACATTTGGTATGCCTAATTTGAGTAAGTTGAAGACTATTCTTAGCTTTGATGATTATGGCGAAGACGCTACAATCAACATTACTCGTGAAAATCGTGATGGCGAAGATGTTGCTTCTGCAATTCACTTTGAAACTGCTGCTAAGGACTTCATTAACGATTATCGTTTGATGGCAAAGAATACTGTTGAAGATCGTGTTCGTGCGGTTACTTTCAAGGGTGCAACTTGGAATGTTACTTTTGAACCCTCTGTTGCTGGAATTATGCGTCTTAAGAAGCAGGCTCAGGCTAACAGCGAAGAAACTAACTTCAAGACTAAGACTGAGAATGGCGATCTTAAGGTTTACTTCGGCGACCCATCAACTCACTCAGGTAACTTTGTATTTCATCCGGGCGTGACCGGTGCGCTTGCTCGTCCTTGGCAGTGGCCTGTTAAGGTATTTCTTGCTATCATGGATCTTCCTGGTGACAAGACAGTTCGTATTGCAGATGAAGGCGTAGTTGAAATCACTGTTGATAGTGGTCTTGCTACTTGGCAATATTTGCTTCCAGCCTTGTCGAAGTGATATGATCAAGACTGTCAATGGTTCTGGTAAATATATAATGGTCAATGGGGGCTACCCGGCGACCACATATATCAATACTGGTTCGGGCTATATGAATGTTGGTGACATAAGATTTAACACTAATACGCAAACGATTGAAATATATGACGGCAATAGGTGGATTGAAATGAATACTAGTCATGCTAGTGTTGGATTAACTCCTGATGCTGAACGTGCATTAGATTGGGCTAATCGGAAGATTGCAGAAGAAGCCGAACTTGATAGGCTAGCAGCATCTAATGATACCATCGCTGACCTAGTCAACCAGAAAAAAGAGCTTGATGATAAAATCAAGATGGTGCAAACACTTATGAAAGAAGAAGTTAAAGTTGGAACAAATTAATCTTTCAAACAGTCACAATCCCGATTGGGCTTTGTTTCTGCCCGCAGTCTCGTCTTTCTTCATTGCCGGCTTAGGTAAGCAGCGTGAGGGTGAAAACTATTTTGACTCGGCGAGAATCCCTGCGGCATTCAATGGAGATGTTGAATGTTTGAACTTCCTTAATAGCAAGCAAGGACTCTACACTTATAAGTGGGGCTTGTATTCTGCTGGTCACGCAAATCTTGATATTACTAAGGATGACAGTAATGAATCTATCATCCGCAAGAGAGAAGAAGGCACTTTTCTTCTAGGAGACTCTGGTGGATTCCAGATTCTTAAATGTCAGTGGCCAGCAGATTGGAAGGACCCTAACTGTCCTCGTGCAATGAAGAAGCGTCAACAAGTTCTTACTTGGATGGATGAATATATGGACTATGGTATGTGTCTTGATATTCCATCACAGTCTCTTACAACTTATCACATTAAGGACAAGAAGACTGGTACATCTGCACATGGTATCAGCACCATTGAAGAAGCAATCACTGCCACGCATATAAACAATGAATACTTCATTGCTAATCGTGATGGACGTTGTAAGTTCTTGAATGTTCTACAGGGTCGTAATCATGGTCAGAGTGACGCATGGTATGAAGAAATGAAGAAGTATTGTGATACGAACATTTACGGTGACAAGGCATTTAACGGCTGGGCGTTCGGTGGTCAAAACAAGATTGACATTCACTTGATGCTCAAGCGTCTTGTAGGTATTATTCATGATGGCTTCCTTGAAGAAGGTAAGCAAGACTTGATTCACTGTCTCGGTACTAGTATTATGGAATATGCAGTGCTGTTCAGCGATATTCAACGAGCAATTCGCAAGCATCATAATCCAAAGTTGCAAATCACTTTCGATTGTGCTAGTCCATTCTTTGCTGCTGCTAAAGGTCTTGCCTACAATAATAACACATTTGAGCATAACACCAAATGGACTTATGCAATGGAAAAGACTGCGGAAGCTAAGAAGTATGCAACTGATACTCGCAAGTATAGTGATGGTGTATTACAAGATGGTATTCACAAGTTGTTTACTGATAGTCCTGTTACTGACAAGTTGTTGATGAAGGATATTTGTTATCGTGGTCAGGGTTTCTTGGGTCAACATGGCAAAGAAACTAAGACTAGTTGGGACACACTTTCATACACATTGATTCAGGCACATAATGTCTATCAGCACATGACTGCTGTTCAGGAAGCAAATCGTCGATATGATCAGGGTATCAAACCTAAAATGGTTATGGATCCTCATGGCCATCTTAATTTTAGTGATATCGTTGATGAAATTTTCTCTCTCAAGGATCGTGAAAAGAGCCTAGCTATGATTGACAAATATGATAGATTTTGGCAGCAGTTTAAAGCTGGACAAGGATTCAGTGGTAAGAAAACTGTTAATGCTCATACTATGTTCGATCAATTGTTTAGTATTGAACAGTCCGTCAACGAAGATCCAGAAATTGATGAAGTAGTCGAAGATACTGATGATTTAATGGCAGAAGTTCTTGACCAAAATAGTTGATAAATTTAATATAGGTGATATAACAAGATTATGGATAATATAGTTCAAGCACTCGCAGAAAAGCAAATTCGTATTAGAGAAAATGCCAAGCGCATGATCTGGGTTACTTTTGAGCGAGAAGGTATTCACAAGTATCCCGGAGCGGATACTGATCCAAAATTAGCAACTGGCGACGAATACGATGTCAGTTTCTTAGGCTATCCCCATCGTCACATTTTTCATTTTAAGGTGGCGATTGAGGTATTTCACAATGACCGAGATATTGAGTTTATTCAGTTCAAAAGATGGCTTGAAAATAGTTTCAAGTCTGGAGTGATGCAACTTGATTATAAGTCTTGTGAAATGATCAGCGATGAGCTTTATCATTATGTTGCTTGTCGCTACCCCAACCGTGACATTGAAATCACTGTATCAGAAGACGGTGAGAATGGTGCCACAATTATCTACAACACAACCAAACCTTATCAATCACTCGCCATCTAAAGGAGTTATAAATGGCAAACTATACCACTAAGAATCACATTAATCAGATTTTCAATGATCTTGATAGGTATCGCAATTTCTGTCGTGAATATGGTTATCGATTCAATGAAGCTGATTTATACAATCAAAAGAATTATATCTACCGTCAGTTTCAGAAATTCATTGCTGGAAAGCCAGTAAAGAATCAGTGGGAATTTGATCTAGTCAAGTTCAGAGAACAACGAGCATAAGATTTAACTGAATGGCTAGTTTTCTAGCCATTCATATTTTTAAACAGAGAAGATAATATGCGTAAACTATTTTACATGGGACTTGAAGCGTACAACGCTCGGTATACTCTACAACTTACTGAATGGAACAAGCGTGTATTTGACCGTCGAGGTATTGATGTTGTATATGTACCCGGTGAAACACTTGATAACAGTCAGAAGATTGTAACTGGTCAGGTACTTGATGCACACGGTCGTTCATACTTTGGCATGAGTCAGATGATGAATCTTGTCAAGATGATGCAGCAGGGTGAAGTCACTAGCGAGGATGTTATCTACTTTGAAGATATGTTCCAGCCGGGCATTGAATCATTGCCGTATATCATTGACCAGTGTGATGAAGACAATATGCCTCGTATCTTTGTTCGTTGTCTTGCACAATCTATTGACCCTGATGACTTTGTTCATGTCTGGGGAATGGACAAGTGGATGGGACTATATGAAAAGATGGTCAACGAGTTTGCAGACGGCATTCTTGCAACTAACGAAGAAATGGTTGCACACATGAAGATTGCAGGCTGGGACGCTCCAATCTACAATATCTCGGGTCTTGCGTTTGGTAAGAGCGAAGTTATTGAGCGTGTTGGTGGCAAGATTAAGCCATTCAATGACCGTCGTTTGCGTGTCGTATTCTCAGCCCGCTGGGACCAAGAGAAGCAACCTGACTTCTATATGGACTTGATTGAAGCTTGGCGTGAACGCTATCCTAGCAAGGATGTTGAGTTCGTTGTTTGCAGTGGCGGCGAATTGAAGTCTAATAATGAAAGCTATATGGCTCGTACTCGCAAGATGGTTGCTGATGGCAAGCTAATCATTTATGACAATCTTGATAAGAACAAGTATTACGAAATCGTCAACGATAGCCGTGTCGTGTTCAACTGTGCATTGCAAGACTGGGTAAGCAACACTGTAAGCGAAGCTGATGCTTTGGGATGCAATGTACTTTATCCTGCGTATCGTTCATTCCCTGAGACTTTTGCAAACGACCCAGAGCGTCTTTACATTCCGTGGTCGATTGATGATGCTATCAATAAGCTTGATGTTTTGCTTAAGAAGGCACATCCGAACATGGGTAAGATCAGTGACTATAATGATGGCACAATTGATCGTATCTGTGACATTCTTGAGGGCAAGGGCGGTAAGTATCTTCGTGTCAGTAGTGATTATCGTATGCATACTCGTGAGGCAAAGTACTAATGAAGATTGAAGATGGCATTAAGCTAGATTTTAGTGATGTACTATTTCGCCCTAAGCGCAGCACATTGTCTAGCCGTAGAGAAGTAAATCTAAATCGTATCTTTACATTCAAGCATAGTGGCCGTGTATGGGAAGGTGTTCCCATCATGGCTGCTAACATGGATGGTGTTGGCACCGTTGATATGGCACTTGCGTTACAAAATCAAGAGTTGTTTACATGTTTAACTAAAGATGCTATTGAAATTCCACATGAGTTAAATACAAATAGATACGCTATCAGCACTGGTACAAGCAATAAAGATTTTGAACGCTTGCAAACTTTGTTGAGCAAATACCCACACACAGAGTTCATTTGTATTGATGTTGCTAATGGGTATAGTGAACGCTTTAGCGAATTCGTCGCTATGGTACGACAAACTTATCCTGAACATACTATTATTGCAGGTAATGTAGTTACCGCAGATATGACACAGGAGTTAATCTTAAATGGAGCTGATATTGTTAAAGTGGGTATTGGTCCCGGCAGTGTTTGCACTACTCGTATTAAGACTGGGGTGGGTTATCCGCAGCTTTCCGCGATCATCGAATGCGCGGACGCTGCACACGGTCTTGGTGGCCATATCATTGCTGACGGCGGGTGTACTTGCCCTGGCGATGTTGCCAAAGCTTTTGGAGCAGGCGCCGACTTTGTTATGCTCGGAGGAATGTTCGCGGGCCATGATGAAGGCGGGGGTACCATTAATACCACCGACAACACAGTAACTTTCTATGGTATGAGTAGTGATACCGCTATGAACAAGCATCATGGTGGTGTAGCAGAATATCGTAGTAGCGAAGGCCGCACTGTTAAGGTTCCTTATCGTGGAGCCGTCGAAAACACGGTCAGAGACATTCTCGGTGGTATTCGCAGCACTTGCACCTATATTGGCGCAAGTGAACTAAAGCATTTGAGTAAGTGTACAACATTTATTCGGGTAAATAATCAGTTTAATAATGTATTCTCAAGTGCTAAATAAAAATGTAACACAAAGGTTACAAAACAACATTAACATATCCGCGTAAGGAAGGAAACAAATATGTCTTATAACAAAACTAAAACCGACCCCGAATTGGGTCAAAAGATTCACGAACACCTAGTCAAGATGGGTGTTGAAACTCCCACAAAAGATAACTTTTTAGACCGCAAGGAAAAGATTGAGGTTATTGAAGCACACTTCAATGGCATTATGAGAGCATTAGGTCTTGACCTAGAAGATGACTCACTGATGGATACCCCGAAGCGTGTTGCTAAGATGTATGTCAACGAAATCTTTTGGGGTCTTGACTATGATGCATTCCCCAAGTGTACAACTGTTGCGAACAAGATGAAGTACGACGAAATGGTCGTAGAGCGCAATGTAAATGTCCAATCTAATTGTGAACATCATTTCGTAATCATTGATGGGCTTGCTACTGTTGCATATGTCCCTAACGAAAAGGTTCTTGGTCTTTCAAAGATTAATCGTATTGTTGAATACTTTGCGAAGCGTCCGCAGATTCAAGAGCGTTTGACTGAACAGGTATTTCATGCTCTTTGCTATATCCTTGAAACTGACAATGTTGCAGTTATGATTGATGCACAGCATTATTGCGTTAAGAGTCGCGGTGTAGAAGATACTGGTTCTTCTACCGTGACTACTAAGCTTGGTGGCGGATTCAAGACTGATGCTGCTGCTCGTGCAGAGTTTCTTAGCATTGCAAGAATGGGTAAGTGCTAATGATCTTTAATAAGATCAAGCAACTCAAAGAACAAGGGAGAACTATAGGCATTACCTTTAGTACCTTTGACTTGCTTCACGCAGGTCACATTGCAATGTTAGCGGAAGCTAAAAATCACTGCGACTATTTGATTGCGGGCCTACAGACTGACCCAACGATTGATAGACCAGATACAAAGAACAAGCCAATTCAAAGTATCGTAGAAAGACAGATTCAGCTTAGTGCTTGTCGATTTGTTGATGAGGTAGTTATTTACCAAACTGAACAAGATTTGGTAGATTTGCTCTTGACATTACCCATAGATTGTCGTATACTGGGTGTAGAATATGAGAACAGAGAATTTACTGGTCGTACTGAATGTGAGCAGTTAGGTATCGATCTTGTATTCAACAGTCGTGATCACAGCTTTAGTAGCAGCAATCTACGAAAGCGTGTAGCAGAAGCAGAAAGAAACAAAGATGGATCCTGAGAAGTTTAACAAGAAGAAGATGGATGATTTGTTCAATCAAGTTTTTTCGTTTTCAGTTCCCATTAACACTTATAAGTTTCCAGTTCAAAAAAAGGAAACAGTAGAAGAAATGATTGCTCGTTTGGATGAAACTGACACAGTAGTTGAAGCTATGACTTCTTATCCTACTGCCGAGCGTATGCTTAACAACCTCTTTAAGAAGGAAATTTAATATGGAACAGTATTTTAAGTTTGATGGAGCATCAACTCGTAGCGAATATTGGGCTGTCAATATTGTTGGTGGTATTTGTGCATTCATTCTTGCGTTTTTTGGCGTGATTATTGCTAGTACCAGTACTGGTAATTTTGGTATCGCAGTAGGTGTTACCATTCTTGTTGCTACTTTTATTGCTGCTATTTGGTTGAGTATTGCAACTGCTGTTCGTCGTTGCAAAGATGCTGGATTGAATCCTTGGTGGGCTGCTGCAACATGCATTCCTTATATTGGTTCTATCGTGTTTATCGTATTAGGTTGTCTTAAGACGGATGCAACAGCACAATAGTTTAGATTTGCACGGGGTGAGGCATCATCAAGTTGATGCTCTTGTGGAGAACTTTGTTCTGATAAATCAGGACAGTTTTCCACTCACCGTCATTTGTGGTAATAGTGTAAAAATGGTGCAACTAACCGAACAAGTACTAAATAGGATTGGGTGCGAATACTCAATGTATCGATTCGGTGTTTTAACAATTAGGAAGTTTAAGTAATGTTATATCTCGCTTATGGAATGAATACTAATATTGACCAGATGGCTTCACGCTGTCCTGGTTCCGTTAGTATCGGTCGTGTTGACATTCCAGATCATCGTCTAGTGTTTCGCGGTGTTGCTGACATTGAAGAATGTCCTGGTAATGTTTTGCAGACAGTAATGTGGGATATCACTAGTGCATGTGAAGATGCACTTGATATGCTTGAGGGCTTTCCAACTTTCTATGGTAAGAAGTATATTAATGTAGAGATTGGTCGCAAGACTTATGTAGCCATGATCTATCAAATGGTCGGAGACAGGCTTGACTATTCTACTCCAAGCAGATATTATCAAAATATGCTTGAAGAAGGATATCAAGATCATGGTCTTGAACTTAATCAGATTTATGAGGCAGAAGGATTTTGCGAAGTCGAAGATACCCTTGATTGGATTGATCGTCGCTACGCAAGCTAC
>JACCDW011565681.1_pt1 | contig 18122 bp, 15 predicted proteins | sample 7449781 | NCBI WGS metagenome assembly JACCDW01 (sample SAMN15323449, study PRJNA562643) | freshwater metagenome | isolation source: river surface water | place: USA:Blue River Watershed | collected 2017-08-18
GATGCAATGATTTAATTATTGCAAAGGTAGCACCGACAATCAAACCCACCAAATCTATGTAATCCGCAACGTAACTAATGGGGCTGAAATACAAATGGCTTTTGGGATGGAAATACAAATAATTTGGGATTTGAATTGATTTAGGACAGAAACGCTTTGTGGAGAGTTGAATTTTCAGAAGAATGGTTGTTATTGAGGTAGCACGGTTTTGCCATATCTGCGCATCCATTTTACAATAAAATTGCGATGCTTGTTGGCGAAAGTGGATTGCATACCGCAGGATGTAGGGCAGGGGACAATACTAGCAATTTGTGCAGCTTGGTAGCGTGTTAGTTTGCTTGCCGATTTTTTAAAGTAGTGCTCACTTGCTGCTTCCACCCCAAAAATGGCATTGGGACCTGTTTCAATTACATTCATGTAAATCTCTAATATGCGCTGCTTGCTCCACAACACTTCAATCCAAAAAGTAAACCAAACTTCTAATCCTTTTCTAACCCAGGATCTACCTTCCCAAAGAAAAACATTTTTGGCAGTTTGTTGAGTTATGGTACTCGCTCCTTTTATCTTGCCACCTTTCATATTGTGATTAATGGCTTTTTCAATGGCTTTTAAATCAAATCCGAAATGATCTTTGAATCGCTGGTCTTCGCCGCAAATAAGGGCAAGTGGCATGTTGGGATTTATTTCGTCATAACTGATCCAAGTTTGAGTAACTTCTATGTTGTACTCCGCTTCCCTGGATTTCATTAACGCTGTTTTCCCTGGATTGATGATTCGATAAGCGCCTACCCATATTATGGTTATAATTACTGCGAGAAGCAGAAGTCGGAATATCCAACGAATTAATTTAGGTAGTATAAACAGACTAAACAATGTACTTGATTTTGGGCAAAATTACTCAAAACCCTGCACACCGTTTACGGTAGTGTACTTTAAAACTAAGTTTTTATTGGGATAAATACGCTTAAATGCACTCTGAACCATTAAGGTAGCCTCATGGAATCCGCATAGAATTAATTTTAATTTACCGGGATAGGTGTTTATATCACCGATAGCATAAATGCCTTCCACGTTTGTGCTGTAATCAAAGGTATTTACTTCAATGGCATTCTTATCGATATTCAGTCCCCAATCAGCAATAGGTCCTAATTTCGGAGATAAACCAAAAAGCGGTAGGAAATAATCGCAATCTAACCAAATTAGTTCTTCCGATCCATCGGTTGCGATTCCTACTTTTTCTAATGATTGTGTACCTTCTAAATGGGTGACTTCGCTATTAACCAGTAAATTGATTTTGCCTGCGGCACTTAAATCTAGGGCTTTTTGTACGGAGTCTGGGTGTCCACGAAATTGAGTTCTGCGGTGAATTAGGGTAACGGAAGCCGCGATTTCTTGAAGGAAAATGGTCCAATCTAATGCAGAGTCTCCACCTCCGGAAATTACTAGGTGTTTACCACGGAACTTCTCTGGATCTTTTACGATGTAATCGATTCCATGATTTTCAAATTGGCTAATATTCTCAATCGGCGGTTTGCGTGGCTCAAAACACCCAAGTCCGCCAGCAATAGCAATATTGGGGGCTTTATGAACGGTGCCTTTATCGGTAATAACAATAAATTGATTGTCTTCGGTTTTTTGGATGACTTCTGCGCGTTCACCTAAAGTAAATCCTGGCTTGAACGGTTCCGCTTGTTTCATCAAATTGTCAATTAAATCTCCCGCTAAAACTTCTGGGAAACCGGGGATATCATAGATGGGTTTTTTAGGATAAATCTCGGTTAACTGCCCCCCGGGTTGTGCAAGTACGTCAATTAAATGACAACGAAGTTTGAGTAAACCCGCTTCAAAAATGGCAAATAAACCCACGGGTCCGGCCCCGATAATAATAATATCGGTAGTGATAGGGTTATCTAAGGAATTTATTTGCACAGTTGATTCAATGTTTGACATAAGTTTTTACTAATGCGAAAAAGGCAATTCTATTAAAATTAAACAGTGATTTTTAGCACACTAATTTCGTATCCTAGTGATTTTTGTTAGCCCAGCTTTGGTGTACATATATTCTTCACCGTTAAACTCAATAGATTCATTGATCTTCAATTTGCTGAAGTCATCAAATATACCTGCTGATGTGTAAATTTTTCCTTTAGTTTTGGCAGCGATTTGTATGTAGGAATCATTGATTGCCATGTAATCTACCCACCCGCAAAGGATTATATTTACTGGTTTTTTTACGTTTTTTAAGTTGATTAAATCTTTCACCGGCGCTCTATTATCTGCAATCATCAAGAATGAATCGATGTCCGTCCATTTTTTTTGTGCTGCTAATAGGGCTTCAATATTGTTTTCAGGAATATCGCCACCTTGACCAGCGGCTATTGCCCTCCTCATCGTTTGATATACGGAATCAAAGTTATTGCTTTCAGCAAAATGCAGTCCTCCTGTGTTTCCGATCGTTTTTAATGCATCAGGACTGTTGTTTCCATCATTAAAAAATACAAATCGTCCGTTTTCTAAGGGTTTTTTAGCAAATTTCAACCACAACATGACTTGAGTATTGTAGGGGGTCATGCTGGCGGTTACATCTGCAACAACGGCAATTTTACCGGGCCATTCTTTGGTTGTAAGCAAGCGATACTCGTTGGTATGTCTGAAACCGAAGGTATCAAATAGACCGATATTTTCTCTATGTGCAGGGATACGTTTTCCAGGAATGGAGTCTTTAACCATTCGGTATTCTTTTTCACGAAAAACCAAACCAGGTCCAGTATATCGCTTACCTGCACGTTTTTGGTTTTTATTTCTAGGAAGGTAATATCCTGTCTCTTCTCTTCGTTTTTTTACTTTCCAAATTATTTTCTCTGGCACAAATACATTGGTGTCGCGATAGCTTTTTATCACTTTGTCCATGCGATCTATTTCAAGCTTTACGGCTAATTTGTCTGTTTTCGGTTTTAAATACACCACAAAGCCGTGGTAATATCCTTCGGCTTCTTTTTGTGTTTTAGGTTTGGTTTGTTCAAAAACCCTCCAGATGACTGTTTTTTCGAAAAATACCTCAGGGAATATAATTTGTAAATTTTTGAATCGAGCTTCGTTTAATTTCGGTTGATTAAATGTATCAACTTGTCTGTATCGGGTATACACTAGGTGAATGGCATAAACATCGGTTGCGTTAGGTAATTTGGTTTTGAAAACCTCAGGAGCAAACTCGGCGCTTCCGAAAGACATCGGAAAATAAATTATATTACTGTCTTTTTCTGTTGGATGAACTGGAACGGGATATCCTTTTAACTTGAGAAGTTGTTCAATGGGGATTTGACCCAGCACGGATTGTGAAGTTAAACCAATGACAAGCATTGCCAATGAGGAAATCCATGTTTTTGTTTTTTTGAACAGCATAACCACGATGTATTGGGATTAGGGATTTAACTCGTTAAAATTTCTGATGGCCAATGGGGTGGCTGTGGTAAAGCCTTCGGCGAATTCAAAACCACCAATACGACCAAAATCTCTTGCTCTAGCTTCTAAGAAGTTCCAAAATTCTTTGGTAGAAATTGGGGTTACTGGCTCGGTTGAGTCTTCTGAATAGAATTGCGATTTAAATGCTGCAATGGCTTTCATTTTTATTTCCCATTGATGGGTAATATCAACGATAAATTGCGGTCCAATATTGCGGTCTTGTATGTAATGGAAAATATTCTTGGGTCTGAAAGCGGGTAAATCTTTACCGTTTTCTTCCATTTTTATTTTTACTAAACCCGCTAAAAAGGAAGCACGTTCAACAATTTTTGCAGCTCGTCCATGATCGGGGTGTCTGTCAGAAATAGCATTTGCCATAACCCATGTAGGTTGAGTTTGTCTGATGATTTTGGCAATTTCTAATAAATTGGAATCATCTTCAGCAAAAAAACCATCTTGCCACTTAAGGTTTGTTCGAAACGTTAATCCAAAAATCTCTGCACTGGTAGCAGCTTCTTTTTTTCTCGTTTCTACACTACCTCTGCTGCCTAATTCACCTTGTGTTAAATCTACTATTCCGGCAGTGTAGCCCATTTGAATATGTTTTAATAGCGTGCCGCCTGCACCAAGTTCAACATCGTCTGGATGCGCTCCAAAAGCCAGTAAATCTACTTTCTGTATTTGGTTCATTTGGGTAGGGTTAGGGTTGGTTGAAAATTACATGATGAACGGTATTTCCAACGGCCTTTAGCGTTCCTTTATCGATGGATTCAAGATTGTCGTCATGGGTGTGCCAGTAAGGTGCAAAACCATTGTTTTCATCGTACTGAATGATATCAATCATGGGGATTTTGGTTCCATCATACACGTATTTATGATCGTCTATGATAGGGCCAATGGACTGGTATTGAAAAATACTTCCATAACCCAATTCATTGGCAATTCCCCAGGTGTGGTTTAACACGAAATTGGCATATTCGGCCGAGTAGGCCTCCCAAACAAATTTGGCATTTTTACCGCCTACCATGTCCAACAATATTCCTGCATACGCTTTGTAATTAGGAGTATGAGGAGTTTTAGCCCATGCCTGGCTTCCTAAGCAAAAGGAATTTTCGATGTTGGAAACACCTAAGTCTTCAGCATCGAAGAAAATAATATCTACTCCGATGTCGGGTTTTTTAGCGGCTAAATTTCTGGCAATTTCCAATAATACGGCAACACCGCTGGCTCCATCGTTCGCTGCCAGAATGGGTTCGTTTTGTCTTTCGTCGTCCATGTCCGCTGTAGGTCTTGAGTCCCAGTGTGAGGCCAATAAAATCCGTTTTTCTGCTTTGGGGTTAAAACTGCCAATGAGATTAATCATTGGGATTTTTTGACCATTTCTTGGGTTTACACCTTGCAGTTCTTGTTTATAAGCAGTGTCTGAAAATCGTTTAAGTTGTTGGTGCAGATAATCCGCACATAATTTTTGTGCTTTGGTACCAGGAATTCGAAATCCAAACGATAATTGTTTTTCGATAAATTGGTATGCAGAATCTTCAGAAAATCCAGAAACCGGTACATTGATCAATTTGGTAGGTTCTTCCGTTTCAGTGGAATCGTCTGTTTTATTGGATGTACAGGCCGAAAATCCCAATGGGATTGCTAGGAAAACGACCCAAAAAGCGTTGATTTTCATAAAAATTATACAAAGTTAGGAAATTCGAAGGGTTTGGGGTATTTATTCGTTGAATTAGTCCTAATTTCGCTTGATTATGATTGCTGTACCCATGAAAAGTATGACGGGTTTCGGTCGTGCCCACTTGGAAACTTCGGGAGTTCGAGTTGTGTGCGAAATTAAAGCATTGAACGGCAGATATTTCGAGGCGGATGTTCGATTGCCAAAGTATTTGTACGAGTTGGATCCGGTAGTTAGAAAACTGCTTGCCGAAAAATTAGAACGGGGCACAATCAATTGTAGTTATAGTATTTCATTTACTGCGGCAGATGCGGTGGAATACGATATCCAAGTAAATGTACCTTTGGCTAAAGCGTATGTGGATCAGTGGCGATTGTTGAGCGATGCATTATCAATGGAATTTAAGGATCCTTTTAGAGAGGTACTAAAATTACCTGAGGTTGTATTTGCTGGCGAACGAACGATTTCCGATGCCATGAAGGCGGTGATATTGAGCGCAACCGAAATGGCTGCTGAGAAATTAAATAACTTCAGAACTGAAGAGGGAGCTGCAACATCTAAAAAATTAGCTGAGTTAGTGGATTCCATTGGGGCGGATTTAGAAACTGTTATTACCCATGAGGAACCCCGTAAACAGCAATTGCGCGATAAAATTTACAATAACCTCGCACAACATATTCAAGAAGGGACAATGGATCCAGGACGATTTGAGCAAGAAGTATTGATTTATTTAGACAAATGGGATATCGGCGAGGAAAAACAGCGGTTGGCCCAGCATATTCAATACTTTAAAGATTGCCTGAATAAAGAACCATTAGGAAGGAAATTGAATTTTATTTCCCAAGAAATGGGAAGAGAAATGAATACCATGGGTGTGAAAAGTAATTTCTTTCCAATGCAACAAGCCGTGGTGCAGATGAAGGAAAAATTGGAACAAATCAAAGAACAAGTACTTAATATCGTTTAATTAATAAATGAAAATTGTTAATTTTTTGCAGCGCAGACCGATGGCCCTTGTGCTGATGGCTTTTAGTAGCCTTGGAGCCTTACATGCTGCGGGTTACTCTGCTGCAAATAGAAATACTCTGATCTCTGTGGTTGGCGATTCGCTGAAAATGGGAACGGATTCTGCCAAATCGGAAAAACCGAAGAAAACAATTTCCATGTTACCGGCTTCCGTTGACAATAAATTGGTGTTATTAGGCATGTCAAATACTTCCGAATCGGAAGTAGATAATCGATTTTTATTGTTATCGGCCTTGGTTCGTTCTGGCGATTTGGAAAAAACAACCCATTGGTACTTGCCGATGCAGCCGTACGGAATTTCTCTGTTAAAACAATATATTACTACCGGTGATACGTTTGCAAGTGTTTCATTGAAAGGAATTTACAATGAAAATGCACAACAATTGGATACGCTGTTAAAGGAATTGCGAGGCATATATTTGAAAAATCCTGAGGTGGTTAATCGATGGGTAATAAAAACCTGTTATCCAACACTGAATGATAGCGAACGTGGGTATGCTTTAGCCTTGAAACGGTATATGGATAAACCCGAAATCCCAGCGGCCATTCGATATCAAGTAGAGAGTTTATTGGCCAATGCGATGTTTTCTTATTATCGGATTTTGGATGATATGGATGATGAGGATGACGATATCGATTTCAACATGGGTTATTTGGATGCCAATTTTGATTATTACGAAACATTCAAGGCATTTGCTAATGGGTTTGATTCGCTAAAACCCCAGTTTAAATCGTGGTTGCCGGCTCAGGAATTTATTGAGGTTTCGGATTTGTTGGACTATTATAAAAAATCCACTAAGACCAATCAAAGAGACAATGATGGATTATTTTATTTCTTAGATTCTCGCAATGAACTTGTAAAAGAAATTGCGGGTTTAGTGTCTTCCTCAGTCCCCAATAAAGTTATAGTAATTGCTCCCACCGAGGAATTGATATTAAACGATAAAAAAATCGGGTTCGTTTCTATTTTGAAAGGATTATTAGATAAAGGCGTATCAAAAAATAAAATCTGCAGATTATTTACGTTTTCGGGTAGTTTGGAGGAAAAAGTTACAATTCAAAAAAATTCTACTGTAGATGTGCTTTTTGAAGGCAAATATGAATCGATATTAACATATTCTAATTTATCCGATGATGAAGATGAGGGGTATTTTATTGATTATTTTTTATTCGATATTAAAAGCAAAGACGCTGAAGACAGTAGCCTGATTAAAGCGAAATCATTGATTTATGAGGAGTACAAGAAATATATTTCTACCGATTATGAATTAACCAATTCTTTCTTGGCATTTCCCGCTAAAGACGGAGACAATTCCGGAATTGCAACATACGCTGTAATGCCAGGACATGTTGACGATTTTCCTATGGATACTGCTAGTACAAGTTCCGGTTGGGATTGGGAAGATAGGGAAGAAGGTAACTGGAGCTCTAATTGGGATAACTACGAATCTAAAAACTATCAGTTGAATGAAATTCCGAAAATTCGACATGCATCGGCTCAAATTGAGTTCGCGTATTCGTATATGGTGAATGCTTCTGTGTCGAAATTCGCTAATAATTTAACCACTCTTTTGTCGGAAAATGGACTGGGAACCGTAAATACCTCGTTAGGATATCGGGGTGTCGCCCTAAATCTTTTAAGTAGCGGTGAGAAAAATAATGCTAAGACCTATCAGTTTTGGGGATTGCGAGGCGGTGAGTACCAAACATCTAATAAATATGTAACGGGTTTCCATTTTGGGTATTTACAAGGTACTGCCTTTGCTATGGATAAGAAACGCAGGATTTATCTAAACGTACTTTCTTATTTGGAAGGATTTGATACTAAACTTTCATTTCCTACAAATGGATTTTCAGGAAGTTTGAACAATCCATTAACCGGTAAAACGTTCAAAGCCGTAGGGACAGTTTACGGAATGATGTTGGGTACTACGGTGCGTTTGAACCGATTGTTTATTCACGGAAATATCGGATATGGTTGGGATCTTGGCAAGGGAGATTGGACGATGAATAAAGCCATTGTTTCTGGAATTACACCTTTTAAGTACACGGGCGTGAATTACGGAATTCAAGCAGGATATAAATTTGGACTTTTCAAGAAAGAGGATAATGACTACGAATCGGACTGGGCTGTTGACTCAACTGTTACTTCCGAAGCCGTTCCAGTTGGAAATCGTACAACCAAAGGTAAGAAATCTACAAAAACCTATCGTAGCCCCAAATATATTCTCAAGTCTACCGTCACTCAGGTAATGGCACCCGTGATTCAATCTAATTTGGGCACTAGTAAATCGCAGTTTACGGCTTATACAAATCCTTCGAAGATGCAGGATACAACCGTTGTGTCTTATGCAGAGGAAAATACTCCTAATTTCAATCCCAAGGGATATCATTACGATTTTAACGATGCCGAACTCAGTGCTCAAGCAGTGAAGTTGATGTCGGAGAGAGCCAAAAAGGCAAGAATTGTATTGGCCGGTGAGAATCACCGATATGTGAAATTTAATTCGCGTTCTGAGTTCCGTTGGATGAAAATGTTATACGAGAATGCAGGTTATAGAAATTACATTCTTGAGCTAAGTCCAACCCGGGCGGTATTCTTGGAAAGATATATTTGTAAAGGCGATACGATTGCTAAAAAGATAATTCAATCCACGGCGTCTGCTAGATTTATGGTTTTGTTCGATAGCTTAGCTGCATGGCAGATGAGTTTACCTGAATCCGAGCGAATTAAAATCTATGGATTGGATGTGGAACGATTTGCAGATATGACGGTAATGTGGTTGAACGATATTGCTACCCGCAGAGAGGAAATGCTTTCGGACAAAAAGAACAACCTAAAAGGAGTTCCAGCATCGATTGAAGTGGGAGTAAGAGCAATCAATCATTTGGGTTCAAATTATTACTATGGTGGGCAGCGAGATTACCAAGAATCGTTGGAAGATTTTAACAGTGAATTAGAAAAAAATGATACATCCTTGAATGTGTCATCGGTGGTAAAGGTGGATACTACTGCTGTCAAGATGGAGCCGGTACCCATTAGCCTTTCAACGATTAAACGATTGGATGATTGGAGACGATTGGATTTTAGCCGAATTTCATTCAATGAAGATCCTAGTATTGTTGAATTGTATAAGTATATAGATAGCAACAAATCGGAATTTAAAGCATGGTTAGGTCCAATGTGGCCTGAATTCTCTGATGCATTTGCTCGATTACGTGAAGTGTATGAATGGGAACGCCGCGATGACCAAGCCCAGCAATATCAATGGCGCGAAGAAACCATGTACCGAAATATGGTGAATTTGTTAGAAAAGTATCCTAATTCTAAGTTTTTTGGTCAGTTTGGTAGATGCCACATCGGCCTAAGCAAACAACAACAAGATTGTGGATGGTTTGAATACAACAGTATTTTGGCTAGATTGAGAACTCGTTACTTCAAGAACGATAGTTCTGTCATGAACATTGGTATTTTCTACAAAGAGAATGAGGACGATGTAGATGATATTTCGTCTAGCGATTTGTTGCATAATCAGAAAATACGGGATGAGGTTACTACTTTATATTCTAACACGGAAGAAAATACGATGGTATATAATTTGGAAGAACTTGGGGATTATAAATCGGAAATGCGCAAGAAATTCAATTTTGTGGTAATTATTGGGCAAGAGCAAGGGGAAGACGATGATATTGACTACTCCAATGATTCAGATACTGAGGATTATGAGAAAAATAAGGACGTAAATATGGGCGTTTATATGGGCTATGGTTTAGGGGCTAATCTAGGCTCCTTGTATGGAGAAACCATGGTGAATTATTTATTGACCCAAGAAGCGATTGACCTCAGAAACCCAACTTCTAATACTTATAATAATTTGTTTTTAGGGTACCGTGGAAAGCATGTGAGCATGCAATATGGTGTGGGGTATAAACTCAAGAACAGGCAATTATTCTCCGATGGATTATCGTCGATAGATGGGAATATGACATTGCACAATATGAGTATGTACCTGCATAATTCCAACGTAAATAATAACAATGTTTTACATTATGGATTGGGTCTGGGTTATACATTTACCAAGCAGCGCTTGACGTATCAAAAGGTGGAACCACAGTTGGTTTTGGTTACTAATCCAGTGGAGTTGGTGAGTTATCGTGGAATGCCATCGGCCAGTGTTGTATTTGGAATATTGAAAGATAACGTGGGATTGGATATTGAAGCTGGTTACCGAGTTCAGATGAATAATTCTACGTGGGAATATCGCGGAAGTAGAATGCCTTTTGCTACTGCAGGATATACCGAGGGTATAGCTACAGATCTGTTAAAATTGCCTTTTGCTACAATTAATTTACGTGTAGTTATTGAAGGTACGCAGCCAGTGTATAAGGTAAAAAAAGATGAATCGGAAGATTCTGATTCGAATTATGTAGTGGATTGATAAGCAACCGCATTAATTTTGCATAGTAGATAATATGACAGAAAAAAAGGTAGCCGTTTCAGGATCCTGGACAAAACAATTACCCAACATGGTAACACTCAGCAATTTGTTGTGTGGCGTTTTGGGGATTGCCATGGTGATAGAAGGAAGGCCGTTTGATGGGTTTTTATTGATGATTCTGGGTGCGATGATGGATTTTTTTGATGGTTGGGTAGCCCGATTATTAAAGGCCGACAGCGACTTAGGGTTGCAATTGGATTCATTGGCCGATGTTGTGACATTTGGCGTTTTACCAGGGTTAATTTGGAGGTCTTTAATGCAAGATCAAGGATATTGTTCTACTGGGTTCTGTATAAACAATTATGTGTGGGTTTTGATACCGTTGGGTGCGGCTTACCGATTGGCAAAATTCAATGTGGATACACGGCAGCTTACGGGTTTTATAGGTGTACCTACTCCTATTACTGGCTTAGCGGTAGGTTCTTGGGCGATGATTGCATATAGTTATACTACCGATTCTGAAAGTTTTAATTGGTTGTTGAGTCCGGTGATTGACATAAGACCATTGCTAACGAACTTCTATTTTTGGCTATACATGCCCTTGTTTGTGGCTTTCATGATGAATAATGAATTCGCCATGTTGGCCATGAAATTCAAACCTGGGGATACCTTAAGAAAGTGGAAAATCGCTTTAGTGATTGCCGCTTTACCATGTATTTTGTTTGGTAGTGCCATGGTTGCCATATTTTATTTTGTTTATATTATTATTTCTATTTTATCAAATTCGAATAAATCAACCCAACCCATACTATGATTAAAATTGGGATCATCATGGGCAGCGATAGCGATCTGCCAGTTATGAAAGAAGCGGCTGTGGTACTTGAACAGTTGAATATTAAATACGAGTTAACCATTGTAAGTGCCCATCGTACACCGGATAGATTAATGTCGTATGCCAAAGATGCTTCGCTTCGTGGAATTGAAGTGATTATCGCAGGAGCTGGAGGGGCGGCGCATTTGCCTGGAATGGTTGCGTCATTTACCCACTTACCAGTAATTGGTGTGCCGGTTCAATCAAAAACCATGAGTGGCTTGGATAGTTTGTACTCCATTGTGCAAATGCCGCCGGGTGTCCCTGTGGCTACTGTGGCAATTAATGGTGCAAAAAATGCGGGATTATTGGCAGCGCAGATTTTGGGTGTTGCGGATCCTTCCATTAAGCATTCCATCGCTGAATACAAGCATTCCATGAAAGTAGATGTGGAGGAAAAGGCACAGAAACTGGAATCCCAAGGTTGGTCTGAGTATTTGAAATAAAACAAGTATGCTGATTGTAGGCAATGCCTTAGTATCGGAAGATGTTTTAACACGTAAGTTTCGATGTGCCATTGAGTCTTGCAAAGGTGCTTGTTGCGTTCATGGGGATGCAGGTGCCCCCTTGGAATCGGAAGAAATTGAAATAATTCAACAGGAACTTGAAGTGGTGAAGCCGTTTATGTCGGATAGCGGCCTGAAATTACTTTCTGAGCGAGGTTTTTCTGAGACGGATAGTTTTGATGGGGAAGCGGTTACGGTGTGTGAGCCAACCGGCGAATGTGTTTTTGTAGTATATGATTCGGCTGGAATTGCCGGCTGTGCTATCGAAAAGGCGTATCATTCCGGTAAAACTTGGTTTCGCAAGCCATTAAGTTGCCATTTGTATCCAATTCGGGCAAAGAAATATGGGGAATACACGGCTTTGAATTATCATCAATGGAGTATCTGTTCTGATGCGTGTGCTGTGGGAGAAAAAGAACAAATTCCTGTTTATTCTTTTTTACGAGAGGCTTTAACTAGAAAAATGGGTCCTAGTTGGTATGAAGAATTAGAAGCCGTTGCTAAGTTATGGGAGCAGGGTGTTAAATTGGAGTAAAGAGTACTCCAATTATCCCTAAAATCATCAACCATTTTAATTTTAATGATACCTGCTTAAAATCTGCAGTAGAACTGGCTTTGTAGGTAGATATACAAATGCTACACATTCTTGGAGCTAGTATCGCCGCTGTATAAATCAACATAGGCAAAATGCTTGAACCGGAAAGTATCTTACCCCATTCTTTCGTTAAACAACTGATAGGATAGGTGTAAATCGCTTGAAAAATGGTGTTAAACAATATTCCGACAGCAGAAATACCCAAGGAAAAATATACTAGTAATTTGGTTTTTGAGATTCCATAAGTGATTGGAAAAGTCTGACAATCGGCCTCTTTATCGCCTTCCATATCTTCAATATCTTTGATGAGTTCTCTTGCGAGCGTAATGGTAAAAGCCAATAAAGCAAACTCGGCAATATGGCCTTTGCTCACTTGCCAAACGCCTCTGCTGCTTAAATACACCACGGCTCCAGCCATAAAAGCCACCAAAAGATTCCCAGGCAACCCCATCGCCTTTAAATCGGAAGAGTAGAAGTACAATAGAATTGCTATGGCGATACAGAATATCCCCATGCCCGTTCCGCCTAAAAAACCAGTAATTATACCTAAAGAGGCTAATATTGAATAATAAACGATAGCGGCTTTATGACTTACATATCGTTTTAGAATGCGCTTATTGGGTCTGTTAATGTGGTCTGAGTCTACATCAAAAAGGTCATTAATTACATACCCTGCAGCAGCTGAGAATAAACAGGACAATAATACCCAAATGGCGACCGGGAAATGAAATGGGCTATGAAACCATCGGAAATTCGTCCAATCAATTTCAAACGGTGTAATTCTACTGCTGGCATAGAGAAAAACTCCTTGTGTTAATAGAGTAATTAGGAGATTGACAGGTCGAACCAGGGTCCAGTATGCGCGCATAATCTGGTTAATTGTAATAGCAATCTACCTATTTTTTCGCAAATTTCATGCGATAACCGGCAGATACTTTGCCAGCAGCAATATTGGAGAGTTTAGTTTTTAGCAAGGTGCGCTTCAAAGGATGAATTCTATCGGTAAATAAAATACCTTCGATATGGTCGTATTCGTGTTGGATGATCCTTGCTGCCATTCCTCCGTAGGTTTCTACGTGTTCTTGGAAGTTTTCGTCTTGGTAGCGTATTGTGAGTTTAGAGTGACGATTTACATCGGCCCGAATATTTGGAATACTTAGGCAACCTTCCTCGTAGTCCCATTTGTCGTCAAATTCTTCTTCAATAATCGGATTAATGAATACTTTTTTAAAATCTTTGGGTTCTATGTCTTCAATTTCAGTTCCGTCAACAATAAATAAACGGATACTAATTCCAATTTGTGGTGCAGCTAATCCAATGCCGTTGCTGTCATACATGGTTTCAAACATGTTTTCGAGCAATTTGCTAAGATCTGGATAGTTAGCGTCTATTTCGGAAGCTTTTTTTCGTAATACCGGTTGCCCGTAAGCGTAAATAGGAAGAATCATGGATGTAGGAACAGTTGCAAAGATAGTTTATTTGTTTGGGAGTGAGGTTTACTAGGTTGTTAACATGAAACCGTTAGTGTTAATTTCTTTGATATAGTTTGTATCGAAACGTCTGGTAATTAATTTGGTTTATTTCGATGTAATTGCTTTCAAGCCAATTTTTTACGTGGTTGTTCAAGCTTAAAAACCCGTTGTTCACACCGGTAATAATAAAGGCAGGTGGGTTGTGCTCAAGGTAAGACATCTGCTTTTGTGCATTGTTGTAATAGCTTCGTTCTAATCGATGGGTTACTCCTGTATCTTGGCTATTGTGGGGGGCGTAGAAATACACAAAATAAGGACACGGAAATGGAGGTGCCTCTTGGGTGTTAAACAAGGTATACAATCGGCCCGATTGTGGATCGTCTATGTACAGTGACGTGTTTTGTATGGAGTTGAAAACGGCGGGTTCTAGTTGTTCCGACCATTGTTTAATTTCTTCTTTTTCCGTTAAGAATGATGGATAGTTTTGTTGTTTTACCGTTTGGTAATTTTCTCTTGCCTTTGGCAGGATAATGTAAAGTGAAATGAAAATAAACAGGGTGAATATGGGAATAGTTTTTCTAAATACTGTGAATTTAGGCTGATAAATTGTGATGAAATCAATTAGTAAAATCACAGTCATCCACGTTGAAAAGACAATAGCGAACATCCAGGGTAATTGATAATGAGGGAAAGCGTTTTTGCTGCCAAGTTGAGAGAAATATAAGCTTCCAATTAGTAAAAAAAGTATGCTAATAAGCCCCAAAATTAGATTGCTATTAGATGAATTATTGGAGATTAGAACTTTAAATTTTCTAATTATCGAAGGCAGTGGTTGATTATTGTGTGGGTTGAATCCCGTGGGTCTCCATTCCGATTTATTTAGGTAATACCCTAAGGCCAGAATGATGATTGAAATAGTAAGAAGGACCAGTAATTTTGAAATTAATAGTTGTGTTACTGGGTAAATCTCTTGGGGTGAGATGGGGTTCAGTTGATGGATGAATGTTTGTATGATGTTTTGAGAGTTGCTATTAATGGATGCATAGTCTGTGGCAAATTGTAAATAGTTGAAATAATTAGACCACGATCCGGTGACAGTACAATAAAGCCCATAAAACAACCATGGTACTAAAAAGCCAATTAACCATTGTATGTTCTGCCTTTTTGGAAGTTGTATAAGGTAGGGTAGCACGGTTGGTATTATTAATACGAAGGGTTCCTTAATCCAGGTTGCAAGTCCGGCAAATAGCCCGCTGGTAATAATAATAGAGGGACTTCCAGGGTCTATTTTATTAAGGTAAATGTGAGAAAACGAAGCAATTATAAAATAGGTGCCAATTTCTTCGGTGAATCCACCCACATACATTGCTGGCCAATAATTGATGATAGAGGATAAACCAATTCCCAAAAGCAAGATATTAATCGCCGTTAATAGAGGCGATTTTTTAATTTTTATTATGGAGATGATTCCAATTGGGAATAAGCAGATGGCTAAGCAGAGTAATTGTAGAAGTTGATTTTGTCCGATAGGAATGCTTTCGCCGAAAACGGATTTGAGGATATTTAAAATTATATTACTGATGCTGTGCAGGAAGAAAATACCGGGAGCTTTGTTGTCGAAAACATCTTTATACAAAACATCTCCATTCAATAATTGATTTGATATAGCAGAAAAGCAGCCAGCATCACCTTCTGCGGATACATTCTTATAATGTAGAAATGTGCTGATAAAAACCCAAACCAAAACAGCAATAATCGCAAACCGTGCTATTTGATTTTTTGGATTATTTTTCATGATAGAATTTGTGGCAGCTATCTGGTTAATGATTCACAGGGGTGTTATTGTCTGTAGTTGTTTATTGTATGGCTCAATTTTGTTTGGGGGTTCGATAGGAATGAACTTTGATTGCTTTATTGTATTGATTGCAAATGCGTTTGTAAAATTAATGAGGCCGACATTGAGTCTAGTAATTCTTTATTGGCTCGTTTTTCTTTTTTAGCACCTGAGGCAATCAGGGAGTTGAATGCTTCGGAACTTGAAAATCGTTCGTCTATGGTGAAGATTGGAACTTGGGGAAAAGCTTGTTTCAATGCTTCAATAAATTGTTTAACGGGTTGTGTAGCATGGGTGTCTTCTCCATTTAGTCTAGACGGCATACCTACTACAAAACCTTCCAATGTTTCTGTTTTCTGGTAATCTACCAAATATTGGTACAGTTTTTCAGTGGGTATGGTGGCCAATGGCTGGGCGATAATCTTCAGGGGGTCAGTAACAGCGATTCCTGTTTTTTTACTTCCGTAATCGATACCCATGATTCTTCCCATATTGGCAAAGATATGTGAGGTACTAAAATAGATTGACACCGCAATTAAATAAAAAAGGCCGCACTCATGTGCGGCCTTTTACAACTATGGCTGATGAAATTACATCATTCCACCCATTCCGCCCATATCAGGGCCATGGCTATGTCCTTTTTCTTCTTCCTTGATATCGCTAATTACGCAATCAGTAGTAAGAATCATGCTAGCGATAGAGGCTGCATTTTCCAATGCTACACGTGATACTTTCTTAGGATCGATAACACCTGCAGCAATTAGGTTTTCATACGTCTCGGTGCGAGCATTGAAACCAAAGTCGCCCTTACCTTCCATCACCTTTTGAACTACGATACTACCTTCGCCACCAGCGTTAGCAACGATTTGACGAAGAGGCTCTTCCAATGCTCTACGAACGATTTGGATACCGGTAGTTTCGTCTTCGTTTTCGCCTTTTAGGTTTTCTAATCCGCTGATAGCACGAATTAAACTTACTCCACCCCCTGGTACGATACCTTCTTCAACCGCAGCGCGGGTAGCGTGCAATGCATCGTCTACACGGTCTTTCTTTTCTTTCATTTCAACTTCGGTAGCAGCACCAATGTACAATACTGCAACACCTCCGGCTAATTTAGCCAAACGCTCTTGCAATTTTTCGCGGTCATAATCGGAAGTTGTATTTTCGATTTGAACCTTGATTTGATTGATGCGAGCATTGATATTCTCTTTGCTACCAGCACCGTTTACGATGGTGGTATTGTCTTTGTTGATGCTGATTTTCTCGGCACGACCTAAGTCTTCCATGGTAGCATCGTCCAACTTGCGACCTTGCTCTTCGCTGATTACAGAACCACCGGTAAGGATGGCGATGTCTTGCAACATTTCTTTTCTGCGATCACCGAAACCAGGAGCTTTTACCGCAGCAATCTTGAGTGAGCCGCGGATTCTGTTTACTACTAACGTAGCCAATGCTTCACCGTCAATATCTTCAGCAATGATTAACAAGGGTTTGCCTGTTTGTACTACTTTTTCTAATACAGGCAACAAGTCTTTCATGCTAGAGATTTTCTTGTCGTAGATCAAAATGAACGCATTGTCCATTTCAACCTCCATTTTTTCGGTATTGGTTACGAAATAAGGAGACAAGTAACCGCGATCAAACTGCATACCTTCAACAACGTCTACAGTTGTATCAGTGCCTTTTGCTTCTTCTACTGTGATAACACCGTCTTTGCCAACTTTCTCCATGGCTTGAGCAATCAAAGCACCAATGGTAGAATCGTTGTTGGCAGAAATAGAAGCAACTTGTTCGATTTTGCTGTGGTCATCGCCTACAGATTGACTCATTTCGTTCAATTTGCTCACAGCAGCTTTCACTGCCTTGTCGATACCGCGCTTTAAATCCATTGGATTTGCACCGGCTGCTACGTTTTTCAAACCACCGGTAACGATAGCTTGTGCTAGTACGGTAGCGGTTGTAGTTCCATCACCAGCTACATCTGCGGTTTTTGAAGCTACTTCTTTCAACATTTGAGCACCCATGTTCTCAACGGGATCTTGTAGTTCAATTTCTTTCGCTACAGTTACACCGTCTTTGGTGATGTGGGGAGCGCCAAATTTTTTATCAATAACTACGTTTCTTCCTTTTGGACCTAAGGTAACTTTTACTGCGTTAGCCAAAGCGTCAACGCCGCGCTTCAATCCGTCGCGTGCGGTAAGGTTAAAATCTATCTTCTTTGCCATAATACTGTTTTTTA
>JACCDW010882107.1_pt1 | contig 18121 bp, 20 predicted proteins | sample 7449781 | NCBI WGS metagenome assembly JACCDW01 (sample SAMN15323449, study PRJNA562643) | freshwater metagenome | isolation source: river surface water | place: USA:Blue River Watershed | collected 2017-08-18
AACCGATACGGTTGCAAATGTACCAATAAATTACATTTAGATGAGCATTCAAAATAGAAGCCTTTTACAAATGTCACCAGGAATGCGCATAGCCTTGTTTTTGGCTATGAGCGGAATTAGTATCATTTTAGGTGCCTTTATTACTTTTTCCCTTGTGGCTGGTTATTTTCATGTTGGATTAGGAGACATCCAAAGATTACTGCTTTCTCCAGAAAACGCAACCCTGGCTTTATTTGCCAATGCGTTGGCGTCTTCCATCGCATTTTTAGTTCCGAGTATTGCGGTTGCTTATTTTACAATGGGGCCCCTTTTGAATAATATGGGCTTTAAACCTATTGGCGAATCCAGGCTTTTGGTTTGGGTTTCTTTGTTGGCTTTTGCAGGATTATTATTGAGTGGCTCCTTAGCGAGTGTTACAGAAATGATACCTGTTCCATCATCATTTAAAGCTTGGGCCAATGGTCTTGAAGATAGTTATAAAAAAGCATTAACGGCAATGATGCAAATGCATACCCTACCTGATTTGCTTATTAATTTAACAGCGGTTGCTTTGATACCAGCCTTTGTGGAAGAATTGTATTTTAGAGGTGCCTTACAAAGTAATTTAAAAGCATGGTCAGGTAGTTATCTAACAGCTATTGTTATTACGGCCATTGTGTTTAGTGCCTTTCATTTTTCTTATTTTGGTTTCTTGTCCAGAATGGCATTGGGCATGGTGCTTGGATTTATTTTTGAATACACTAGAAGTATATGGTTGTGTATCTTATTACACTTTATCAATAACGGGGTTGCCATTGTTGCCTTGTATACGGTAAGAGGGAATCCAGCAAAAGCAGATAAAATTATGGAAGATCATTTGCCCGTGTATTGGGTGATTGCTGCTGTGGTTTTGGTTGTGTTTTTATTAAATAAAATTAAAAAAGAGGCCAACTATGCAAGATTGGAAAATGATATTCTCAAGTAGTGATTTAGCCGCAGCTGCTATTGTCTCTAGTTTATTAAATGAAAATGAAATCCCAGCACGAATTATGGATAAGAAAGATTCAGCATTCGTATTTATGGGAAAAGCTGAAGTTTTAGTGCCCATTGTATTTGAGGAAAAGGCGTTGGCATTAATTGCTACAATAAATTTAGATTCAATACAAGCTTAATTGTATTTTTACCACCAATTAATTTTTTATGGGATTGAATGTATCTGTATTTAGAGTTAGGGCTTTGTCTGCAATTGTATTTGTATTTATTATGTTGTCTGGACTATTCTGGAATACTTGGTCCTTTATTTTACTCTTTACCACAATCGCTATTGGCTGTTTATATGAGTATCAAAAACTATTTAATTTAATCGTTCCGAATTATCAAAATATTTCTGTTGCACATCGTTGGGGGTTAATGGTGGCTGGGTTAGGGGTGATGTTATTGCATTTGCCTGAAAGATTGGAGCTATGGAAATTAAACTTACATACAATAGGTGTTTACATTTCAAGTACGAGTTTGGGTATTATGCTCGCAAGTGATTTGTTAAAAAGAAAATTTAATTTACAAAACTGGGCCATTAGCTTTTTGGGATTGTTGTACATTCCTATGAGTTTTGGTTTACTATTTCATTTGAATTTTTTTGTCCCTATCCTTATACTTGCATCCATCTGGATTAACGACACCATGGCCTATATAGTAGGTTCTTTTATTGGAAAAACACCCTTGTCCTCTATTTCTCCTAATAAAACTTGGGAAGGAACCATTGCAGGAGTGGTCTTGTCCGTTTTACTCATGACCTTTGTTCTTGGACAATGGATTCCGGTAAATGCTAAATATATAGCCTTAATTAGTTTAGTTGCTTCTATTGCGGGTAGTATTGGAGATTTAGTAGAAAGTAAACTCAAAAGAATGGCGGGAGTGAAAGACAGCGGAAGGATGATGCCTGGACATGGCGGTTTTTTGGACCGTTTTGACTCCATTTTACTGGCTACACCATTTGTTTGGTTATTACTTCAAATTCTCTTTTAGATGTTTTACCTTTGCGGTGTAAATAAATAATATGACTATACACAAAGAAGGAACTGCTACCATTGCCATTACTGCCTTGATAGTAGGTGCCATTAACATTGCGAACTTTTCTTACTTATTACCCATTAGCTGCACGGCGGCTTGGGCTTTATTTATACTTACTTTGGGTTTATTCCTTTTTATCGTGTCGTTCTTTAGAATGCCAAGTAGAAATTGGACCATAGATGCTGCTGCTATTGTTTCCCCTGCCGATGGTAAAGTAGTAGTAATTGAAGAAGTAGAGCCGGATGAATATTATAAAGAGAAGCGTATTCAAATAAGCGTTTTCATGAGTCCTGCCAATGTACACGTAAATCGTGTACCTATTGCCGGCAATATTATCTACAATCAGTACCATCCAGGAAAATTCTTAGTGGCTTGGCACCCAAAATCCTCTACCGACAATGAACGTTGGTCTGTGGTGATTGAAAATGAAAAAGGAAGTATTTTATTAAAACAAATTGCAGGTGCTTTGGCGCGTCGTATTTGTAATTATGCATCGGTGGGTACTCAATTTGATCAAACTGCAGAGTATGGGTTTATTAAATTTGGAAGCAGAGTAGATTTATTATTGCCCCTAAATGCAAAAATTAATTGTAAAATTGGAGACACCGTTAAAGGTGGAATTACTGTATTAGCCAATTGGTAATGTACAATTAGTGGTCCAGCAACTGTTTACTTAGCTACTATATAAAAAAGGCCTCGATTGATTCGAGGCCTTTTTTATAAAATACTTTCTAATTCTTTTAAATGTGTGATGGTATAGGTTGCAGGCACCGTAGGTACTGCGTGAATATGATTCACAAACACGGAGTCCATGCCTATATTAATCGCACCTTGAATATCTGCACTTTCATTGTCGCCAATCATAATACTTTCTTCCAACTTGGCGTTGGCTTTTTGTAATGCGTATTCGAAAATTTCTTTATTGGGTTTTAAGCTATTGCTTGCTTCCGAAGTAATGACTTCTAAAAAATAGGGGGCCAGTTTTGAATTTTCAATTTTTTTAAATTGCACCGACTCAAAACCATTGGTAATTAAGTGCATTTTATAGCCCTTGGCTTTTAGGTATTCTAAAATTTCAATGGTATAAGGGAAGAGATTTTTTTTATTGGGTAAGATGTCTAAGTAATCAAAAGACATTTCTCTAGAAAGGGTTTCGTCGGCAATTTTATATTCTAGCAGGCTTAGATAAATACGCTTCCATCTTAATTCCTCTTGTTTGATAAACCCCTTGGTATATCTATCCCATAAGCGGTGATTGTGTATACTGTATTGATCAAAAAATGCATCAAAATCAGTGATTCCTTTATCTGCTAATTTATATTTATAGTGTAGGTCCAATAAGGTTTCTTTGGAATTGAGTTCAAAATCCCAAATAGTATGGTCAAGGTCAAAGAATAAGTGTTGGTAAGGCATTGGTGGGCTGGGTGTTATTTATATGTAGCGAATTTACAAGATTGCTCCTTATCTTTATCACCAATTAATATTGTTTTTAGATGAATATTGTAATTACAGGTGCTTCTAAAGGAATTGGATATGCAATTGCAGAAATATTTGCAGCGCATGGGCATGATTTATACTTAACAAGTAAGACGCCTGCCTCCATTAAGGCTGCTGTAGCGGAGTTATCCAAGCAATATCCAAATGTTCAAATTAGTTGCCTGCCAGCCGATTTATCGATTCAGTCAGAGGTAACCGCTTTTGCGGAGTGGTGTTTACAGCATACAAAGCCTGATATCTTAATTAATAATGCAGGTAATTTTGTTCCAGGTTTATTACAAAATGAAGCAGAAGGTCAATTGCAAGATCAACTCAATACCAATTTATTTTCTGCCTATCATTTAACAAGGGCTTTATTGCCTAGTATGCTTGCCCAAAAAGCAGGTCATATTTTTAATATTTGCTCCATTGCATCTTTGCATGCTTATGAGCAAGGAGGCGCTTATAGTATTAGTAAATTTGCCTTATTGGGATTTTCTAAGAATCTAAGATTAGAATTAAAAGACCAGGGCATTAAAGTAACTGCGGTGTGTCCGGGTGCTGTATTTACAAATAGCTGGTCAGGTTCTGGGGTAGATCCCAAAAGAATTATGGAATCCAGTGATATTGCTAAAATGATTTATGCAGCAAGTCAGTTGAGTCCACAAGCAGTAGTGGAAGATATTGTAATGCGCCCTCAGTTAGGAGATTTATAGTTAACTCATTGGACTCTTTCCTTATAATCTTTCTTCTGTATCGTCTATACGCGGAGTGGTATTAAAACTTTCTCTTGCTTTTTTAGTAGCTGCCAGTCTTTCAATAACTACCTGAGCTATTAATTTACCCGCATCTTCATTCGGGTGGGCGTTTAATATATATTTAAGCTTTGCTTCGGAAACGTCAATGCGATAAAGTATTTGTACCAATCTTGAAAAATCATTTTTAATCAACTCGTTGATGGCCTGCTCCAAGTTGGGCTTGTCTAACTTTTCTAGTGATTGTAAATTAATTTCCATTTAAAAATATTTTTCAATGACCCCTAAACTAAACAAGGCAAAGTCATATTTAACAGGGTCCTTTGCATCTAAAGTTCGGCAATATTCGGTTAACTCCAATGCAGTCTGCCAATCGGTTTGCGGCCTTTTTATAATGCCTAAACTTCTGGATACCCTGGCCACATGAACGTCAATGGGAATAATTAAATCTGCTGGTTGAATCGCCTTCCAAATTCCAAAGTCAACGCCTTGCTGATCCTTCCTGATCATCCAGCGTAAAAACATATTGAGTCTTTTACAGGTAGATCCGGAAACAGGACTTGAGACATGTTTTTGTGTTCGCTTGGGAGCGTCCTCGAGGGACATAAAATAAGATTGAAAATGGGAGAGCGCTGATGCTACTGTTGTTATTTTCTTTTTAGTGGTTTGATTTTCAAAAAAAGCAGTTTCTAAACTTTGGTGTCTACTATAATGATGTTTGAAAAATTCAATGCAGTACAGCGCATCGGTATCATTAAACGTGCGGTGTACAAATCCCAATACCTTTTTTAGCTCCTTGGGAGTATGTTGTACACAAAAATCATATGGGGCATGATCCATGCGTTCCATCAATTCATTGCTCTTATTGATAATGGTGGTTCTATTTCCCCAGGCAAAAATGGCCGCAAAAAAAGCAGCAATCTCTATGTCTTGCTGCTTTTTAAATTGATGCGGAATACAAATAGGATCTTTTTCAATAAATTCAATCTTATTGTATTGCTTTACCTTTTGGTCTAATATTTTTTTAATCTCCTGATGCTTACTCACTTTATCTATTTACTTTAAGGGAACCCACTTTCTTAACCAATGGCTTGTTGCAAATCAGCTATAAGGTCTTCTGCATCTTCAATACCTACACTTAGGCGAATTAAGCCATCTGCTAAACCATTTGCTATTCTTTGCTCTCTTGGTATAGACGCGTGGGTCATACTAGCAGGGTGATTGATTAATGATTCAACTCCTCCAAGGCTTTCCGCTAAAGAAAATATTTTGGTGCTAGATAATACTTTAGTAGCTGCAGCAATGCTATCATCTTTTAGGGTAAAGCTCATCATACCTCCGAATCCACGCATTTGTTTCTTGGCAATAGCATGATTTGGATGATCCGAAAATCCACACCAGTATACTTTTTCTACTTTTGGATGTTGTCTTAAATATGCCGCTACTTTTTCGCCATTCTCACAATGTCTTTGCATTCTTACGTGCAAAGTTTTGATACCTCTTAATACCAAGAAACAATCTTGTGGCCCAGGAACCGCGCCAGTACTCTTTTGTATAAAATACAATTGATCTCTTAAGTCTTGATCGTTCATTACTAAGCAGCCTTGTATTACATCACTATGCCCCCCTAAATATTTAGTTGCAGAGTGCATCACAATGGTTGCGCCGTCATCTAAAGGATTTTGTAAATAAGGAGAAGCGAAGGTATTGTCTACACAAACTATACAATTGTGCTGTTTGCCTATAGCAGCAATAGCAGCTATATCGGTAATATTCATGAGGGGATTGGTTGGCGTCTCCACCCAAATGAGTTTTGTTTTTGGCGTGATTGCTTTACTTACATTTTCGGCATTCGAAGTGTCTACATAATGAAATTTGATATTCATTTTTTCGTACACTTTCGAGAATAGACGATACGTTCCTCCATACATATCATGGGCGGCAATTACTTCGTCACCTGGCACTAATAAGCGCATTACGGCATCAGTTGCAGCAACCCCACTACTAAATGCCAATCCAAATTTTCCATTTTCAATGACAGCAAAAGCCTCTTCTAAAGCAAAACGAGTTGGGTTTTGGCTTCTTGCATATTCATATCCCTTATGTACGCCTGGAGCGGATTGAACATAGGTTGAGGTCTGATAAATGGGCGTCATAATGGCGCCAGTGCTAGGGTCGGGATGTGCTCCTGCATGAATATATTTAGTACCTAGATTATTTTTATGACTCATTGTATTTTGTTTTGAATATTAGGTTGTGCGAAAATTAGGAATTTATTTTATTGCCTTTTTTAAACATGCGATAAGAGAATACAGTAGGGATCAACACCATCAAAATAGTTGCAGCAAGAAAACAAATAAAGGAGAATGTATTGGGAAGCACCATTCCAGTAATACACTGAAAAATGCCACCATACAACCACCATTTGCCTGCTACCTTATGTGTTTCATTCCAATTGTCTTCATTTTCTAAAGTCCATGGTAATTTAAAGCCTGCAAAATAATTTTGATGCAATTTGGGCATATACCAACCCATGAGGGCAAAGAAGATACCTAAAACAGGGAGTAATATTTTAGTAATATTGACAGTTTGGTTGGTTGCGGAAAAAGTAATTATAAAAGCAATTACACTTAAAAAGGCAACTAGTAAAAGGGCTAACTTATTAAACATTCCATCATCTTCTGCTTTGAACTTTTTCGGATCAATATACTTGATATTGGAAATCAGGATAAAAGTAAATAAACCAACACCGGCCATAATGCCTGGACCTAAAAATAGGGTATCCTTTCCTCCAAAACCATCCGCTTCCCCTTTTAGGTTAAAATGGGTAGGTATGATCGCTGGCAGACTTGGATAAACGTAGGCTGCATAACCAAAGGGAATGGCCAATAAAACGAGGGCAAGTAGGAAGTTAGGGGTTTTGTTTTTCATAACCAGTCAGGTTTTAAAGTGATACACTGGATTCGTTCCACAAGTTACTATTTATGCCTAAAAAAAATTACTTTTGCATCAAATCTGAAAAAATGAGTAAAGGACCTGTTTCTCAATTTATAGAGCACCATTATAGACACTTTAATGCTGCTGCCTTAGTAGATGCTGCTAAAGGATATGAAACCCATCTTTTAGAGGGGGGTAAAATGTTAGTGACTTTGCCGGGGGCAATGAGTACGGCTGAATTAGGTATTAGTTTGGCGGAAATGATCCGTCAGGATAAAATTGCCATTATTAGTTGTACAGGTGCCAACTTGGAAGAAGATGTGATGAACCTAGTTGCGCATAGCCATTATAAGCGTGTACCTAATTATCGTGACTTAACTCCTCAGGATGAGTGGGATTTATTGGAGAACCATTATAATCGTGTAACAGATACTTGTATTCCTGAAGAAGAGGCTTTTAGACGTTTACAAAAACACATTGTAAAGTTTTGGAAGGAAGCGGAAGCAAAAGGAGAAAGATATTTTCCGCATGAGTTCTTGTATCAAGTTGTTTTAAGTGGTGAATTAGAGCAATACTATGAAATTGATCCAAAAGACAGCTGGATTGTAGCTGCGGCTAAAAAGAATATACCTATTGTTGTACCAGGATGGGAGGATAGTACCACAGGAAATATCTTTGCTTCTTATGTCATCAAAAATGAGTTAAAAGCAAGTACTGTTAAAAATGGTATTGAATACATGATCATGTTAACGGAGTGGTACAGAGCCAACAGTGGTGGAAAGGGCGTTGGCTTTTTCCAAGTGGGTGGCGGTATTGCAGGTGACTTCCCAATTTGCGTGGTGCCCATGATGTATCAGGACTTAGAATGGCATGATGTTCCTTTCTGGAGCTATTTTTGTCAAATAAGTGATAGTACTACTTCTTATGGTTCTTATTCAGGTGCTGTTCCGAATGAAAAAATTACCTGGGGTAAATTAGACATCAATACGCCTAAGTTTATCGTAGAGAGTGATGCGACCATTGTAGTGCCGTTGATCTTTGCTTATATACTTGGTCAATAAAACGAACTGACCTAAAATAAAAAAGCCCTTAATTATCTTAAGGGCTATTTTATTAAGTATTTATCAAATGGACGATCGCATAATAGCAAGCTCCCATAGTTAAAATATAATACAAAACTAAATCCAGTCTACTTGGAATATCATTGGACAGGTATTTTATTCTTTGCAGGAACATTGGCTTATAGAACAAGTATATCGCTTTGAAAAAGTGTGTTATAAGTGCGAGAGTTAACAAAATTAAAGAGAAGTAATGTGCAATATTTTTAATCATAGATACAGTTTTATATTATTTGAAATTACCACCAACCCAAACATTCTCCAGTTGAATAGATCGCTAATGTAATTGTTATAGCCCCAGCCACCCTTCTCCCAATCAAAGAAACAGCTGCAATTACGGTTTCTTCTGATGCACCAGCAATAATACTTTTCCATAATGATTTTGCTTGTGAAATTCCGATAACGTCTCCTATTGCCGTTAAAAAACAGTTCATATTTTCATCAGGTGTTTTATAAGTAACCGAACCAACTCCTTGACTTTGATGTAAATCCCTCTGTTCTTCATATTCTTTAGAGGCATATAGCATACCTAAAATTACAATTCCTTTAGGATTATTAATAAATTGTTGGCTTATATCAATTTTATATTTATCCATGAAATAGCTTACTATTTGATCTGCTTTTAACTTATTATATTTATCTATTACCAATTCATCATTTGTTGATATGATATCTAATAATTTTTCTGATTCGGCATGACTAAATAATTCAGGCAATGAACTTATTTTATTTACTGAGATAGATGGTGCCCAATGATCGGCTTCGATTGATTTATTACAACTAATTAGAGGAAAAAAGAATATAATAAGAAGTAGTTTGAAATATTTTTTCATTTTTTATTTCAAACTACTTATAAAATATTTTCAACTCATTCCAGACATGTTAACATACTAAATTCCACTACCAGTTCATTTAGCATATAGGCTACCTATATAGTGCATGGATGAAAATGAATTTGTATTAATAGTATCTAATTACAAAATAAAATATGGAAAAATAGCTCTGATCCGAAGCTATTTTGAATAATTTCTGTGTTAATAAAAAAGCCCTTAATTATCTTAAGGGCTATTTTATTAAGTAGACATCTTCTTATCTAGATGGCATATTCAAAGGAATATCTCTCTTTAACATTTCATCTCTGTTCGCGATTTCACATGCAGTGTAGTAAACCATTAATGTTCTTTTTTGCATTAATTCAAAATTGATCTTTTCAATGGTGTCCGTTGGTTTATGATAGTCCGCTAATAACATACCATCATAGAAGAACAATACGGGTACTCCTTTTCTAGCAAAGTTATAGTGATCGCTTCTGTAATAAATCATGTTCTTATCCGCTGGATCATCGTATTTATAATCTAAGGTGATATTGCTAGATTTTTTATTCGCAGCTTCGTTGATGACTACTAGATCAGAACTTAATTTGTCATGTCCAATTACATAAACGTAATTAAGGGAATCGCCGGTTTGACGCTCTGTATCTACACGACCAATCATGTCGGTATTTAAATCAACAGTTGTTTTGTCTAAAGGAAATAAAGGATGTTCAGAATAATACTGTGAACCCCAAAGTCCTTTCTCTTCTCCACTTACCGTCATAAATACAATCGTGCGTCTTGGGCTTTTTCCTTTTTTTGCAGCAGCGGCAAAAGCTTCTGCCATTTGCATTACACCTACTGTACCAGATCCGTCGTCATCTGCACCGTAATAAATAACATTACCTCTTTTTCCTAAATGGTCATAGTGTCCTGTTAAAAATACATATTCATCTTTTTTATCTGTACCAGGTAAATAAGCGATGACATTGCTACTTTCTAAATTTTCAGTTGTCTTGGTAGCAGCCATTGAAATGGTGGAAGTAATATCTCCTTTTGTTGCAGTGGCCAATTCATTAATAGTGCTAGCTGATTTTCCTAACACCGCGTTGGCTACATTAATAGATACATTCACGGTCATAAAGCCAGCCGCATCATTTTTCTTTAAGTACATGTTGCCTTTGGTTTCTGTAGCTACTTTTCTAGGGAAGTTAGCTGATACTACCAATAAGCCTGCAGCACCTTTTGTTCTAGCAGCAGTCATTTTGGCCATTGGAGATGCAGGGTTTGCATTAAACGCGCGATTCCCGCCTTGTCCCATGGTTGGCATTCCTGCACTAGAGCCTTCTAAGATTAATACCAATTTTCCTTTCACGTCTAACCCAGCATAATCATTCACTCCTTTTGATTCATCTATGATTCCATATCCTGCAAATACCACATTGCTATAATCCCATTTTCCAGTGGCAACAGTTTGTAAAGAGAAAGTGAAATCTTTGTCCCATTCAAAAGAAGTACCATTCACACTAATACTTTTTTCTGTTAAATTGTCCTGATATACTGGGTAGGTTTGTTGATAGCTAGTTCCGTTACCTGGTTTTAACCCCATTCTTTTAAATTCAGATTCTATATAGGCTGCAGCACGTTTTTGACCAGGGCTTGCAGTTTCACGACCTTCCATTTCTGCACTTGCTATAACGGAAAGTTTTGCTTTCAAACCTTCTTTGGTAATAACATTGCTAAATTTAATGAGGTCGTCTGCTTTCTGAGCAAATGCCATTGAACTTAACAAAGGCAGAAAAATCCAGATGAGTTTTTTCATGATATTGATTTTGTAAATAATAATTGATTTTATAAAATGTTTTTTAAAAATTAAGAACAAGAAATTTTATTGACTCTATTTTGATGTCTTCCGCCTTCAAATGAAGTAGTCATAAATTTTTCTATCATTTCTTTTGCTGCATCGAGGCTCACAAATCTTGCCGGTATACAAATCATATTGGCATCATTATGTAAGCGAGTTAATTCAGCGACTTCAGTTAACCAACACAATCCGGCACGTATACCTTCGTGTTTATTCGCTGTCATAGCCACTCCATTCGCACTTCCGCAAAATAAAATACCAAAGCTTGCCTCGCCGGTTTCAACGCTTGACGCAGTTGGATGTGCAAAGTCTGGATAGTCTACTGAATCGGAAGTATAAGTGCCAAAATCCTTTACGGTATAGCCTTTTGCTTCCATCCAAGATTTCACTTCACTTTTATAATCAACCCCAGCGTGGTCCGCGCCAATAGCAATTGGTTTAGTTGCATCAAATACAAATGACATATTTATAAATTTAGGTTTGACAGTTTACATTGTGCGTTTAATCCCACTCCTCATCTTCTTTATCCTTCATTGATTTATAAGCCCATCTAGAAACGAAGATGCTAAATTCAAATAAAGTATATAATGGAATAAATACAATTGTTTGACTATACCAGTCTGGGCTAGGGGTAATAAATGCAGCTACCAATAAAATAATCACTACCGCGTATCTACGTGTTGAGGATAAAAAATTAGGAGTGACAATTCCAATTTTAGTCAACAGGAAAACAATTACAGGCATTTCAAAGGCAATTCCACAACCTAAAATAAGATTGGTTAAATTGTCTAAATAGTCGGCAAAAGTGGGGATAGTGGTAATTATATTTTTTGTTCCTAATTGAAAGCTCGCTAAAAAATTAAAAGTAAATGGACCCAATACAAAGAAACCAAATGAGGCTCCCAAAAAGAAAAAGAAGGAAACCCAGAATATGGCAAACCTTGTATTTTTTATTTCCTTTTCTTTTAAAGCTGGCTTAACAAATGACCATACCTGCCAAAAAACAAATGGGAAAGCTACAATAATCCCTCCAACCATGGACATACTGATCGCACTCAAAAACTGACCTCCAAAAGTAGTGCTCTGTAATTGTGTTTTTACAGGAGGCATGCACAAGGCGTCGCCCAAGTGTAAATAATGACTGAGCTTGCAAAAAGCACGATAGGTAATAAAATCAGGATTTAGTGGACCTGTAATTACATTGTCCATTACCCAATCTCTAAAAATAAAAATTACAATTGCAGCAAATAATATAGAAAAAAGGGATCTTACGATGGTTCCTCTTAAAACTTCAAGATGGTCTATAAAAGACATCTCAGACGCTTCACTCTTTTTAAATCGATCAAATATTGCCATGGAGGTATTTCAATGAATGCTAAAGTTAAGGCATATCAAGGAAAAAGGGAAGTCCAAGGGCAAAAATAGTACTAGTGGATTTTGATTTTTACCTTTTCAATTCTAGTGTCACTTACCGCCAGTATTTCGGCATCAAAATGAGCCAATTTAATCACTGTTCGTACTTTTGGAATGGACTCGTGGTGGTGAATTAAATAGCCGCTAAGGGTCTCTGAATTTTCAGCAGCAAAGTCAATTCCATATTTTTCAGTTAGGTAGTCTAATTCTAATCTTCCACTGAATATATAATCCTTTTCGGAAAGCTTTTTTTCAATAAATTCTTGTTCGTCATACTCATCGTCAATTTCTCCGAATATTTCCTCTAAGAGATCCTCCATAGTGACGATACCTGCTGTGCCCCCAAACTCATCTACCACCCAAGCAATACTCTTTCTTTTTTTAGAAAACAAGTTGATTAAATCTGCTGCACTCATGCTCTCGGGCACTAAAATAATAGGATGTATAATAGTGGCTAAGCTACTTGGCTTTTTAAATAAATCCAATTGATGTACATATCCAACAATTGTGTCTAGGGTATCATCATATACAATAAGCTTACTCAGCTTTGTTTCCACAAAAATGGCTTTCAATTCATCTATCGAAGTATTTACTTCCACCCCCACGATTTCGGTTCTTGGTACTAAGCATTCTCTAATTTTAATTTCAGGTAAGCTTAATGCATTTTCAAATAAATCGGTATTTAAGTCCTGTTGTTCTGGGTGTTCCATGGTTTGTTGCACAAAATGGGCAAGATCCACTTTGGAAAACACTTCTTTTTTATTGACTACCCTCACCTGAAACAAGGTACTTACTACCCATTGGGCAATGGCTACCAGTATTTTAGTTAATGGACTGAATAGAACGTGAAATAGGTTTGCAATCACTGCAAATCGGGTAATCAGCGTGCTTGCTCTGGCTTTAAAAATAGCCTTGGGGACTAGTTCTCCTATAAGTAAGATAACAAGGGTAGAGAGTACGGTATTGCCCAATAGAATACTGTAATCATCCAAGGCATAATAATGCCAAATATATTTTTCTAATAATTGCTCAAATAGAATACCAAATACAACCAAGGATATATTCAATCCAATTAAACAAGTACCTATAAATTGAGTAGGCGCTTCTAAAAAACGCGCAATGATAAGTCCTGCTCTATCCCCATTTTTTTTCTTTAATTCTAAACTTAGTCTATTGGCACTAACAAAGCCAATCTCATAACCAGAGAAGAAGCCTATCAAAATTAAAGATGCTATAATAGCGAAAATCATATAATTGGTTTATATAAAAAATACTACCACTCTGGTAATACAGGTTTAGTCTCAACAATACTTTCTATTTGCTCGATGATTTCAGGAGTCAATAAAGCAAGGGTGTCTAAAGCGGTTAAATTGTCTAATAATTGTTCCTTTTTGGTAGCACCCAAAATAGCAGTAGTGACATTTGGGTTTTTAATACACCAAGCAATGCTTAAGGAGGCGGTGCTAACTTTTAAAGCTTTAGCAAGTGCACCCAATTGTTGAACACGTTTGATTTTATCCTGCATTACCCATTGATCCCTTAACCACTCAAATCCCTCTAATTGAAATCTTGAATCTTCTGGGATACCATCATTGTACTTTCCAGTCAATAATCCTGAAGCCAAAGGGCTCCAAATTGTGGTACCCAATCCTACGTTCTTGAATATCTCTAGATAATCTTTCTCTACTTTGTTGCGCTCAAATAAATTGTATTGCGGTTGTTCTACGCTAGGTCCTATAAGACGATAGTTTGCAGCTACACGGTGCGCTTCCATAATTTCTACACCACTCCATTCACTGGTTCCCCAATATAAAATTTTACCTTGTTGAATAAGTGTATTCATGGTTTGTACCACTTCTTCTATGGGAGTTGATTTGTCTGGGCGATGACAAAAATACAAATCAAGATAGTCTGTTTGAAGTCTTTGCAATGCTTCGTGACATGCTTCTGTCAAATGCTTTCTACTCAATCCTGTTTGATTGGGTTTGTTTTGTTTTCCCCTCCCACCAAAATAAGCTTTAGAGGATAAAGTATAAGAAGTACGATCCCAATTTTTCTTACTAAGTACACGACCCATCATTTTTTCACTTTCTCCGCCAGCGTATACTTCGGCATTGTCAAAAAAATTAACACCTTGGTCATAGGCTATTCCCATTAATTCATCTGAAATACGATCGTCAATTTGTTTGTGAAAGGTCACCCAGCTTCCAAAGCTTAAAACACTTAATTGCAAGCCGGTTTTCCCCATTTTTCTATATTCCATCTTCTTATATTTTAGTTTAATCCACTGCTATCTGAAATGATTGCAAAACTATTGGATTGTGGCTTTAAAATAGTGATATCTGTTAGGTCTTGACTGGCTTCCATGCCCAAGCCATATATTTTTGAAACGGGACTATGTTGTTTTACAACCACTTCCTTGTCGGTATGAAACTTAGTTGTGTTTTGGTCCCAGTACATTTCTTTACACCATAAGGTATCTCCTTTAGTATTAAAGATGACAACATTTCCTCGTAAAAATATTTTATTTTCTTCTTGAATATAATGAGCGTAGTCTGCACTTAATTTGCTGTCCACCACATTGCTATCCTTAAAGAAATCTACTTTAATGGTATTCGGGAAGACAATCATTTTGCCACTATCCACTAAAAACTTTTTCATGATAGGTGCCATCATTTTGGCAGACATTCTGCCATTGTCACTCACATAGATAGACACATCCTTACCAATATCAATTCCACCTAGCTTTGAATTTAAAGCCTTTACTTCATTCACATTGTTTTCGCAAGAGGCCATAAAAAAGCAGCTACTCATGAAAGTAACTGCCATTAATATTTTATAATTAATTATTCGATTAATCATATTTACGTTTATTGAACCAAACATCACTCAAGCTATATCCAACGGTAAATTGGAAAAAAGATTCTTGGTAACTATTAGAACTGCTTCCTCTTTTCCCAAATTGTAACGCTAAATTAATCAAAGAGAATTGATAATCGTAAGAACGATATTTGCGAATAGGTAAGCCAGCACCTACCGTAATGGCAGAAACGTTTAAGCCATTCCCATCAAAATTGATATAATCCTTACCTGTGAAAAAACCGGCTCTGTAAACAACAGTTGACCAATAACTTTCATAATCAAAGGCATTCGGACAAAATTGTACTCCTAAACGTACCATGGAGGCATTCGCAAGCAAATCTGATTGTCCGTAAAATTTATAGTTGTCTTTCCAATTAGCGCCATTGTATTCAAGCCCTAATACCCATTGGTCATAGACCCCACGGTTGCTCACTTCTTTTTTATGAAGAGCTACTCCCAAAGTATAGGAAGCAGGTAGGTTAACGGTTCCAGGAACATTACTTGTTAAGGAAACGGTATCTAAAGGAATTTCTTGTGTAGTAGAATAGGCGCCAGTTGTGCGAAGTTCATCTTGCTTTGCTGACAAATTTTGATTCAAGGTAAAGGTACCACCATAACTTAAAGTGTATTCTGTCTTGTCGGTAGTTTTGGTATGATTGATGCTCTTTAAAGTGTATTCGCCCATTCCACCCAATTGAAAGAATACGCCACTCATCATGGTTGTGGTGCTGGCTTTAGATTGGTAAAATGCTGTTGAGTCAGGATTGTATTGAAAGGTTTTAATATTTTCAATATTCTTTTTACCAAAATTTATACCAGTATTAAAACCAAGGCTAAAATTTTTCCAACCTTTACCAAATCCAATAAAGGCTTGATTCAATCCGCCTTGTCCCATGTAATTGTTAAACAAAGAATCGCCCGTGCTTAACAATTTTGGCTCAACAATTGAGTAGTTGATTTGACTAATAGGTCTCAATCCAAATGCCATACCTATTTTCCTAACCTTATCAATTGGTAAACCAACAGTAAGATAGTTCGGTATAAAATAAGCCGACTTATATCTTAGGGTAGGGTTTTCACGTTGAAGGGTAGCATTGGTAAGATTGACACCCAAATCAAAGGTGGTCATGTACAAACTACTATAGGATGCAGGGTTGTTAAAATTGACGCTTTGACCAAAGTTGCCATTCATACTTGCGGTATAGGCGGCAGTAAATCCACCCATTCCTTGGCTAGATGCATTTTGGCTATGGTAAATTTCATTGCCTATTCCATATCTTGAAAAAGGAGAGTTGATTTGAGCCTTAGATGTACTCACAAAACACACTAAAACGAGTAAGGTAGTTAGCCTAATTATTTTTTTCACAAATAGCATAAAGTCCTTTAAATATTAAGTTGGGGTCGGCAAATATCCTCTTTTTTAAGTGAGGGACAAAATAACAAATGTCCCCGCCGGTTAATAGCACGTTAAATTTGGCATATTTTTCGCCATAAGCAGCTATAATTCCATCAATTTCAGCCGCAATGCCCAAAATAACCCCACTTAATAGGTTGGTTTTGGTATCATATCCCACCAGCGGAAAGTCTAAGGAAGGGGTAATTAGGGGCAAAAGTGCAGTTTGTTCATGCATGGCCCTAAATCGCATCTGAGTTCCAGGGGAAATACTGCCTCCTAAGAATTCATGTTGGTTGTTGACAAAATTATAGGTGATACAGGTCCCAAGGGAAATGATCAAATTGTGTTGATTGGGATACAAATTCACGGCTGCTGCAACCAGGGCAAGTCGGTCTGCTCCAATGGTTTCAGGCTTTCCTACGGGGGTTGTGAAATTGATTTTGGTTTGGGGTCCCAATAAATGAAATTGTGATGCCTGGGCCAATAGCGTTTCGATGGCTTTATCGTGGTGGATTACAGAGGACAGAATGGTTTTGGATGGTTTCCATTGATCCAAAATAGCCTGAATGGTAGCAGGGTCCCCTTGCTCCAAAACAAGGGTGTCTAACAACTCATTGTTTGAAAAAATGGCCGCTTTTAATCTGGTGTTTCCAAAATCAAAACAGATGCTAATTGACATAAACTTGCTTAAGCTTCAAAATTAAACTCTTTCATGCAAAGTTTGATTAAAACAATAGGCAAGTTGCAAAAGATTTCGGTTATTTGAAGTATAAAATTCAATGGCATGCGTATTGCAGGATTTAGCTTTGTAAGAAATGGGTTTGATTATGGTGTTCCCTTTATAGAATCTATTCAATCGGTATTGCCTATCTGTGATGAATTTGTAATTGCAATTGGGGATTCTACGGATGGAACTAGAGAAGCTATCTTGGCGATTGGGTCAGATAAAATTAAAATTATCGACACTACTTGGGATATGAGTTTACGAGAAGGCGGAAAAGTTTTTGCACAACAAACCAATATTGCTTTGGATCATGTAAATGCAGACTGGGCCTTCCATATTCAATCAGATGAAGTAATGCATGAAAAAGATTTACCCTTGATTAAAGCTAGCATTGAACAATATCATGAAGATAAAAATGTAGAGGGTTTTATATTTCCATTTATACATTTTTGGGGTGGCTACGATCACATTCGAACCTCAAGAAGGGTACATAATTTTGAGGTTAGGATTGTTAGAACTCAAATAGGTATTAGGTCTTATAGAGATTCACAAGGGTTTAGAAAATTTGCTTCTTTTGAAGACTATGCCTCCGGAAAAGAAAAAGGAACCAAATTAAATGTCAAATTGATTGATGCCAAAGTATTTCATTATACAGGTATTCGATCACCAAAATCATTTATCAATAAAGCAAAAATGTTTAATTCCTATTACGATG
>JACCDW011531295.1_pt1 | contig 18119 bp, 37 predicted proteins | sample 7449781 | NCBI WGS metagenome assembly JACCDW01 (sample SAMN15323449, study PRJNA562643) | freshwater metagenome | isolation source: river surface water | place: USA:Blue River Watershed | collected 2017-08-18
AACGCTGTCGTATGGCTTGCACAATGGCATTGGCTGTCATAGAGAAACCACTTGACTATCTGTGTGAAGCGTTCGCTTGGGGTTCTGCACCACATGACCTGATGGCTTTAGCCTGCCATCATCTAGGCGACACAGATGAGGCGTTTTATCACGGCTCACAGGCTGTGGCGTTAAACCCAACAGATGAACGGTTACAGGCGAACCTGGAGTGGTACCGTTAAATACGCTATGATTAGTCTGTCTTAAGACCAAGGAGCATTTATGTCTGCAAAAGGTGAATCATACAAGTCCAAGAGTGCCAAGATGAAGCACGAAAAGGGCGAAGGCATGAAAGAAAAAATGATGGAGTATGGCTCAAAGAAGGCTAAGGCTCCAGTCCGTAAAAAGAAGATGAAGTAGTGGCTGCTAAAAAGAAGCAGGCTGCAAAAGTCCAGAAGGTCATGAAAGAATTTAAGACAGGAACCTTGCACTCAGGCAAGGGTGGACCTGTTGTTAAATCCCGTAAACAAGCAATTGCTATTGCTATGTCTGAAGCAAAGATGGCTAAGAAGAAGTAAATGTCTACTGGTACCACGGTCATAAATAGAACACTGAGGCAGTTACTGTCTGGGGTTATTGAACAACGGAACAAGTTGTCTGTTGCAATCAACTCCACGACCACAACTGTTGTTGTGTCTTACGACCCTGATGGTATCCGTGCTGGACAAGTTATTGAAATTGACTCTGAACTGTTTTATGTTTGGGAAGCATCTGTCGGCACACGAACACTTACCGTAGAACGAGGGTGGAACGGGACCACACCAGCATCCCACTCAGTAGGGGCAATCGTCACCGTCAACCCACGCTTCCCACGAGCACAAATTCTTGAAGCATTAAACGATGAACTTCAAGACCTGTCATCCCCAGTACACGGACTATTTCAAATCAAATCATTTGACCTGAACTACAACGGTTCAGACATCATGATTGACCTGCCTGAAGTTACAAATATTATTGACCTAGTCAGTGTGCAAGTGCGACAAATTGCTACCGAATATCCACTTATCCGCAAAGTAAAACTTGTTCGTGACCTACCAACAGACGACTTCCCTAGCACCTACGCACTTAAGTTCGAACAAGGATGCAGACCAGGAAGAATCCGTGTTGTATATAAAGCACCATTCACTCCGTTAGCAAATGAATCACAAAACCTCAACCTTTATGCAGGGCTTCCAGACTCGTGCGAAGACATCATCAACCTTGGTGTCCAAATCCGTTTGATGGCTCCACGAGAACTAAAGCGTAACTTCACCGAATCACAAGGCGACACCCGCCGTGCAGATGAAGTACAAGCAGGTGCTGTCAGCAACAGCATCAACAACCTTATCCGTATGCGTCGAGACCGCATCATCGCAGAAGCAGCACGACTTGCAAGGCAGTACCCCACATTCATGACAAAGGAATAACCAATGCCTTTAATTGATTTCACGACGCCGTTCAGAGGGGGACCATCATTTTTTACAGGTACAGGAACAACCCCTCTAGTCCCAGACATTTTCCCTGTAGCAATTAATGGACGCCCATATCTCATTGATTCTAAATCAGGAAAATTCACACGCCAGTTCGACCAGCGAGTACGAGACTCACAGGATAACTCGACAGCACCAGGTGAATCCGCTATCAGCCCGCAAGGTTTGTGGCGTCGAGGTCAAAACTCTTGGCATTTAGGCGCAGGACAAAAATACGCTGACGATGCAGAATCAAAAGATTACCGTTTCTATAAATCAAAAGGTATCAACCCTTGGGTTAAAGGGCAGTTAACTCTTCTTAATGCTACGAAGCGTTCACTTGAATCAGCGAACACTAACTTGTTTACTTGTGTTGTCAAAGCATCGGGCGGTACAGAATATCTGTATGTAGCAGATGGTTCTGTCGTTAAGTTTTCTAGCAACCCATTTTCCGCAACCCCAACATGGGATGTTATAGACACTGCAGCATCGGGTGTTTTACCTACAACAGCCATTACGGGCTTAGAAACAAACGGTACAAATGTTTATATCGCATGGACAGGGCATGATATTTGGGTGACAACACCAGGTTCCGATACTGCTGCATTATTTTACCCAACAACAGGTACAGCAAATCAAACATTTGAAGGATTTGGATACGCCAAAGGTAGGGGTTGGGCTGCAGTAGGACCAGACCTATACAACATCGGTGTTGGCGGTGGGTCACACACTATATTTTACGACAACCCAGATACAACATTCCGATGGGTTGGCGCAGCAGCAGGGTACAACGCTGTATACGCTGCAGGTTATTCAGGTGCTAAAAGCATTATCTACAAAATCACAATCAATGACGCAGGCACCACACTCAATACCCCAGTATCAGCACTGGAACTACCAATCGGTGAAGTAGTATCAGCAATCCACGGGTACTTGGGTTTCATCCTGATAGGGACAAACAAGGGTGTTCGATTCTGCACGGCAGATTCTAATAGCAACCTAGTTGCAGGTGCAGTTATACCTACCGCTGGACCAGTTTATGACTTCACTACCGAAGACCGATTTGCTTGGTTTGCATACAGCAATTACGAAGGGTCAAGCGGTCTAGGTCGTCTCGACCTTTCTGTATTTACTGCAGCCAACACCCCTGCATATGCAACAGACCTGATGTATAACAACACGGGCGCAGTAAAATCTTGCACCACCTTCGACAGCAAACGAGTGTTTACCATTTCGGGCGTAGGGGTCATCGTAGAAGACACAGACAATCTTGTTGCGTCAGGAACAATCGAAACAGGAATCCACCGTTGGGGAATCCCAGACCGCAAGTTCGCCCCACGCTTTGACATCAGAGTACAACCACTCGTAGGTTCTGTATCAGCAGATGTTTCATTCGATTCAGATGGGTTCACCAGTATCGGCATACACACCGACCAGAACGACACCGAACACACTTTCATTGCTCCTGAAGATAAGTTCATCGAAGCCGCCTATCGCCTCACGCTCACCCGCCTATCAGCCTCGTCAGGACCAACCCTTCTCCGATGGATGTCACGAGCCTACGCAGCAGCCTCACGCTCCCGCCTTATCTCGGTCCCCGTTATCTTGCACTCCGTACTTAAGACAAGTGCCAAGGACTACTACATGGATGTAGAAGCAGAACGAGACATCCTTGAAAACCTTGTTACAAACCCAAGAGTTGTTACATATCAGGAACGAGGGGACACCTACCCAGTCATTGTGGAAGACATCGAATGGCAGGCAAATGACGCAAGCAAGGGCTGGCTATGGGAAGGCACAGCAACTGTTATCATGAGAACGGTCACTGACTAGGAGCGATATGGCAAAGACACGCAGAAAATACAAAGGTAACGCAACCGCTACCACCATTGCTGGTGGTTTGGGGGCTGGCGCAACCTCAGCCACGCTTGAATCTAGCACGGGCTGGGCAACATCTGGTCCTTTCTATGCCGTGGTCGACCCAGGTCTAGCAACAGAAGAAAAAATTCTTGTTGGTTCTATTTCGGGAAACATTATTTCCAGTATCACCCGTGGTGTTGATGACACTAGCGACCAGAACCATGCGGCTGGTTGCTCCATCTACCCAGTGTTTACTGCCATTGATGCCGACGAAGCAAACGAATTAACATCCGCATACACAACACAGGGCGACATTATTTATCAAGGGTCTGTTACTTTCACCCGTCTTGGTATTGGTTCTGCAGATACCGTTCTTAAGTCAGCAAGTGGTGTGCCTGCTTGGGGGACAGTTAACACTAACGGTATTACAGATGATGCTGTGACTATGGCAAAGATTGCGCCCGCTGCAGTTGGCGCAGTAGAACTAAACACAAATGCCGCAGGCAGTGGTTTAGTTGGTGGTGCTGGCGATGCCCTTGCCGTCAATGTCGATGACTCAACTATCGAAATTAGTTCCGACGCTGTTCGACTAAAAGATAACGGCGTAACTCTTGCAAAACTTGCTACTGCTGTGGCTAACAAACTTGTCCCTGTTGGCACTATCGCTATGTACGGTGGAGCGTCTGCACCCACAGGATGGCTGTTGTGTGACGGTGCCTCCATTGACGCTCAGTACACAGCATTGAAAGCAATCGTTGGTAACAATACTCCTGACCTCAAGGGTCGTTTTGCTATTGGTGACAACGCTTCGTTAAGCCTTTTGGGTACGGGCGGTTCGCTAAAAATTTCTGAAGCAAATCTCCCTAGCCACAAGCACACAATCAACCACGACCATGTTGCAGTTACATCAACAGGTATGTCTGCTAATTCAACATTGGGTCATAGCATCTCTGACCCTGGTCATAGCCATGCTTCGACAGCCACAGGTTATGAAATTGGTTCATCAAACTGGTCGCCATCTAACCTTGGTCAAGGTATTAACTGGGGCTACGATGTCGGTACAGCATCAGCATCCACGGGTATCAGCATTTCAGACCACTCCGTTGCCCACACCCACGATGTAGACCTCGGAGCATTCTCTGGGGATTCAGGAAACACTGGTTCGGGGACGGATTACTACCCTCCATACCTTGTGGTAAATTACATCATTAAGCACGACTGATAGGGGAGAACAGAGGAAACCCCATGATGTCACTAAAGATTGCCAAAGATGTAGCAGGACGCATCGTTGCCCTGTTCATTATGTCAAGCCTCACCATTATTACAGGTTCAAGTATTATCAACTCAATGCCTGGACAAGAGGTACAGATTCCTCTCTGGTATTCGGCAGCACTCGGTGGATTTCACGCCATTGCCGATGTCCTCGTCAACCTTGCTAAAGCATCACTTGATGGCAAGTTGGAAGCACACGAAGTCGACGCTGCTTTTGGTGTGAAGCGTGACCCGCAGGCTCAGTAGAGCCACAGTAGTTTTCATAGGGGTTCTCTGTTCTGCTTTGCTATTGGCATCAAGTGCCAATGCAGAGAACATGACCATCACAGAACCTACAGACATCTGGTTTGACTACACGGAACCAACACAGTTTGTGGCGCAGACAACACAAAGTCCAGGGTTAAACTCTGACCCTCAACTGTGGCTGTATAACGAAACAGGTGAACTGTTATACACCAATGATGATTATTACGGGCTGCAGTCCTACATCTCTATCGAACTAACTGCTGGACGCTACCGTCTACGAGCAGGGGTGTGCTGTGGGCGACCAGATTTCTGGTATAGCAGTCAAGACTGGAATTCTCAATATGAACTAACAGTAAGCGATGGCTCTGTGTCCACTACCAGCCTTGCTTTACCGCCCACAACAACGCTCCCGCAAACAACAACCACGGCAGAACCCACAACAACGACAACATCTACTACCACCACCACAACAGTAGAACCCACAACGACCACGACAGAGCAACCAACCACAACATCTACTCAACCTCCAGAACCAACAGTTCCTCAAACCGTTGCAACGACAACGACAACAGAACCAGCAACAACCACGACATCGTCCTCTACCTCCACAGTTTTAACTACCACCAGCACTATAACCGTGGCACCCTCAACCACCACCACATCACCGACAACCACAACAACGACAACCGTTCCCCCGACAACAACGGTAGCCCAGCCGACTGTCCCTGCTGTCGTAAGTCCTGAACAAGCAACCGCTTTGGCTACTGACCCTGAAGTTCTATCTGTCTTAAGTAAGGACGAAGCAGCCGAAGTCTTTGACGCTTTGGTAGTCGACGACCTATCCGACACCGAACTATCTGCTCTTGTCGAAGCAGTACAGGACGCCCCTGTTGAGGTGCGTGAAGCATTCGAAGAGTCAGTCAATGTGTTTGGGGGCGGGCTTGACACCTATGTCCCCATTGGTTCAACAGTTCCTGTAGGTACCCGCCGCACCCTGCTCGCCATTAACATCCTGACAACCACAGCCCCCGTCATAACTAGAAGAAAGTGGTAAAGTAAAACCTATGCGTAAATACCTTGGAGCCATCATCACACTTGCATTGTGGTTGACCAGCACTGGACTTATGCTCATCACCCTCTCAGGTGAAACCCTCAGCAAAGCGTTATTCATTAGTGCCATTGCTTTTGTTATCAACATTGCAGCCATCGCCTTCGGCATTGGCGTAGACGAAGAATAGGACAACCCATGCGGAAGTACACAGGCAACACCGACGGCGTATCACGAACAGGCGCACGCCCTGGTACAAAGAAACTGGTTGAACTCTGTCAGAAGAGATGGGGCTTTACCAACATGGGGATTTTTTCCAATCGCACGATGAATAATCCGAAGGCTAAGAAAGGCGACCCTAAGTGGTTGTCTGTCCACGCCACGGGTCGTGCCTGTGACATCGGCTACACCAGCCGTGCCGATGCTGTTCAAGCATGGGATTGGTTCGTCAAGCATGCTGATGCCCTTGGTATTGAAGAGATTCATGATTACGCATACGACGACAATGTGAAAGACAAGCAACTTGGTTGGGGTCGAGGCTATCGTTGCCAGCGTAAACCAGGTCAGCCATTGGTGAAGATTTATAACTCTGAAGATAATGCTGGTTCACAAGGCGGGAAATGGTTGCACCTTGAACTTTCACCTGCAATGGCAGACGACGCAAACAAGTTCGAAGCAGTGTGGCGTTCGCTACCTAAACCAGAGTAATGACTGCCGTTAATGTTCTGGCTTCCGTTGCTGGGTGTATCGTTTCTTTTGGTGTTATCTATCGTGGCGTTGTGCGACCTGTTTATCGGTGGGCGACACGACTAGAAAAAGCAATCTCCCATGTTGAAATGAACATGAAGAACAACGGCGGGTCATCGTTGCGTGATGCTATTGACCGCATCGAAAACCGTTTAACAAAAGTTGAGGAACACATAACTAAACCTCGATAGTGATAGAGTCTTAAGTCCTATGACACGCTCAGACATTGAAATCCTATTGAAGTACCTCGTCAAATCAGTAGTCCCACCGAACGACCACGACGATTTTCTCACCGCAGTATCACGCCTAGAAGCCTTGCTGTATAAGGAAAACAAAGCAGCATAGCCTCCACTAATATGGGCTGATGGCATCATTAAAGAACTGGCTTACCTGTCCCAACTGTGACTACGGTTGGAGTATCAACGAAGGACGCTTCTGCCCACAGTGCCGAACGGAAGGTGAACCAGATGGAGAAGAATGATTACCCAATTGTCCTTGTTAAATGGGCTGATGCACACGCAGGCGACGGCGGGTGGCAAACCATGGACAACTACGAAGACGACGGAGAAGTAATCGTAGAGACCGTAGGCTTCCTTGTGCCAGCAGAAGAAGCAGGCGGGAAGAAAGACCATGTCACAGTGTGGCAGTCATACCATGACGGCGAAGGAATCCACCCGTTCCACATCCCTGTCGGCATGGTTCGTGATATGAAAACTGTCACACTCTAAAAGTTTCTCATTTGCTATTGACATTGACACACCCCTCCTGTATCTTGCTGTTCAACAGTTACTACAGAAGGGAAGCCAATGGCTTTACATCGATACCGAATTGCCAAACCAGAACACGGAGGGCAAGACTGGCTAAACATCAGGTTCCGTGACGAGAACGGAAACAAAAGAGTTTCAGCATCGGCAGTCGCAGCAATCTACGGACTACACCCATTCGTCCGTAAAGAACAATACGCAGCCGAACTCCTAGGCGACACAGCACCCACCCCAATTCCACCGAATCCAGCAATGGAACGAGGCAACCGACTTGAACCATTCGTCCTTGACTGGGCAGCAGACAAACTCGGAATCCCATACACCACCCCAGAAGAAATGTTTGCCTGCGATTCACCGAACGGTGCACGGATGGTAGCCACACTCGACGGCTACTACGAAGACGGGGACACCCGTAAGATTTTGGAAATCAAAACCACCACACGCCAATGGTCAGGAGAATTACCTGACTACTGGCGCATCCAAGGAATCCAACAAGCAATCTGTGCAGACACAGACGAAGTGGTGTGGGCAATCTTCGACCCGTCAATGATACTTCACCTGCATACACAGACGATTACCCCTGCTGAAATGGCTGAACATATTAGCGCAGTGGAGACATGGTTGAACGCTATCGAACTAGGCATGGTTCCTAACGGCGTGAAGTGGTCATATGAAACTGTGCAGACTCGCTACAAGAAATCAGTGAACAAGATTGTTGACCTTGAAAGCGACATGGCTGAAAAGTTTGACCGCCTTCGCCACATCCGTAGTGAACTTGCATCATACAAACAATTAGAAGACGAACTTAAGGCAGAGATTTGCGAAGCATTGGGTGAGTACGACACGGCTTGCATTGACGGCAGGACTGTGGCAACATGGAAAACTCAAACCCGTGAATCGTTCGATGCTAAAGCATTCCGCCTTGCTCATCCTGACCTTGCAAAGCAATTCACTAAACAATCAACAACCCGTACATTCCTTTTGAAAGGGGAAAAATAATGAACAACAATCCAGAACTCAGAGAAGTACTAAACAAGTACGCAGTACCCGACCCGAAGATTGTCGGCAAACTACCGAAGGGCGGTATCCAACTTGACTTCGTAGGTCACGCAGACATCACCCGTATCTTGATTGAGATTGACCCGAACTGGCGACTCGTCCCTATTTCATGGGAAAACGGACGACCAGCCTGCAACATCGTCAACGACATGGCAACTATGTGGTTCGAGATGACACTGCTCGGCACATCACGCCTCGCTATCGGCTCCGCAAAAGCCAACAGCCCAGACTTGGACAAGGTGCTGTACGGAGACGCTCTCCGTAACGGTGCAATGCGTTTCGGTATCGGTCTCTCACTGTGGACTAAGCAAGAATGGGATGACCTTAACCATCACCCTGCACCAGCAAAGCCAACACCATCTCGTGGCATGGCAACACCAGCACCGATGGACAAGAAACCAAAGACGCTGACACCACTGTCCGAAGAACAGATTGCACAGTTCAAGAAGGCTTGCGAAGACAAAGGCATCGACCCCAATGCTGTCGCATCTAACGCAGGAATCCCAGACGGTACACCATGGATGGAATCACATCTTCCTGGTTTGCGTGCCGCATTCAAGGAACTTGTCTCATTCAAGGAGGGCTGATGAAAGGCGAAGCATTAAAGTGTGACAACTGTGGGGAGTTGGCTTTCTATGAATACTCCAGTGATGCAATGTCCACATTTAAAGCCTTTCTTATGTCACGACATGACGACGATGAAGAAGACGAAGAAGAAAGCGAACCGCCATCAAGTTGGTTCTTTGTGCAGAACGAAGAACTAGATGAACACTCTGAAGTAATCAGAAAGGTGCGACACTTTTGTTCTATCGACTGCCTACAATTCGCAGTCTCATACACCTACGGCAAGAAACAAATACCAACCATCAACGAAGGGGAATAGCAATGGCTAACCGCAGAACAGTAGACCCAACCGCAGCCGAAGCATCAACACGCATCATCGGTATCCGTGTCACCGATACACAGTTGGCACAGATTGCAGAACTATGCACCGCTAAAAACATGAAGCGGTCACAGTTAATCCGCACCCTTGTACGGGAAGCAGTCGAAACAAAACAAACAAACAACCATCTATCCACTGAGGTTGAACGCTTAAGTAAGGAATTAGCACGAGGTTTGTGATGAGTCATACACCTGAGTATTACGAAAGCCTGCTTGAACGGACAGTCAAAGACTTAGAATCATGGCGTAACCTAGCCAAGTTTCAAGTAGGAACTGCTGGCTATGACCGTGAGATGGAACTACTACGAGCAGACCGTGACCGTTGGAAAGCCATCGCCACAGCAAAGGCAGAAGAACTACTTGCTGAATACCAGAAAGCAGAGGCGAGTGGGTAGACAGATAATCCATGGAAGGTCTGCCTATCTTAAATACAAATGCAGATGTGATATCTGTGTTGAAGACGCAAGAAAATATAAAGAGAACTACAAGCACTCAACAATCAGGCTTAGTGTCGACCCGTTTCTTGAACGGCTTCAGACTGACGGACGGTTGACATCTCTTGGCACGAATCATGTGTCAAGATGGAGGAAAGAAGGAATCAGTATTTTTTCTGCAGATAAGTGGGCAGTCAAGTATGGCTACCACCCCTACGAAATCTGGGGCGACAGTTTCTATCAAGGATGTGAAGGTTATGTCGAAGGCTAAACAAAAAGGTACGGCTGCTGAGACAGCAGTTGTTAAATACATGAAAGCACAGGGCTGGGTACACGCTGAAAGGCGAGCGTTACATGGCAACCTTGACAAAGGTGACATCAACCTTGGCTCTCCTGTTGTGCTGGAGGTTAAAGACCACGCCAAGTTATCTCTGTCTGAATGGGTTAAAGAACTTAAGACAGAGATGGATAATGCCGAGGTTGATGCTGGTGCTGTTATCGCTAAGAAGCGGGGCACTATGAATGTGGGTGACTGGTATGCCGTCATGCCTGTCGATGTTCTGGTGTTCTTACTTAAGGAAGCAGGCTACTGATGGTTGAGTTCATAGAGTTTCTTTGGATGATTGGCTTGACCTTTGCGTTCGGCGTGTGGTTCGGGAGCCAGAAGCGATGAGATGCACTTGCCACTCAGGGTACAACTGGGAGTACGGACAGTGCGACTACTGCACCTCAGAAATCTGTGACCAGTGTGAACAACACCAAGACTACTGTGAGTGCGAAGAAGAAACGGACGACGACGATGCCGATGAATGACTACTCAGCACGGCACGAAAAGAAACCGTTCGACAAAGCAATCTACGATGTAGACGACAACGCTAAACACCTTGTCATTGCATGGCTTAAGACAGAACGATTCGACGCATGGGTAAACCCCGATACTTACGGCATAGATTTACTTGCAACACGAGACGGCAACCAGTACGGTGTCGAAGTGGAAGTGAAACATAACTGGAGTGGCGCAACATTCCCGTATGACAAAGTACATTTCGCAGCGAGAAAGTTAAAGTTCACCAAGCCCAACGCTTTGTTCGCCATGCTCAACAACGAACGAACCCATGTTCTTGTGACTGACGCAACCACGATGTCGAAAGCACCGATAGTTGTGAAGAGCACGAAGTATACCAACGCTGAAGAGTTCGTTGAGATAGATGTGAATGACTGCATCATCCGTATGTTGTAAAGGTTTCAGCACACACTGCTAAACTCTTCTAATCCGTTTAACACTTAAGACAGGAGACCTATGAAACCTAACTGACCTGTACCCCAACGAAAGGAAACCAATGCGTAAACGCATCACACTCTCAATCATCGCCCTAACCCTCCTAGCACCAACACAAGCACACGCTAAAGAAGACACCTCCACACACCGCCAGTACAAAGGAGTAATGTCAGACCACTTCTACCGCACCCTCGCCAAATGCGAGACCAACCTCAACTGGCAACACGACACACGCTCATACACCAGCGCATTCGGGATAGCCAGAGGCACATGGCAACGATGGAGCAACTCCTCCTCAGCCCAAGGCAAAGACCCCATCTATCAAGTCAGAGTCGTAGACAACATCGCATTCCACGGGCACACCACAGACGGTGTGTTCAAACCACCCACAGGACTATGGGGATGGGGCTGTATCCGTCGCAGTAAGAAACTCCAAGCCATCATCTGCAAGTCAAGGAACCCACTGGTATACCGACAAAGGAGGCACTGCTAAGGTATAAGTGCTACGCATAAGGGGAACCGAATGGAAGCCATCACCTACAAAACCAGCGTCAGATTCTGGGGCAAGGTAGCAATCGCTACCCCCGAAGAATGCTGGGAATGGCAAGGCTCCCGACGGGGGGATGGATACGGACAGATGTACGCCAACAGCAAACACCACGCCGCACACCGCCTCTCATTCTTCATAGCCAACTACTATTTCCCTCCTGTCGTAAGACACAAATGCGATAACAGATGCTGTGTAAACCCACACCACCTAGAAGGCGGAACACAGACAGACAACATGAGAGATGTAGTAGAGAGGGGAAGACACTTCTATGCGAACAAAACCCACTGCCCACAAGGACATGAATACACAAAAGAAAACACCTACCTCCGACCAAACAACAGCAGAGAATGCCGTACCTGTCGGAAAGAACGAAAAGACAAGATGGCTTTGTTCTAGTTGCAAAACATCTGTAACCTTGTTTGTTGGGGTTAAACAACCACCAACACACACCTGCCTTAAGAAAGCAGGACGAGTAACACCACTAAAGAAAGAAGAAGAGGGACACTCATGAGTAACCAAATAACAATCACAGGCAAAGTAGGGCAAGAACCCGAATTACGATTCACCCAAGGTGGCATGGCTGTGCTCACCTTCTCCGTCGCAGACACCTACGGTAAAGACGACAAGAAGAAAACAACATGGCACAACATCACTGTCTTCTCAAAGTTGGCAGAGAATGTAGCGAACACCATCGGTAAAGGCTCAACCGTTATCATCGTCGGACGCTACGAACAAGATGAGTACACCAAGAAAGACGGAACCAAAGGCAAGTCAGTCAAAGTAATCGCTGACGAAGTCGGTGTGTCCTGCCGTTGGAACGCTTGGGTACAAGACCAGACAGAGGCAACGATGGCACAGGTCGGAAAGATTTTCCCATCCGCAACAGTTGTTGCAGACGACGAGTTCTTCTGATGTCTGACCCTCTCATGATGGACTTCGATGTCTGGATGGAGATTGGCTTAAGAAAGGGGTGGGTAACACCACCCCTATGCCACACCCATGACGGTCTAGCAACAACACCAGACGAAGACGAGGCATTTGAGAACGGCGATGACCCGTGCATCCATGTCTTAAGACTGTACGCAAACCAACAAGAGAAAGAAGACTGTGAAGAGAACCACTCGCCAACAGTCTGGCGAAACCCTTTCCCAGAACTCCGACCCGTATCCAGAACAAAAGAGTTGTGACCACTGCGGGACAGTCATACGAGCATTAACACCGTGGACTGTTGAAGAAATAAAACAATGTGGGTGCGCCTGCCATTGGGTTAAACGACAAACATCATCAACCAAGAAGAAGAAGTAGTGGAACGCTGGCAAGACAAAGCAAACTGTAAGGGGGCGGACACTAGCATCTTCTTCCCTGACATACCAACAGGGGACATCCGTGGATTCTACTGGCTTAAGGCACGAGAATACTGTGCAGGTTGTGTCGTAAGACAGGAGTGTCTTAACTATCAACTACCGTTTGAGAATGCAACACGACGACGAGATGGTATGTGGGGTGGCATGACACCACGAGAACGAGAAGAGTATGTCCGTCTCCGTCTACGCAAATAGAAAAGCCTCTGGACTGGTGCGAAGGGGGAACACCAGCCAGAGGCTCATCGGTAGCGTATCAGAAACGAACTAGATTTCCATTACCTGATACGCAGACTTGTAATACACCGAGCAATTCCGTGCGGCGTACTCTGCTGTCTTACGACTTGGGAACACCTCAGCCATTGACCGCTTAGTAGTCCACCGCCACACCTCATTCGGGCAGTACCTAAAGTATTTGTAGGGTGTGCCCGTCTTGCAGGTGGCTAACGCTATTACCCACCCGTTCTCACGGTCTTCAGGTTTATGCACATTCTTAAATGTCCACTCGATTGGTTTCACATTCGGGGCGAACCATTCCCTGATGGTGTTAATGATGTATCTCACGCTCATCAGAACGGTTCCTTATCCCAGTAGTGGGGGTCACGCCCTGAACATACGGGGCATAGGTCTAAACCTTCACCGCTTTCAATGTCGTAGAACCAGCCGTTCTTAAGCTCTGCTACTCGTGCGTCTGTTGGTGTGCCGTAATGTTTCGATACTGATTCCTGCCAGCACTTGTCGCACCTCAGTCTGATTGCTGTACTCATAGCCCCTCGTTCTTGCACCAGCGTGATACTGCCTCAGCCCAACAACCTGCGCCGAGCAACATGAACAGTGCGCCAACGATAGCGTCAGCGTCCCACATGAAACAACCCGTGACGAAGAAACCAATACCTGTGTATACCTCGAACTTGAGATTCAACTTTGCAGGTGGTTTACCGATACGCATACGCACTAGGTTCCTGCGCTCATGGATTGTCAGAGGGTAACAATCCACACATGAGTTGTGCTTTCTTACGACAGGTATTTTTTTGCTGTCACAGAACTCGCAGGTTCTGTTCTTCTTCCATGCCCGCACAGCAGGGTGGTCTGGTGAGTATCTCATGTCTTAAGCCTCGACTTTCTTTTTCTCAAGCAACCGAAGGAAGGTGCTGGTGTTGGTGCACCATTCGATATCGTTGAACACCACTGGATACACGGTCACGATACGGGTAGGTTCTCCGTCTTCTGTCTGCCAGTCGTACACATTCATGTCGAACCATAGGTCTCCGATTACTACGGTATGCCACCAGTCCTCCGTGTCCTGTCGCTTGTATACAACCTGCTCGGCTGACTGCACGAGCCTGTCGTAGTTGTCATAGATGTCTGTGAGTGTTGATGTTTTCATGTCTTAAGCCTCGTCTTTCATGTTGTCTTTGACCCACTCGTCACCGTTCGCCATCTTCAGGACTTGCTTAAAGTTGTAGTAGTACACCCCTCGCAAGTCCTCGATAGCCTCGACCAGTGACGCTGGCTCGTAGTACTCGAACGGTTCCCAGATGACTACATCGTCACGGTTCTGTTCGACCATCTCAAGGATTTCACCAAGTGTCTTGCCCTCTTCCAGTAGTTCATCGACATTGCACAGATGGTGTTCCAGTGAACACTGCAATGCAAAGTCTCGTAGTTGCTTGTGATTCATCTCATGCCCCCACTTCTACTCGTGCTGACTTAAGCAAGGAGATGAGGCGGGTCATCGCTTCAGTGGTGAAGTGGACATTGACACTGTTCCCGTATCGTCCGTCGCCTACCCACCCTTCGCTGTCGATAATGCCTGCGTCCAACAGAACCTCTAGCATTTCGCTACGCACTGCGGTGCGCTCCTCGTTCGCCTTGATACGGGCTTCTGCTTCTGCTTCTATGCGCTCTTGGTTTTCAATGTGTGCCTTAAGAAAGGACTTCTCAGTGTTGTGCTCTGTTGTGGTGATGAGTCGCAACGGCATGAAGATGGTGTTGGCAGACACATGAACCGAGGCACGGTGACGCAGTGGTCGGGTGTCTCTGATGTTGTTGCCGTTCTCGTCTTTGATGTTCTCGCCGTTCTCGTCGACCAGCCAGTATGGTTCGTGAACCGATACAGCCCTGACCAGTGCGGAGGTCTTGTCTTGCGACAACTTGACCACCTGCACATAGCGAGGGTACGAAGAGAACTTGCCTCTCTGTTGGTTGGTGTTCCCGAAGATTGTCTTCGGATTGTTCAGTACTGTTTCCAGTAGTTCCTGCTTTTTCATTTGATATCCCCCTTCAAGGATTGTTTGTTGTTGTTAGGTGTCACCCTATCGAACCGTGCAACGGTTGTCAAGAGTATCTGAGAACTTTTTTTGTGACTTCCGTCACACCTCTGTCTTAAGACCTTCGATTTCGTTAAGCAACTCGCTAATCTGGGTGCGGAGATTGAACGCCATTTCGGTACGCCCTCCATGTAGGTCGGTCTCTGCTTCGAGTAGCCCGATGAGTAGGTCAAGGTGCTCTGCTAGTTCTTCGTTCATGTCTTAAGACTCCTCTTTCTTAATCATCTGCGATAGGTGGAAGTAAATGTCCACCAGTGATTCGGGTTGTGCCCTGACTTCTTCTGCCTTCTGCTGTGCCTGCTTCATGCCCCGTGCCACTGCTTTGACATACCCATTCTTGGTGATGTGATACCAGCCACCGCCGTTACCTACTGGCGTGATTGTCACTTCATTCTTCATGTCTTAAGACCTCATTTCCTGTACTCGTACTGAATCACTTGACACCCATCGGGAGCCACTGCCAGCGACTGGCGAGACTAGGTAGTCAATGCTTCCCCACCGTGTGCGACTGTCGAGAATCTTCACCTCGTACTTAAGTCCCTGACCGTCTGACCAGTCGGCTACCTTGCCGATGTTCTTGATTAGTTCCATTGTGCTCATGACTTAAGACCTTTACTATTGGGGATTAACCCATTAACCCGCAAACTTGTTTCGATGTCTACAATGTCCACGCCCCACGCCTTAAGGTAGGTAACTATGAGTTCATCTACGAAGGCGACCCGCTCGGTCTCGGTCTCCATTTCTTTTAATGCTAAGCGGTCATCTGACTTAAGTTTGCGGGTGTTAATGACCCACCCTCCACTGTTCATGTACTTCATGTCTTAAGCCTCGATTTTCTTCATTGCTCGGCGGGCTTGGTCAAGTGTTGCGAACTCTTGGAAGATTCCTACAGTCTCGATACCTCCGTCTCCCATTGCCTTGCGGATTGTGTATCGGCGTGGCAGGTCGATGTACTTCTCGCTCGTGATGAAGTAGCAACCAAGGTGGAGGTCTTCATAGACCTTGCCGTTGAAGAATCGCAGAGTTTCTGCGCTGAACCAGTGGTGACCTATGTCCTCGTTGTGTCGCTTGATTTGTGTCACGCTGAGATACTTCCCCCCGTGCTCTTCCTTCGGTGCGTAAACGCTCTCCCGTGTTCTTGTTGTTTCCATTGTGCGCCCCCTTCGGCGTTTGTTGTTGTTACTGTTGAAGTGTTGCACACTTCTCGCAAGATGTGAAGTCAATTCGCTGTGACTTTCGTCACGCTTCACACCCTCCGAGAAATGCACCCCCTTGCGGGGGTGACTTCCCCTGTCTTAAGACCTCACCAGCCGAAACGGTTCGGCTCGGTTGCTGTCTCTCGCATTCTCCGCATGTAGCGATAGTCGTCTACCTCTACCCCGTCCACATAATAAGTCTTGGCAACCTTCTGCCAGCCTATCTCTGCTGCCGTCATGACCAGAAGAGTCACCTCGTAGCCGTAGTAGTTGCCCCACTTGGCGATGTCCTCCGCCATGTATTCGGTGACTTCTGTCTCGGTATCTCTCCAAGTTGTGTGGGTAGCGTCCCAATTCTGACGATGCCGTCCTGTTATTTCGTACTTCAGTTTCATTGTGTGACCCCTTCGGTCTTAAGTTCGGAACCCGTATTGGCTCCCTAGAATCTTCAAGCCTTAAGACCTGAAGACCCTAGGCAACCCCCCGCCCGTAGGCGGGGAATCCCCTTCTAGTTCTACCCCCTGACCTCGAAGTCCTCGCCACAGCCTCGACACGCTCCCACGAATGGGAGGTTGCTACGGCTCACCCTGACGGACTTCCCACAGCCACATTCTGCCTTAAGAAGGTTCTTGTTGCGTCCACCCGTGGTGGCTCCTCCGCCGAACCCTCCGAACAGTCCGCCGAACCCTCCGAACCCTGACCCCGTCGAGGTTGCAGAGACCACAGAGATAGCCTCCTCCAAGGTCTTAAGACAGGACGCCCAACGCTTGGCGCAGGAATCGGGCACTTCGGTATGACTCCACCCGATGGACTCGCTTACCTTGGTTATTTCAAGACCGAACAAGTGTTCGGCGGTGCTCTTAAACTTCTTGTTGTGGCGTCCGTTGCTGTCTACATCACGGATACCGCTTGCGATGTTGTAGGCGTGTGCGGTCTCGTGTGCGACTGTGCCGAACACTCCACGGGCTCCCCGTGCAAGGTTCTCACCGCTTACCATGATTTCATGGAATCCCCGTTCAGTTGTCTTGGTGGGTGTCAAGCCCATCGAGATTGCGTAAGGGGCGTAGGTGTATTCCTCGTCTAGTTCTTCGGTCTCTGCCTTCCATGTTGGGCGTGTGGTGATGTGACCCCATGCCCTTGAATCTGACTTGACCACGAAGACCGCTTGGGGCAAGTCCACGCCCGTTGCGGTCTTCACCGATTCGGCGAGCGTGTCGTACACCTCGTGCAATGCGGTGATGACGGGGGCAAGGTTCAAGCCCTCCCCTGTCGTGGCTGGTGTTTCTGTCTTCACTGTGCCACCTCCTTGGCGCACAAAGCACAAACGGTCATGCCGTAGAACTCGCTGTGCTTCGAGGCGTTGCCGTTCCAAGGACTAATGCCGTCACCGCAAACGGGACATGTTTCCCATGTCTCGCTGTTGGCTCGTGTCTCTGTCTTCATGTGTTCCCCCTTCGGGATTGTGTCGAGGCTTATTCCTCACTTCGGAGGATACAGGCAACCGTTGCACAATTGGTGGCAATCCACCCAATTTCTTTGTGACA
>JACCDW011191307.1_pt1 | contig 18112 bp, 23 predicted proteins | sample 7449781 | NCBI WGS metagenome assembly JACCDW01 (sample SAMN15323449, study PRJNA562643) | freshwater metagenome | isolation source: river surface water | place: USA:Blue River Watershed | collected 2017-08-18
CGTCGCTCCCGCTCCCGCACCAGCAGCCGCACCAGCTACTGAAACAAAGGCTAAAGTACGTAAACCTAGAACTTCGAAAAAAACTGTTGCAAATGAAATTGTAGTGGCTAAATAAAGCCTAAAATTTATACTATAATAAAATATTATTATGACTATTACATTTTTAACATTTGCGAATACTTCTTATACATCTTTGGATAGAATAAAATCTCAGGCTGAAGATTTTGGCCTATTTGACGAAATTAAAGCATTAACAGAACATGATATACCACATATAATTGATATGCATAAAGAATTGATTAATTTCTATTCTAAAGGTTTTGGTCTTTGGATTTGGAAACCAGAAATAATTGTGGAAACTCTTGAAAAAATGAATGATGGAGATATTTTATTGTATTTAGATGCAGGTTGTCATCTGAATAAAAATGGGAAGAAACGATTTGAATATTATTTAGAAAAACTAGATGAGCATGATTTAGTGACATTTAGTGCAGGTAATTATGACGCAAAAGAATTTGTTAAAATGGATGCAATCCAGAAATATTATCCTGAATTTAAAAATAATGTAAATCAACTTTGTTATGCAGGTATTTTATTGATTAAAAAAACAGATAGAACTATGCATTTAATGATCGATTGGTTAAATTTATGTCGTCACTATGAATTACTTGATCCTTTTGAATCAATTTATAATAAAGAAGCACCTTATTATAAAGGAAATGATTGTGATAATGGATTATTCAATATGTGTCTAGCTAAATATAAACTTCATTATATAATTGATGCTAATGAGACAAATTTTCATGATGAATTAGGACAGCAAATTCATAGTAAGGATTTAAATTGGGATTTATTAAATGATTTCCCTATACAATGTCGCCGATCTACACCGAGACAAGATGATCTTATTCGGAAGTATTACTAGATATGATAACAGTTAGAGGTGGGGAAATTCCAGAATATACAGCAGCCATTTTTTTTGATAATGATAGAAATAAGATTGTAAATGTGGCTGATAAATGTCCAGCAATTAGGGGACAGGCAGTTCCAGAGACTGCCTATGAAATACATGGAAGTCCATTAAATTTTCCACCACTCAAAAATATAATAAACGCTGCAGGAGGTGAAAATAATTCATATGTGAAGTTCCTTCGCAAAAATTTAGTAACATATGATTATTATGATCCGGTTTCAGGACTTAATCCAGTTGTTCATAGACCAATTATTGAAGAATGGTTACATTCTCTTGAAGTCCCCGCCTCAAGTGTATTCATAATTGATTGGGACAGAACAATGACAGTTATTGAAGGTGTTTATAATTGTGATTACGATATTTTCAAAACTGATCCAAGGACCAGAGAATTATTTGCAACTTTCACTAAAGAACAGTTATATGAAGATATATTGCGATATTTATTGGGAGGAGATGAACGTTTAGCTGGACTTCGATCGATTTTTAGTATACTTGGTGATTTAAAAATACATATTTGTATTTTAACAAATAATGGTTCTTGTAATAGCAATTTTTTTAAGGAATTAGTCAATCGGCTTATGCCTGAATCAGTTGAAAATCTATTTATTGCATGCTCAAAACTAGCACCATTCTATGGACATAAAGGTAATAAATTGAAATCAATTGTGTCGTTCAGAACACTTTGTAATGCTATGGGAGGAGGCGGCGGCTATAAACGTAAAAGGAGAAATACTCTTGGTAAGAGAAAAATAAATAAGCGTAAGCGCACTAAGCGCAGAGCGCGGAAGATTCAATAAGAACTAACTCTAATAGCGAGCAGAATGGCTACTCCGGCGTCCAACACTACAACTGCTGTTACTACCACCGCAACTGCACCTGTAGCAGCAACTGGTCAGCAAGATATGATCCCTAGTGCTACTACTCTACAACATGCTGCACGTCTTGCAATCCAGCATGACCGTCCTATCCTTCTGGATTATTACATTGATACCGCTACTGGTAAGGCTTTCCTCGGTGAAGATAATGAGACCAAGGAAAAAGTGCTCGTGAAGTCTCGTGATGAATTTACATCATCTGTCCAGAAGTCTTTCAAGGTCGGCGAAGATTTCCTGATTTTCACCGAGAACAGCATCTACATCGTCAGCGGTAAAATCACCAAGAAGAAGATTTCGATGGCATCACTTATTGGTGATCTTTAATGCACTTTTAGGAAAAAGTGCAAAAGTGCCCCAAATATGATTATCTTGAACTTTTTTTAGGAAAGGGTTCCATAATAATATCTATTAATTGTTCTATCAAGTGAATAGATATTATATTTAGTAGTAATGAAGATCAATACATTTAGGCAGATTATTATTGTAACTATATTTATTATTATTATCACAGTATTTATAAGTTTATTAGTAAGACCACAACAACAAATAACAGGGTTACCACCGATACTTGCAATAAATCTTCCTGAACGGAAAGATCGCAGGGAAAAACTTTTAACGGAATTTCAATCTTGGCCTCAACAACCTGAAGTTATTGAAGCAGTTCGAAGAAAACCAGGTTGGAAAGGATGTACTTTGTCCCATCTTAAATGTATTGAAATCGCTAAAAAGAGAAAATATCCTTGGGTTCTTTGTATTGAAGATGACTGTCAATTAACTCCGAACTCTCTTAAATATTTTAACAGTATTCTTCCATATTTATGGACTACAAGAGATAAATGGGATATTTATTCAGGTGGTATTTCTTCTATAAAACGTATTGGAAAAACAATTAGTAAAGAACATAATATAATTGAAGCTAATGGGTATGCTGCACATTTTATCTTAATACATGAGGGAACATATGATAAGGTTCTAAATGATATTTCAAAAGAAGATGATCGTTTACAGAAAATTGATGTATATTATAATGATCATCTTCGCATATGGACATCAGTTCCATTTCTTGCAGTTCAACGATCAGATGTTTCAGATATTGAAGGACGAGAAACAAATTATATTAAATTATTCAAACAGGCAGAAAATACATTAATGAATATACTACAATTAACATCTACCAATTAAAGAATTACTATGATATATAATACATAATATGTCTGAAATTAGGAAATTAAAGATTAATAAATTACATCAAACTATTCGTACAGATCATGATGATCGTGTGAACACTTGGCTCGACACTCAAGACTATTACAAGGACAGTCCCAAATATAGTAGTCAAATATATGAAAATGTTACATCTACAAAGAGACCAGTTCACTCACAATCTACTACTCTAAAAGTCGTTGAACAAGATTGTATATATGCTGCCCTAGAAGCCTCATCTGGGCGTACCTGTATATTGAATATGGCCGATTGGACACATGCTGGTGGTGCAGTAGACGCTGGTTCCAGAGCACAAGAAGAGGAACTTTTCCGCCGATCAAATCTTCATAAACATCTTCACCAGTCTTATTATCCCCTGCGACTCCTTCAGACAGTTTATAGTACTGATGTAGAATTCTTCAAGGATGGCTTTGACAAGGGTTTTGATCGTATGGCGATTCCACGGAAGTTCGATGTAATCTCTGCACCGGCTCTATGTGGCCCAGAGACAACTGCTGATGGTCAGTTCTATGTAAATGCATCCGATGTCGACACAATGAGGGCAAAGATTCGCAATCTCATCCTAATTGCTGCTGAACGTGGTGTCAATACACTTATCCTAAGTGCTTGGGGATGTGGTGCTTTTAACTGTCCACCAACTCACACCGCTACAATATTCAAGGAAGTAATTGAAGAATATGATGGACTCATTCCAAATATTACTTTCGCTATCCTCGGATACAATTATCAACAATTTGCTGCCATTCTTACAAAGAAAAATTGAATAATCGCCGGCCAATATAAAGACTATTAGAAAGATGCTGGAACAAGTTGCGCAATTTACCGTTGGTGATATTGTTATTTATAATCCAAATATGCCAAATTTGAAGCCGCCACATAGGCGTCTATGTGATATTGTAAAGGTGATTGGTTTCGAAGGTGATTATGCAAAAGTGCAATTCTTGAGAAGTGGATTTATTTCAAATATTCTTATTACAGCATGTCCAGAAAATATGCCTATTCCAATTTACAGGGAATATGCGCTGACTAAGCTTCCTGCTAATTTTGACATCAGTAAAATTGACGAATAATGTTGATACATTACAAACTTTAAGATTGTAATGCAACAACAGACATTGGATACATTTTTGGCACAGGGGCCTTCGATTCGGTCACTTTCTCCACCACGTGCACCAACACAGGTACGTCTTGGACTCTTGGGTCAACGTCGAGATCTAACAGATAAGGATGTGTCCGAGATCCTTAATCTCGTGGTCGAAGATTTTCCCGAAGTCCAAGCCCTAATTGTCCCTTCGGAAGGTGATTCTTCCATTTATGCCGAAGCCTGGGCTGAAAAGAAGAAGATTCCTGTAACTGTTCATCAAGCAGATTGGCGTCGTGATGGCCGCAGAGCACAGATTTTCCGCGATAATCGTATCATTTATGAATCAACACATTTCCTCATATTTGGTGGTCCGCGGTCAGAAAGACCCTTAAAGACAGCAGAACAATTGACCCGAAAAGGTAAGACTGTATATTACATGGCACATGGAACTATGGAACTACAGCAATTTGAAGTTCCTGTATCTAAAGAACCCGTGAAGTAGGTTTGAGAGCACGATCACACATTAAATATGCAGCAAGTGATGCGGCAATTCCGAGGACGGCCTGAATTATGAATGTAACAATTTGGAGTGCCTTCATTCCGGGACTAATTCCTTTGATAAATGGTACAACAAAAGCAGCAATTACGGCCATAACAGCAGATATTGCAATTATGACGAAAATGACATAGTAATAAGAACATAGTGTATCATTGCTGATATTTTTCTTGGTCCACTCCGGTTCCATTTCTAATAGTAGTTTCGAAAAAAATGCTGCGTCTAAATAGAATGGCTCGTCGTAATCGTAAATCTTGCAGACGTAATCGTAACCGCAACCGTAAACAAAACGGTGGTGCTTGTGCCCTCTCTGGTGCTCCTTATGGCGCTGATTTAATGGCTGATAGTCGTGCTCAGAGCTTGGCTCAGGGTAATCAATTTGCCACTATTACTCGTCCTTACCATGGTGGTTCTCGTACACGTCGTCGTAATCGTCGTGTCATGTACGGCGGTATGGCTCCTCTAAGTATTTTTGGCTCCGAAGGAACTGGTGTTGACCGTGCCTCTGCTCACTTAACTGGCCAGGACAATGCCCTTGCTGAGGCGGCAGGTTACAGCCGCACTCATCCCGATCTTCCTGATGCAATGGGTGCTCAAGTCCTTGATGCAGTGAATAAGGGTATGGCACAGGTGGGAGGCCGTCGTAGACGTAATCGTAAGAGCCGTAAGGGTAATCGTAAGAGTCGCAAGGATCGCAAGAACCGTAAGAATCGTAATAGTAGACGCAATCGTCGCATGAACGGCGGCCGCCGTTCTTGTGGTATGATGCGTGGCGGCGCTGCTCTCCTGGAGGGTGCTCCTTATTCACAGGGCAGCTCTGATATGCTTTTAGCGGATGATGCAGCCCTACAGGCTCAGGCTGCAAAGATGGAGAGCCCTGCCTGGACCGGTGTTGCCCGTGGAACATACCTCGGTTAATAATCAATAGTAGAATCAACCTGAACACCGAACATTTCGGCAATTGCACTAAGATTTAACTTTTCACGTTCTCCCGGTCTCGGTTGAACTTGAACAGTCACATTTAGAGATCCATGGCCTCCTGATCCATCAGGCATACCTTGTTCAGGGAATACAAGTCGATCTCCATTTTGTGTACCCGGACGAATATTTATTAACACAGGCTCACCTGAAGGATGATCAATAAGACGAACCTTTACTCCAACAAGTGCCTCTGCTAGACTTAGTGTTACATTTGTATCTAAATTAGCACCGGCACGAATCCAATCATTATCAATCGCCTCTTCAAGAATTATATGAACATCACCAGGTCGTGCATATTCATGTGAATCAGAACATGCTTCAGGGAAAACAATGACTTCATCGGTTGCTGTACCAGGCTTAACAACAACTTTTAGAGTTCGTTCTTCTGCGACCTTACTATTTCCCGCACATGTACTACAATTTACAGAACCTCTTTTACCTTCACCATTACATTTATGACAAGGCATACTATTTCGAATGCTAAATGGTCCAGCCTGCATAACAGTATGAAGAACTCCTTGTCCACGACATTCCTCACAATCGACTTTTATGGAGAAGCCAGAGCCTGAACAGGATTCGCAAAACTTCTGTCGAGTGAATTTAATTTCAAATTCATGACCGTGATAGAATTGTGATAAGGACAGTTTAATTTTCTGTATTTTAGGTGGAGCCTTGTCTGCTTTTTGTGGTTTATTTCGCTGCTGGCCGGCGGTGCCGTTAAAGAAATCATTAGGATTGAACATTTTACCGATTAATTCATTTATATCAAAGAATGGTGGTGGTCCCTGTTCTGGTGCAACAGGTCGTTCACTATCATCACCGGTCATATCATATATTTGTCGGCGTTTATCATCCATTAGAACAGATTTAGCATGATTAATTTTTTTGAATTCTTCTTCGGATCCTCCTTTATCAGGATGAGCGCGAAGTGAAGCCTTCTTGTAAGCGGAATTTATTTCTTCTCTCGTGGCATTTTGATCGACACCAAGAATATTGTATAATTCTCTATTTCCTGAACGAAACATTTTTCTAATTACTTCTTTTAAAAATAAGTTTAGACTGGTATGCGTTAGGGTTTAAATTTATTACAGACAATCTAATTTTAGGAGACTTAGACATGGATAAATTATTCGGATATGAAGAAATAGAAAATAAACTTCAGAAATTTTTTGACCATCCTGGTCATATATTTTTATCAGGACAACAAGGATCTGGTAAAACTTCCATAATCAATAATTTTCTTCGAAGTTATTTCACTCATCATTATGGATCTGTACCTGATAATTTAGCTAATGAAAGCGATATTTTCTTCATGAATTCGCATCAAGATCGCGGAATTCATACTGTTCGTAATATTCTTCTGGACTATGTTCGACAACCTGCACGAAAATCTAAATGTGTGCGATGGATCATCATTGACCATTTAGAATCATTCCCTGAATTGAGTCAACAGGCTTTACGTCGTCCTATGGAACTCTATTCACATGTTGCATGTTTTATTTTTATCGGATCAAATAAAAATCAACTTATCCCTCCTCTTTTATCACGTTGTCATTGCATAACATTACCTGATCTAAACCTATCAACTATCTCTAATAGTTTATTGGAAAAATATGGTATGTCACCTAATTGTTTTAGTGAAGATACTCATTTATGGTTGATAACACATTCAAATAATATTATTCGTGAATATTGTCAGTATATAAAATTATTAACAAATTTCTTCAAATCGAACAATACAATTACAATGAAGGAGGCTCATTCATTAGTATTAGAATTATGTTCTATTCCATCATTTGAAATTTATTATCCGCTTATATCTTCTATTTTACAGAAGAAATATCCTGATATTTTGAGAAATTTAACAAAACTATGGATTGTTGGCGAATCATTTGAAGATATTTTTGATGCAGTGAAGAAAACAGTATATATGTTTGGCTATGCTAATCTTACTGAAGGTGAAAATATTTATGAATTTTTAATGAAAGGATGGGTTCAATATAGTCAAGGATATACATCATATAGAAGTCTTCTTATGACAGGACTTCAAGAATAATGTCATCCTAAATGTAGATTATGGCAAGCCCAGATTATCTTTTTTCTGAAATTCCATCAATTACATTAGTTAATGGATGGCTTGAACGTTTAAAAATTCGACAAGGTCATGTATTTTCCGAGGAAGGTTTCGATTGGACAGTCTTCAATCAAATTCTTCTTGAAATAGAACCATATTACTATCCATGTAAGTCAAAGAAGTATCTATATCGTGAACATACTATGACGAGTGTCTTAACTGTTCTTAGACAACTTGTAAAGCCTCATGGATTAATGTTTCGTACTCATGAACGATTCGTTCATCGTAAGAAAAATTATGAATACTATTTAGTACCTGATTTGGCCGCATTACCGGATAAACCTGCAACAAATAAAATTACTTTTGATTAATTTATGATGATAGGCTCGGTGGCAATGCCACCATGACTAAGTTCATTTATGAACTTAGGCTCATTTTAAGAAGTTGGGTAATGACCAGGTCTGATTCTAGGACCTGCTCTTCGCTCATACGTAGGAACCAGCCCCAATTACGACGGAGCTCAAGATCACGTGCTGGTAAGGACACATAGATTGCTGTAGAGGGTACTGAAAAATGGATAGCACCTTGTGCTAAGAAATCTTCTAACTGTAACAATTTACCAGATGCAGCAGCACGACGGAGTTCCGCTTCAGGACGGACTTCGTAAGAGCCCTGGCCCTGGCCCTGGAAGAAACGGACGAAGTCCCATTTAGCATCACCACGTACTTGTGAACCACCACCAGCGGCACCAGAGAGACGTTCACGCGCTGCCGCTTCCCATGCTATCATTGCAGGATTATTTGGTTTAGGAACCCAAATAGCCGCTAAAGAAGGTACTGCAGTACCTTCAGGGCCTGCAAGGTTCTCATCGTGATCCGTACCGAAGAAGACAACACGATCTTCAGGTAATTCTCCGAAACCCCGTAATGCTATTGTTGTCGGCTCAATCCAGAGACCACCATATTTAGCCAGCACTGCCGCACGGATCCAATTACGCTCCGCTGGACCAACTGTCTTTAAGTGCCCCACAGGGCCTTTAAGTTTCGGAGGAAGTTCACCGAGACGTTCCATGACGCCATTGAGACCTTTAATGACTTCCGCTCTATAGAATTTTCCATTTGCGCGAATAATCGACTCATAGCAGAGATTCAAATATGGTTGATTGAGAACACGACTACTACGTGCACCAAAGTCGATCCAATGACGACTATTCACCTGACTGTCATCATAATAGATCCACAGAGGTGGGAGGTCCATACCACGGTCAAATAATGCTTTATCAATCCATGGACTACCTTTCAAACTTTGTCTAACATAATATGATCCCAGAATTACTGCTATTAAAATAATTACTGTTAAAGTAATCCACACTGAATCCTTCATCTATCTAACTATTCTTTGGCGAATTTTATTGAGTAAGAGCCAGGCGTTTCATACGTTCAAAATAATTCGCTGCATTCAAATCGTCTTGTGCTGCTCGGCGTTGACGTTGTTGCTCATATTGTTGCTGCTGTAGCTTAAATTGTTCCATTGCTGCCTGCTCTTGTGCTGTGAGCGCCTTCGGCCCTGCCTTATATGACTCCTTATAGTCTTTCAAGTTACGCTCCTCCACTTTTACATTTGCAACATATGGGCTAATTGTATTTTCTGTTGTATATGCTGCTCTCAAATCAGTATATTGTAAATCTGCATTAGCCGGGGCAGTATATGTTTGTGGTTTATCACGACCAATCTCAACACCTGATGCTGAACTATTAAGTGCCATCATCTCAGGATGCAAAATCAAGGCATTACTTGTTGCTTTTTTCACTGCCTCTTCCTGGAACATCTTATTGAAAACATCACGATTGTATTTACCTGAAAACTTCGGTGCGCCTGATGTTCCACCTTCTTCGTCTTTCAACCAATCACCATAACCCTCTTCATCAGGATCAGGAATCCGTGTCTGTTCGTATAACTGATTGAATACAGCCATATTCAAGTTCTTCGGATCAAGACGAACAGGTTGTATCTGTTCCCATGATTTCGCCTCAGATGACCGATCTTTTTGTAGTGAAGCCGGAGCAGAAACCACTTCATTTGTCACTTTACGAGTTCCACGAATACGACGAAGAATTTCCACTAAATATGCATGCGCACGTGTAACCGCCTCGAACTTCGCCTCTGATCCACCCTTATCTGGATGAGCTCTCAAAGCAGCCTTTTTATAGGCAACTTTCAAAAGATCCTCAGTTAAATCATCCTCATCCGCTATTCCAAGTACATTTAGACATTGAGTAAAATAGTCTAATGCCTTTGCTGAAGGTGTTGCAGAAACAACCTGCCAAGCCGGAGCCTGCTGTGTCTTATATGTTTGAAGCTGTTGCTGCTGTTGTTGTTGTTGCACATGTTGTAATCTCTGTGCTGTAGCAACCGCCGAAGGCGTTTGGGCTTGCAGTGCCCTGGAAGCCTGAACTGCTGGTTGTGCAGGAGCAGGTACAGTGCCAGGGAATTGCACCCGTTCACCAGCTCGAACACCTCGAATATAATTTAATAATGATCCATAAATACCAGCCTGTTTAGCACTTGCCACACAACTAGGATCCAATAATACAGTTTCTAATGTCCGAACACGAGTAGCCGGATCCGAAATTCGAATTAAATCATTATAAATTCGTGCATGTGAAGAATGAATCTGTCCCATAATCTACCTATTTGTCTTTCCTAACAGTTACTTTAGTATAGATCGCACATCACTAATTGTCGGTATAGGAATATGGGCCTCGCACTCCCATGTAAATCGCTTACCAAATGAATAATATTTCAATTCACCTTTAGGAAATAGGTAGGGAGCTTTTACCAATAACTGTCTTTCTGGACACTTAGGAATTAGATACCAACTAGCAGGTGGTAATACTATTGCTAATTGTTCGGTTACTGTTGGCTTTGCCACTGGACAGAGTCCAGAGACCCTAACGCTATTCTGGACTCCGTCCAGTGGCGGTTCGGTCACTGTTGGCTTATTCACTTCTTTAGATTCATTTGTAACAGTAAATTCTTTAAAAATAGCTGACACTGCTCCAAATAGTGGCGCGGTTGAATAAGGATACATCCAATTAAAATCTACTGCCGATGAATCTCGACAATAATAATTATATATCCATTCAAGGGCATTAATGTATTGACGAGCTGAATCTGTTAAATAATGTACTTCTGCGCTAATTGGCGCTTCTAAACCAACACGTGCATAAATCTTCTTCCAATTACGGTGGAGAGAGGTACCCTGCCATAATAGCTGCCCTTCATCTTCTTCAAATCTTTGTAGAGGAAGATCTTCACTTGTGAAGGTTCCCTTGGCCCCCATAACTGCATTCTGCTTTTGCTGAATTGACTTCAAGATAAAACGTTCTTCATCCGCCGCCAGCCATTTGAAGATTTGAGACCAACCTTCAGTTGAAAGACCGGTAGGGCCACATAGTCTCAAACCACCCGTATGAAGACGTGTCAAATAACTTAGAAGACGTTCATGCCCACCTTCGCGAATTCTAAATGCAAGACCATTAGGTACAAAGTCATTACCTAGTAGAGACATTGCAATCGCATATTCTTTCAACCATTCTTCATCAGAAAGCCCCATACTCTTCTCCCTTAATAGTCCCGCTCTCAATGCCTGCAATGAATGCCACACAAGTGTATTTGGATTCTCCTTATTCAAAGAATCCTCGCCCGAGTGTAACTCGGTCGTGGAGCGACCCTGCTTGCAGGTCGTGTCCTCGCGTAAGAAATAAATCTGGGCTCGAGGAACAAAGAGTGCCTGATTCAAAATTCCAAGAACAAAAAGATCACCATCAAGTCCATAAATTACATTATTACCTTCGGATCCATGAGTCCTCATATAAGACATTAATTTATGTTCACCCTCACCAAATTCCCCAGTATCACTAATAGTTGCAGTAGGGAAGGCAACACGAAGAGCACTAGCCAAAGTCTTCATAAATGCGGTTCCTGGCGTAATTGCATTAGTGTCCCACGCATCTTTGACAGCCGTTGCAGCTGCTCGGAAACGCCGCATTCTTTGTTGCTTCATCTTCGCTAAAGGAACTATTCCATCCATCGCAATATATACCCTATCAGGTGTAACTTGTGATGTTTCAATAATATTTGAAGTATATTTACAAATCTCCTCTATAAATACCTTTTCCCATTCGGATCCAGAACCAGCAGGTATTGTCCGTAAGACCTGATAAATTAAACAGTTGTAGTCCATTAAAAGTCTATCGACTTTATCTGGTTTAGGACAATAGAATCCATGAATCTGTTTGATTAAACGTCTATAATATGATGGTATACCCATTACACAATCATCTATAAATAATACGTTATAAACTTTTAGGCAAGCGATTACTGGTTTGAATATCTAATGAAGAAGAAGAATGGCAACAGGTATTTATGAATTAGCAAAAAAATTAGTTTTAGAAGTAATTAAACCCGTTGCATCAGAAGGTCTTCGTCTAACACCTGATGCAATTTTATATGGAACAGGTCTCCTTTCATTAATAACATATCAAACACCAATGCTCTTCCTGTTCGGTGTGACTCTAATAAGTTTCTTTGCTAGTAATCTAATTGGTTCAGCAATGAATACATTTTTACCCCAGGATACACCTCCGGCTAAGGCAACAGAAAGGTGTATACCAGGATTATATAGCCCTACACTTACAAGAATAACACTTTTGAGTGAACTTGTTAATCCATCCGGCTTCCCAGCAATGCCCATGTTCATACTTTCATCTGTGGTTTCCTATTGTGTCTCAGGGGTAATTCAATTGTCCGATGTATTACGCGAATTAGGACCTGATTATCAAGCCAAGATCCCGACAGTACTCACCTTAAGTTCCATTTTACTTTTACTAATGATTATCTATCTAATGGTCAATCAATGTAACGGCTTCTTAGTGATTTTAGGAAGTGCAGCTCTTGGAGGTTTATTAGGTACACTATTTAGTATTATAATACCACTAATATTCGGTCAAGAAGCAATTAATATTCTTGGACTACCTCTATTTGTTAAGAAGAATGAAGCTGGACAACCGTTATATATTTGTGCAGTAAAACAACCCACTGCATAAGTAGATGGATATATTGGCTATTATATATAAGATTAAAGAATTTTTCGTTACAGGAATTCATAATTTCCCCCTTGTAATTGCTATGACAAGTCTTGTTCTTGCATGCGCAACAAGTAATATGGGATTCGTTGTTCTATTCACATTTCTCTCATTTATTATTCCCTTATTAGTTTGGGTACAGAACATAATTAGTCCTTATGTGCAACGATTAATGAACTGGATTTTAGCACTATTCTCAGATTACAAGATACCGTTTGATATCACAACAGATGCGACTTGTAGGATTGCGACACAAACAGGCCCAGGTCCTATTAGTACATTCCCAACATTCTGGCTTGCAGCATTATTCTTCGTCTTCTTCTTCACATTCTGGAATGGATTAAAAATCTATCAATTCCAAAATAGTCCCGATGCTGACAAAGATAAAGTCTATAGTCGTAAAGCACAGGCAATAATTGGCATGACAGCTAGTATAGCATTCTTCTTAATCTTCTTCATTTGGAGAATAATGACTGGATGTGAACATTGGTTCGGTATATTAGGAGCTGCACTGTATGGTGTTCTTGCAATTGGCTTCTTCGAAGCATGTCATCAATGCAATCTTCTTCGAATTGTCGACTTATATGGTGTTGGGTCGCGTTTAATGCCGATTTCTGCAACAAGTATTGATACTCAGGTCTGTTTCTCCGTCGATAATATAAAATAAAATTGATTGTAATAATATATTCTATAGAATATAGACGTTATTATTACCATGAGTTTCGACGATTTTATGACTAATGGTTCTCACGATCCGTTTGCAGCGATGGACAAGGTGAATAAGATTCACATTCGGATGCAACAGCGTAATGGCAGGAAGTGTGTGACAACTGTATCTAATTTGGAAGATGATCTCGATCTGCCTCGTATTTGTAAGGCATTGAAGAAACTCTTTGAATGTGGTGGTTCTGTTGAAACTGATCGCCTTGGACATGAAGTTATTCAACTTCAAGGAGATCATCGAATCAAGATTAAGGAATGGCTAATTAAGCAAGAGATTGTCGCAAAATCAGAGGCAGATCGTGTTGTTATTCACGGTGCCTAAATGCGTGCGTGTAAAATTGACAATCAAATAATTTTTTTTAAAAATATAAATGACTTCAAGACCTACATTGCAAATACCATTATTAATATGGGAAGCTGTTGAAATTGCATTCAGATCTGGTTCAAAACCATTTATTAAGACAGCAGCGAAGATGTTACAAGTTAATGAAAATGATCTTATTAGGACAGTTATGCCTCCAGGAGAGACAATTGGTATGATTCTATATGAAACGGACGAAATTAGAGAGTGTCCTGCATGGATTCCGCATCCTATGAGGACAGATTTTGCAGTTCATTGTAGAAAAGCAATTATACCTGGTGAAGAATTCTGTCAGATTCATAAACATTGTCGCCATGATGTACAGACCTCTATCGAAGATGTTCTTGAACTAGAGGCGTTAGCCGTACCACCAGAAATTCCACCTCTATGGGTACTTCCTGGTACAAATACAATTAGAGATGTAATCAATATTGAAGGAAAAATTGTGGGATCACTAAATACAGAAAACAATAGTTTGACGTATTTTACATTCTCACAATGATAACTTATCTAATTGTCGCATCATTATAATCTCATTTTCTACTAGTACTACGGGAGCTAGGTCTTCTTCATCAAATGTTGATGCCACTAGCACAAATTTTTGATACGCCAATGATTCAAGTTCAGTCAACATTTTAGCTACACTCCATAATCCTATTATTCGTACTTCAATTTGACTAATTATATCTATAAGAAGACTATAATTATTATTAATACTTGATGCCTTATCTGAAGACATATATGATGTATTTATATATCGACGAAGATAACGTCTCCATAATGGTGGTTCACCTGGATTTATAATTCCAGATCCATGACTTTTTGCCTTTTCTTCAGCTGACCATTCATCAGGAATATCGTCAGGGAACGCCCATTCACAAAAGGCTTCCCATGTTTCATCGGAACCTCCACAACTATGGCTTTCACCGGCGGCGGAACTGATGCAATGACTTTCACCAGTGGAACTGGTGCAAGACAGCGCAACCATGTTGCGATGACTTTCAAATAATTCGCGCCAGTAACTACATTCGTTAATTAATGCATATGTATTTGATGGATTAGATCCAACCCAATTTATTTGGGTTAGTGTATTTTTTGTATGAGGTATTATTCCTCGTTGTGTTGACAAATAGAGAGAATCACGAGGAATAGAATATAGTCGCCGAGCACGACGACCAATAAGTTCGTCCCATTCAGCAATATGTTCATCTATAAAGGCTGTAGGTCTCCTCAGAGCTTCAAATGATTTCGCAATAATTACAGCAGGTTTATGTGCTAATGCTATTAGCATAAAACACATAAGTACATGAGTAGATGATGGATAATCTAGTCCACTCCATGTATTTAGATTATGAAATGCATCAAAACAAGTTGCTAATGGAAGTGTCATTGATGCCTGATACTGATTACATATTTTTGTTAGTGTTTCAGCGTCACAATAATGCGCTGCCCAAAAGGCAGAACGAATATTATCTGTTGCTAACGCTTGTTTTATAAAATTTTCTAGACCTGATCCTATACTCGTCCCTTTAACTGGAACAGGATATATAGATGATTTTGCATCATGAACATACATTATTTCACTTGCTATTAGACTGACATCTACCATATCTGCTGTCATTGTTGCTAAACCATAACATAGCTCAATTAACTTATCTGGATCCAGAAATGATTCTTTTGCAGCCTTATGTGCTTCTAATAGCCATGCAAGTCTATTACATCCATATCGAACTAAATAGACTTCGACCATTGTTGCAAGAGCTATAGATGTTTCATCAGAATCAATAAGTTCGCTTAACCAGAAACATGCTTCTAATGGTTTTCGTTCGATTAGACAATATGCTAATGCATTCTGTACTTCAATCAAATCATAGAAATGTCGTGAAAGACTCATAACGTTGCTTACCGGCGGCAAATACGTTAATTAGCGGGTCAAATTTTCAGGGTCCAAGCATAGAATGCAAAATGCACATCTTGTTCGTCCACGTCTATGGCTAGGTAATTGGAATGCCGCAACCGACTCTGAATTTTTAACGAAAAATAATATTAATGTCGTTTATAATTGCACGAAAAATCTGACTTTTGCAGAAAATGCACCGACCGTTAAAAGACGTTATAGAATTCCTATAGATGATAATTTAGAGCCTGAAGAGATCGAAAATCTCGCTCGTTGGAGCCCTGAAGCTATTCTCCTATTAGTCCAAGAATATCGCAATGGATCTACGATCCTCGTTCATTGTGCAGCAGGTATGCAACGGAGTGCAGCCACCGTGGCCATGTTCCTAATTGCCACTGAAGGAATGACTCCAGATCAAGCCATTGCTGCCGTTAAAGCAAAACGGTCTATCGCCTTCTTCCCACATGCAAATTTTCGCAAATCTATAGAATATTTCCATCATTTCTTCCATAATCAAGTATTACCTGCACGGATCAATGAATCAACTCAGAAGAAAAATAATTAAGTCACAGGAAAAATTGAAGTCGGATGACCCCTAGTAAATACATTAAGAAACAAGATGGTACTCGTGTTTGTTTATGATCGTATGAAATCAGAAAAGGAATTGGCGAAATTTCTTCCTGTTGCAGAATTTACGCGGATTGGATCCGTCAAAACCAGTGGACATTATTTAATGTTTAGTCCATATGAGCGCGCTGATCCACACATTTGCCGTGTCAGTGAGTTCATGGAACATGTTACTGATGCCAATTATATTGAAGGTGAATTATATGATGTAACTGTCGCTGGTCTAAGTCGTCTTGATCAAATCTATGATGTGCCACGAATCCGTGATCGGCAATTAATCGGTTTAGAAGGTTTTACTCAAGCATTTGCCTATATCTTGAATAAAACTGGTATTGAGGAGTCACGCTTATGGAATATCCAAACTATTAAGACTGGTAATTGGATCTTGCCCAAACATATTACTGTATAAACAGATAAGATGGCATCCGCCACAGCTGCAGTATTTTTTAGTGAAACAGTTTTATCATTATATCCAATTCTTATCAAAAAAGTCCCAACAAATCTTGATACACAAACATTGGCACGATTCCTCATTTATCCAATTGCCGCTCTAATTGTCGGTGGCTTTACGCCGCTCAAAAATGCATACAGCCATGGCACAGCAACAAACCTTCTATATGGAAGTGTTAATGTCGCTCATATTGCTACTAGTTATTTGGCCTTCCAACAACTTCCGGCCGGCATAGCTATGTCATTATTCTATACTTATCCTCTTTGGAATATTATTGCAGGATCTGTTGTCCTTGGAGAACCATTTCCATGGAAACTTCTTCCACTAGTCTTTGTCGCGCTCATAGGTACAGGTCTCGTTGCATTTAGTCGCACGACCAAGGAAAAAGAAGAGGGTAAACAAATTAATTGGACCGGTGTCGCCGCTGCTCTCGGCGCCGCGCTCACTGAAACACTTCTCTTCCTAATTGTCAAGGGTGCCAAAGGTGAAACACCCTTCTTCTCTGTCCATCAAATCTATCTCGGTGGTCTACCTATTCTACTCGCATACCTTGCATATAAATACTTCAATCAACCTACAATTAATCCGAAGGATGTTGATGGCGAGACCTCGGGCCCTGTGGATTGGAGCTGGTCAACATGGCTCCCACTACTCGCCTTCAATGGTTTCCTCGGATTCACGGGCTACGTGCTCCGTTTCTGGTCAATTCCCCGTCTTTCAACCCTTCTGTATAGTATGTTATCCATGTTCGGTGTTCTTGCAGCATTTACATGGGGACATTTTTTGGCTAATGAACCTATTCAAGGACAAGGACTGTTAGGAGCGACGATCCTAACAGCTGCTATCGGTGGATTACGTTATTTTTCACATACGTGAAAAATGGCCTTGGCCACTTTCACATTGTAAACAATACTCCTGTGTTAGCTGGAATTTTGTAAATCCCAATTTAAATCCGCGCTGAATCATAGCATAATTATCTCTAATTTCTTCTGCATGACTCTTCGCACGCATATCAACGTGTTCACTACTCCATAATTTAGTTTTCCAGGCACCTCCATAAGGTACAAAAACTAAAAGCTGACAAGGCCATTCTTGATATAAATTATCGGCTAATATTTGCCATCCCTCTTCATTCGTTA
>JACCDW010385948.1_pt1 | contig 18106 bp, 18 predicted proteins | sample 7449781 | NCBI WGS metagenome assembly JACCDW01 (sample SAMN15323449, study PRJNA562643) | freshwater metagenome | isolation source: river surface water | place: USA:Blue River Watershed | collected 2017-08-18
ACGCGTGGTCTGCGGGGTGGGTGGTGGGGGCACGCAGGCGCCTGTGCGCAGCTGAGGAGCGCAGGGCGGCGGGGGTGGAAAGCGCGGCGTGTTTGAGCCGAAGGCGAGTTGCCGCGCGTGCCCCCGCCGACCGAGCACCGCAAGGCAGCCCGAAGGGCCTGCGCACTGAAGCCGGAGGGCCCCCACCGCCCGCCCCGCAGACCGCGCCCCGCCGGAGAAACAAACAACACCGCAGCCCGAGAAAGCCCCTCCAGGTTTCGCTTCTAATACGACCCCATGATCAAGCTGTTCGTCGGCCTGGGTAACCCAGGCACTGAGTACGAGGCCACGCGCCACAACGCCGGCTTCTGGTGGGTTGACGCCTTGGCGCGTGAATTGAAGCTCTCCCTGGTGGCCGATCGCAGCTACCACGGCCTGGTCGCCCGCGGCAACGTGAACGGCCAGACCGTCTGGCTGCTCGAGCCCCAGACCTACATGAACCTCTCGGGCAAGTCGGTCGCGGCGCTCGCGCGCTTCTTCAAGATCGCGCCGCAGGACATCCTGGTGGTGCATGACGAACTCGATGTGCCCCCCGGACAGGCCAAGCTGAAATTCGGCGGCGGCCACGGCGGTCACAACGGCCTGCGCGACATCCACGCGCAACTGGGCACCGGTGACTACTGGCGCCTGCGCATCGGCATCGGACACCCGGGCGACAAGAACGAAGTGGCCGATTGGGTTCTGAAGAAACCGGCGCCAGACCAGCGCGAAGCCATCGAGGCCTGCGTGGCGCGCACGCTCAAGGCGGCGCCGGACATGCTGGCGGGCGACATGCCCAAGGCCACGGCGGTGGTGCACACCCACAAGCCGCCCCGGCCGAAACCGCCCCGGCCCGAAGGCGTCTAGGCGGCTGGCGGGGCTTCGCCCTGAGGCTTGGAAGCAGACGCCGACTGGCCCGTCAGACGCCGGTACTTCTGCCAGAGCGTCTCCTGGTCCTCCACCCGCTCGGGGTTGACCGGGATGCACGCCACGGGGCACACCTGCACGCATTGAGGCGCGTCGAAATGCCCCACGCACTCGGTGCACTTGTCCGGATCGATCTGGTAGATCTCGGGGCCCAGGAAGATGGCCTCGTTGGGGCACTCGGGTTCGCACACATCGCAGTTGATGCACTCGTCGGTGATCATCAGGGCCATGGCGGAATCCTCGGTTTCATGCTTCTGGCATTATCCCGCGCCTAGATGGCCCTGTTCCTCGTCAAGCGCCTGATCACCCTGCTGGCCACATTGGCAGGGACCTCGGTCGTGGTCTTCCTGGTGCTCGAGGTGCTCCCGGGCAACGCCGCCCAGGTCCTGATGGGGCCCGATGCCTCGCCCGAAGCCGTGGCGGCCCTGTCCGCCAGGCTGGGGCTGGACCAGCCCGCCCTCACGCGCTACGGCCAATGGATCGCCGGCCTGCTCTCGGGCGACATGGGCCTGAGCTACACCTACAACACCCCCGTCGGCGAACTCCTGATGGAACGCCTGGCCGTGACCGTGCCCCTGGCCTTGATCGCCATGAGCCTCACCGTGGTCCTGGCGCTGGGCGCGGGCGTGTACGCCGCCTCGCATCACCGCAAGGCGGGCGATGTGGGCGTGATGGGCCTCACGCAACTGGGCATCGCCATCCCGAACTTCTGGTTCGCCATCCTCCTGATCCTGCTGTTCTCGGTGCACTTGCGATGGTTCGCCGCCGGCGGATTCCCGGGCTGGGGCGAGGGCGTGCTGCCGGCCCTGCGCGCGCTCATGCTGCCCGCCTTGTCGCTGGCCGTGGTGCAGGCGGCCATCCTGGCCCGCATCACCCGCTCCTCGGTGCTCGAAGTGATGCGGGAGGACTTCGTGCGCACTGCGCGGGCCAAGGGCGCCAGCGCGCGGCGCGTGATGTGGGGCCATGTGATGCGCAACGCGATGATCCCGGTCCTGACCGTGATGGGCCTGCAGTTCGCCGAGCTGCTGGCGGGCACCATCGTCGTCGAGAGCGTGTTCTACCTGCCGGGCCTGGGCCGCCTGATGTTCCAGTCCATCGCCAACCGCGACCTGGTCGTGGTGCGCAATGGCGTGATGCTGCTGGCGGCCTTGGTGGTGACCGTCAACTTCGTGGTCGACGTGCTGTACGCCGTGATCGACCCGCGCGTGAAGGCCAGCGACCTGTGAGCCCCACGTCCATGAATACCGCCTGGGCCCGCGCCCTGCGCCATCCCAGCTTCGCCATCGGCCTGGCCCTGAGCGGGCTGCTGGTGCTGGCCGCCGCCCTGTCGCTGGTGTGGACGCCGCATTCGCCTTACGAGATCGACATGGGCCTGCGTCTGCGCGCGCCTGATGCCCGCCACTGGCTCGGCACCGATCCCTACGGGCGGGACATCGCCTCGCTGCTGCTGGTGGGCGCGCGCGCCTCGCTGCTGGTGGGCGTGATCGCCGTGGGCATCGGCCTGGTGATCGGCGCGGCCCTGGGCCTGCTGGCGGCGGCGCGCCGCGGCTGGGTGCAGGAAGCCATCATGCGCGTCTGCGACTTCGGCTTCGCCTTCCCCGCCATCCTCTCGGCCATCATGCTCACCGCCGTCTTCGGCCCGGGCATGGTCAACGCGATCATCGCCATCGGCCTGTACAACATCCCCACCTTCGCGCGCATCACGCGGGCCAGCGCCAATGCGGTGTGGACGCGCGACTACGTGCTGGCCGCACGCGCCTGTGGCAAGGGCCCGCTGGCCATCACCCTGGAGCACGTGCTGCCCAATATCGCGCCGGTGCTGATCGTGCAGGCCACCATCCGCTTTGCCATCGCCATCCTGGCCGAGGCCGCCCTGTCCTACCTGGGCCTGGGCACGCAGCCGCCACAGCCTTCCTGGGGACGCATGCTGAGCGAGGCGCAGACCCTCCTGTTCCAGGCCCCCATGCTGGCGGTGTACCCCGGCATCGCCATCGCGCTGGCCGTCCTGGGCCTGAACCTCCTGGGCGACGGTCTGCGTGACCTGTCGGACCCGAAACTCGCCCGTACGCGCTGAAGACCCATGGCCCTCCTGGACGTCCAAGACCTGCGCATCGAGCTGCCGACAGCGCGCGGGCCGGCGCTGGCGGTGCTGGACATCGGCTTCTCGCTGGCGCGCGGCGAGACGCTGGGGCTGGTGGGGGAATCGGGCTGCGGCAAGTCGCTCACCGCCCTGGCCCTCATGGGCCTGCTGCCCGAGGGCGCGCGCGTGTCCGGCAGCATCCGGCTGGACGGACAGGAGCTGGTGGGCCTGGATGAACGCGGGTGGACGGCGCTGCGCGGCAACCGCATCGGCATGGTCTTCCAGGAACCCATGACCGCCCTCAACCCGGTGCACCCGGTGGTGCGGCAGGTGGCCGAACCCCTGCGTCTGCACCGGGGCCTGTCCGCGAAGCAGGCGCGCCAGGAGGCCATCGCCCTGCTCGATCGCGTGGGCATTCCCGACGCGGCGCGGCGCGGCGACGCCTGCCCGCACCAGTTCTCGGGCGGGCAGCGCCAGCGGATCACCCTTGCCATGGCGCTGGCCTGCGGGCCCGACCTGCTGATCGCGGACGAACCGACGACGGCGCTGGACGTGACCGTGCAGAAACAGATCCTGGACCTGCTGCACGAACTGGTCGCCGAACGGGGCATGGCCCTGCTCCTGATCTCGCATGACCTGGGCGTGATCGCCCGCAGCGTCCAGCGGATGATGGTGATGTACGCGGGCAGCCTCGTCGAGAGCGGCCCCACGGCCCGTGTGTTCGCGCGTCGCGGCCACCCCTACACCCGGGGCCTGTTCGGGGCCCGGCCCGCCCTGCTGGCGCCGCGCGGGCAGCGCCTGGTCACGATCCCCGGCACCGTGCCCGAACTGGCCGACCTGCCTGCGGGCTGCGCCTTCGCCGGGCGCTGCGCGTTCGCGGCGCCTGCTTGCCACCACACCACGCCCCCCCGCATCGACCTGGGTCCTGGCCATGCGGTGCGATGCCTGCGGCCGGAGGCGATCGCGCAATGACGGCACCCGGCACACCTCTCTTGCGCGTCGAGGCCCTCGCCCGCGAGTACACGCTCCCGCGCGAGCGCCTGTTCGCGCCGCCTGCCCGGGTGCAGGCGCTGCAGGGCGTGAGCTTCACGCTCGAGGCCGGCCGCAGCCTGGGCATCGTGGGTGAATCGGGTTCGGGCAAGTCCACGCTGGCGCGGCTGGTGATGGCGCTGGACACGCCCAGCTCGGGCCGGGTGCTGATGCAGGGCCGCGACCTGCATGCGCTGTCCCCGGCGGACCTGCGCCTGGCGCGGCGCGATTTCCAGATGGTGTTCCAGGATCCGTATGGCTCGCTCGACCCGCGTCACACGGTGGGCCGCATCGTCGCCGAGCCCCTGCAGGCGCAGGCGGAAGGCACCCGGGCGCAGCAGCGTGCGCGCGCCGCCGAGGCCCTTGACGCCGTGGGCCTGCGCGCCAGCGACCTGGACAAGTACCCGCACGAGTTCTCGGGTGGCCAGCGGCAACGCATCGCCATCGCCCGCGCGCTGGTCACCCGGCCCCGGCTGATCGTGGCGGATGAACCCGTGAGCGCGCTGGATGTCTCGGTGCAGGCGCAGGTCCTGAACCTGATGCAGGACCTGCAGTCGGCGTTCGGCGTGACCTACCTCCTGATCAGCCACGACCTCGCCGTGGTACACCACCTGTGCGACGAGGTGGCCGTGCTGCACCAGGGCCGCATCGTCGAACAGGGTCCGCCGCAACGCCTGTTCCGGGATCCGCAGCACCCCTACACCCGCACGCTGCTGGAAGCGATCCCGCCCATGGCGCCTTGAGCCCCGGTGCATGGCGCCGCAGGGGCCGGGCCTTTCTTTGATAATCCGCCGGATCATGAAACGACGCGACCTGCTCACGAACGCGGCCTCCCTGGCCGCCCTCGCCCACGTGCCCGCCACCGCCCTGGCCCAGGGCCGCAAGGAAAGCATCACCCTGGCCATGGCACTGGAACCTCCGGGGCTGGACCCGACGGCCGGCGCGGCGTCGGCCATCGCGGAGATCACCCACTACAACGTGTACGAGACCCTGACCCGGATCAACCCGGACGGCAGCGTCTCGCCCCTGCTGGCCGAGCGCTGGGAGGTCTCGCCCGACCTGCGCACCTACACATTCCGCCTGCGCAAGGGCGTGAAGTTCCACAACGGCGAGAAGTTCAACGCCGAGACCGCGCGCTTTTCCTTCCTGCGCGCGGGCGCCGAAAAGAGCACCAACAAGGACAAGCGCACCTTCGCCACCATGGAAACGGTGCGCGCGATCGACGAGCACACCCTGGTCATCGTGAACAAGGAGCTGGATCCCGACTTCCTGTTCCTCATGGGGCAGGCCACCGCGATCATGGTGGAACCCGCGAGCGCCGACACCAACGCCACGCGTCCGGTGGGCACCGGTCCCTTCGTCCTGGACAACTGGGTCAAGGGCTCGTCCGTCTCGCTGAAGAAGTGGCCCGGCTACCGCCAGGCCGCCGCCATCAAGCTCCAACGCGCCAGCTTCCGTTTCATCGCCGACCCGGCCGCCCAGGTCGCGGCGCTGATGGCGGGCGACATCGACGCCTTCCCGCGCGTGACGCCGCGCAGCGTGCCGCAGCTCCAGGGCGACCCCCGGTTCCAGGTGCTGGTCTCCGGTTCGCGCGCCAAGACCATCCTCGCGATCAACAACCGGAAGAAGCCCCTGGACGATGTGCGCGTGCGCCGTGCCATCGCCGCGGCCATCGACCGCAAGGCCGTGATCCAGGGCGCGGGCGATGGCTACGGCGCCCCCATCGGCAGCCACTACGTGCCCAGCGCGCCCGGCTACGTCGACACCACCGGCGTGAACCCGTTCAACCCCGACAAGGCGCGCGCCCTGCTGAAGGAAGCTGGCATCACCACCCCGCTGGAACTGACCCTCACCCTGCCGCCGCCGCCCTACGCGCGCCAGGGCGGCGAGGTGATCGCCGCGATGCTGGCCAAGGTCGGCATCAACGCCAGGCTGCAGAACGTCGAATGGGCCCAGTGGCTATCCGGAACCTATACCGGCAAGAACTACGACCTGACCCTGATCTCGCACGTCGAGCCCTTCGACCTCGCCAACTTCGCCAAGCCGGATTACTACTGGAACTACCAGTCGCCCCGTTTCAACGAGCTGTACACCCGCTACAAGAACATGGCCCGCGCACAGGACCGCACCCGGCTGCTGGGGGATCTGCAGCGCCTGATCGCCGAGGACAGCGTGCACGCCTTCCTGTACCAGCCCCAGTGGGTGACCGTCGCCAACAAGAACGTGCGGGGCCTGTGGAAGGACATGCCGATCCTGGTGAACGACCTCTCCGGACTGTCCTGGGCGTGAGCACGCCGCTGCATGCCTTGCCGGCCACCGCGATGGTGGCCGCCTTCCGGGACCGGAGCCTGTCGCCGGTCGACGTGGCGCAGGCGGTGCTGGCCCAGGCCGCGCGCTGGGAGCCGCACCTGAACGCCCTGTTCCTGCTGCGGCCTGAACGCGTCATGGAACAGGCCCGCGCCAGCGAAGACCGCTGGCGCCGCGGTGAGCCCCTGGGACCGATCGACGGCGTACCGGTTACCCTCAAGGACAACATCGCCACGCAGGGCGACCCCACGCCCCTGGGCACCCGCGCGACCTCGGCCGATCCCGCAGCCGCCGATGCCCCGCCCGCGGCCCGCGTGCGCGAATCCGGCGGCGTGGTGCTCGCCAAGACCACCATGCCCGACTACGGCATGCTGTCCTCCGGGCTTTCCAGCTACCACGCGCTGGTACGCAACCCCTGGGACCTGCGCAAGACCCCGGGCGGCTCGAGCGCCGGCGCAGCCGCGGCCGCCGCTGCCGGTTACGGTCCGCTGCATGTGGGCACCGACATCGGCGGATCGCTGCGCCTGCCTGCGGGCTGGTGCGGCATCTTCACGCTCAAGCCGAGCCTGGGACGCATCCCCATCGACCCGCCCTACATCGGACGCGCCGCGGGACCCATGACGCGCACAGTGGCCGACGCGGCCCTGTTCATGCAGGTGCTCAGTCGCCCCGATGCGCGGGACAGCATGAGCCTGCCGTGGCAGGACATCCGCTGGGAGCGCCTGGATGAAGGCGTCGACCGGCTCAAGGGGCTGCGCATCGGCCTGTGGCTGGAGGCGGGTTGCGGGCTGCCGGTGGAACCCGGCATCACGCAGGCCGTGGAGGCGGCGGCCCGCCTGTTCGAGCGCGCCGGGGCCATCGTCACGCCCATGAAACCGTTCATGACCCCGGCGATGCTCGATGGCATGGACCACGCCTGGCGCATGCGCTCGCACATCGACCTGCAGGCCCTCACGCCACAGGCGCGCGAAACGGTGCTGCCCTATATCCGCGCCTGGGCCAGCAGCGCGGTGGGCATGAACGGCGAGGCCGTGTTCAGGGCTTTCAGCCAATTTCATGCGACCCGTGTGGCGACGGTGGCGGCCTGCCGCGGCTTCGACTACGTGCTGTCACCTGTCTCGCCGGTTTCGGCCTTCGACGCCGAACTGCCCTCACCGACGAACGATCCGCTGCGGCCGCTGGAGCACATCGGATTCACCGTCCCCTTCAACATGTCGGAGCAGCCTGCCGCCTCCATCGCCTGCGGCCATACCGCGTCGGGCCTGCCGATCGGGCTGCAGATCGCGGGCCAGCGTTTCGACGATCTGGGCGTGCTGCAGGTGGCGCGGGCCTACGAGCAGATGCGCGGGCCGCAACGCCCCTGGCCCGAGGCGCCGGCCTGAAGCAAGTGCCCTCAGGCCTGGCTGCCCTGGCGTACCTTTTCCATCAGCCTGGCCTGCACCAGGGGCGAGACGAACTTGTCGATCTCGCCGCCCAGCGAGGCGATCTCGCGCACGAAGGTGCTGCTGATGAACTGGTACTTGTCGCTGGGCGTGAGGAATACCGTCTCGACATCGGGCATGAGGCTGCGGTTCATGCCCGCGAGTTGGAACTCGTAGTCGAAATCGGTGACGGCGCGCAGCCCGCGCACCATGGCCTTGGCGCCATGGCCCACCACGAAATCGCGCATCAGGCCGCCAAAGCTCTCGACCTCGACCCCTGGGTAAGGCTGGACCAGCTCCCGCACCATCTGCATGCGCTCGTCCAGTGTGAACATGGTCTTCTTGTGGTGACCCGCGGCGACCACCACGATCAAGCGCCCGAACAACTGGGACGCACGGCGCACGATGTCTTCATGCCCCAGGGTCATGGGGTCGAAGGTGCCGGGATAGACAGCGATCATGGGTTCTCCTGCGCCCGCCCCGTACCCGGGGGCGGAAGTGGCGGGATTATGACCCGGTGCCCGAAGGGCCCGCCCGCTGCAGCAGGTGGGCATGCACTGCGCCGGCCTTCAGGTAGCGGCGGGTGACCAGGCCGTAGGGCGCCAGGATCGCGTCCGGCCAGGCTGCAGGCGCCTCCAGGTACACGAAACCTTCGGGGCGCAGCGCCGGCACCGCGGCGGCCAGGGCCTGGTCATGCAGGCCGGCATCGAAGGGCGGATCGAGCAGCAGCAGGTCGCAACTGGCGGGCGCCAGCCGCTGCAGCACGCTCAGGGCGTTGCCCCGTTCGACGGTCACGGCCTGCGCCTGCAGGCGGCGCACCAGCGCGCGCAAGGCGTCGACCTGCGCGCCTTCCTGTTCGACCAGCAGCACCCGGCTGGCGCCGCGCGAGGCCGCCTCCAGGCCCAGGGCCCCCGTGCCCGCGAAGGCGTCGACGACTTCCCAGCCCGTGAGGTCCTGGCCGAGCCAGTTGAACAGCGTTTCGCGCACCCGGTCCGGCGTGGGGCGCAGGCCGGGGCGGTCGGCCACGGGCAGCTTGGTGCGTTTCCACTGGCCGCCGATGATGCGGACCTCGTGGGGGCTGCGGGGAGCGGAAGCGGGGCGGGCCATGCTGCGGAAAGGGAACAGGTGCCGCATTAGACCTGAAGGGGAGGCAAAAAAAACGCAGCCGAAGCTGCGTGAGGAACTGCGGGTGGTTTTTCTCCCTGTCTGCCTTCTCCCCCTGGGTGGGATCCTTGGTTTCGGCTGGCCTTGCGTGACAGCGCCAGGCCATTGTGAGGATCCCCGGCGCGACGTGCCTGAAAGCACACTGTCGCAGGCGGGCCAGGCTCGCCTGCGGCGGGTATTCAGCGGGCTGCGGCGGGCACGGCCCCCACGGTCACCGTCACCATGCGGTCAGGCTGCAGCTTGCGCGCGAAGGCCGCACGGATGTCGGCCAGCGTGACGGCCTGCACCCGCTTCGTCCAGGTGTCCAGGTAGTCCAGGGGCAGGTCGTTCCAGGCGATGGAGGCCACGTTGTCCAGGAGCTTGCGGTTGGAGTCGATGCGCAGGGCATAGCCGCCGACCAGGTTGTCGCGCGCGGCCTGCAATTCGGCTGCCGTAGGTCCCTCGGCGACGAAACGAGACACGACTTCGCGCGCCACCTGGACGGCCTGCTGCGCCTGGTCCGGGCGTGTCTGCAGGCCCAGGGTGAACGCGCCGGCATGCAGGCCCGGCGCGAAGTAGCTGTAGACGCTGTAGGACAGGCCGCGCTTTTCGCGCACCTCGGTGGACAGGCGCGACACGAAGCCGCCACCGCCCAGGATGTAGTTACCCACCAGGAGGGGGAAGTAGTCCGGGTCGTTGCGCTTGTAGCCTGGCTGGCCGATCAGGACATGGGCCTGGGCGGAATTGAACGGGATGTCCAGCGTGACCGGCGCGCCCAGCAGGGGAACCTCGGGCACGGGCGGCAGGGGGTCGCAGCGGCCTTCACTGGTGGCGGGCAGGCGGGCCAGCAAGGCCGTGGCGATCTGGTCGGCCTGCTCGCGGGTGATGGCCCCGACCAGCGTCACCTTCGCGCGGCAGGCCTGCACGTGGCGCGCATGGAAGGTCCGCATGTCGTCGACGGTGAGGGTGGCCAGGGTGGCCTCGGTCGCCTCCCACCCGTAGGGGTGGCCGCCATAGACCGCGGGCAGCCAGGCCCGGCGGGCCACGTTGGCCGGGCGCGTGTACGCCTCGCGCATCGCCGCGATCAGGCGCGCGCGTTCACGCTCCCAGATCGGCGCGGGAAAGGAGGACTCGCCAATCTGCCGCGAGGCCAGGGCCACGGCGCGCGCCAGCAGGTCGGGCTCGACCAGGGTGCGCAGCGACAGGCTCATGCGGTCATCGCCCGCCCCGGCCGAGAACTGGGCCGCGAGGTCGGCCCAGGCTTCACCGAGCTGGTTCTCGTCCATCGCGCCGTCATAGCGCGTCACCGTGCCCGGCGCGCCACGCCGCGGATCGCGCAGGGTGATGCCCTTGTCCAGCATTTCGGCGGTGAGGCTCGCCAGCGAGGGCTTGCCAGCCGGGTCGCGGCGGGTGCCCGCGTCGAAGTCGATCTGCACGTCCAGGATCGGGATGGCGGGGCTCTGGACGAAGTAGACACGCGCGCCACTGGGCTGCACCCAGTGCTGGATCGGGAGGGTGGCCAGCGCCAGGGGCGAAAACACCAGCAGCGCCAGGGCGGCCGTCCAGGCGGCGAACCGTTTCATCGCGGCGAAGGTCGGGTAAGTCTGTTTCGGCATGGTCAATCCGTCCATGAGGGGCGTTCAGTGCCGCGCCCCGGCGGGCGGCGTGCGGGGCTTGGCCCCAGGCTCCAGGGGCAAGGGGCGCAGGACACCGACAGTGAGCTGGTCATCGCCGAAGTACCGGGCGGCAACCGACTGCACCTGGGCCGCGGTGATGGTGCGCAGGCGCCGGATCAACTGCTCGTTGGCGTCCATGTCGAAGCCGTAGGCCCAGTAGGCACCGAGCTCGCGCGCCTGGCTGAAGACGGAATCGAGCTTGTAGACCTCGCTGGCGATCCAGCGGGTCTTGACCCGCTGCAATTCGGACTCCTGGATGCCTTCGCGGGCGATGCGCGCCACCTCGGCCCGCAGCGCCGACTCGACCTGCTGCGGGGTCTTGCCCGGCGCGGGGATGCCCGTGAGCGTGAACACCTGGGGGCCTCGGCCCCACAGGCCGTTGCTGGCGTCCACCGAGTCGGCGACACGGTCGGGGCCCTGGGTGAGGGCGCGGTCCAGGCGTGCGCCCGCGTAGCCGTCCAGGACGGAGGCCAGCACGGACAGCGCCAGCGCGTCGTCGTTCGCGGCTGATGCCTCGAAGGAAGCCAGGCGCGGCACCTTGAACATGAGGGTGACGAAGGACTGGTCGGCCGGGGCCTTCACCTCGATGCGCCGGATGCCGGCCTGCGGCGGCTCCTCCTGCGGCTTGCGTTCAGGCACGGGCCCCGCGGCGATGCGGCCGTAATGGCGTTCGGCCATCTGGAGCACCTGGGCCGGATCGACGTCGCCCGCCACCACCACGGCTGCATTGGCCGGCTTGTACCAGCGGCGGTAGAAGGCGCGCGCGTCGTCGGGCTTCATGGCATCCAGGTCGTTCATCCAGCCGATGATGGGCCGGCGGTAGGGCGAGGCCACGAAGGCCGTGGCGTACAGCGTCTCGAACAGGCGCGCGCGGGGCGAATCCTCGGTGCGCAGGCGGCGCTCCTCCTTCACCACTTCAAGCTCGCGGCGGAATTCCTCGTCGGGCCACTGGTTGTTCGCGAAGCGGTCGGCCTCCAGGCGCATCACGTCCTCCAGGCGCGAGGCCGGGATCTGCTGGTGGTAGCCGGTGAAGTCGCGCGCGGTGAAGGCGTTGTCACGCCCGCCCAGGGCCGCCACGCGGCGGGAGAACTCGCCAGGTCCGAGCTCGCGCGTGCCCTTGAACAGCATGTGTTCCAGCACGTGCGCCACGCCGCTGGTGCCGTCGACTTCGTCCATCGAGCCCACGCGCACCCACAGCATGTGGACGGCGGTGGGCGCGCGCCGGTCCGGCTTGACGATGAGGGTCATGCCGTTGGACAGCGTGTAGCGTTCGATGCGGGGACGGGTCTGGGCGCCGGCGAGGTCGGGGGCCAGCAGCCCCAGGGTCATCAGGGCGGGCAGCAACCAGGACAGAAGGCGGCCGTGCATGGACAGTTTCATAGAATCCTGCGAGTTCCCAAAGCGTTTCGATGTTCAGTTTTTTCAGAAAAAAACCACCGGCCCCTGCACCCGGCTCCGCCGACCCCGCGCCAGCCCCATCCGCGGCGGGTACGCCGCCGGACGAGGCCGCCGGTGGCAGCCTCATCGGCAGCGCCCTGGGCCGCGCCCTGGAGGTGCCGCCGCAGCCGGCCGTGGCCGCCGCGCGCCAGACCTGGTTCGGCAAGCTCAGCGCCGGCCTGCGCAAGACGGGGGCAGGCCTGTCCCAGGTCTTCACCGGCGGCCAGATCGACGACACGCTGTATGAAGAACTCGAGACCGCCCTGCTCATGGCCGACGCCGGGGTGCAGGCCACCGGGTGGCTGCTCCAGGAGGTCAAGCGCAAGGTGGCGGCCACCGGCGCGACCCGCCCGGTGCAGGTTCAGAACATTCTCGCCGACGTCCTGACACAGTTGCTGCAGCCCCTGCAAAAGCCCCTGGTGATCGGGCAGCAAACGCCCACCGTGATCATGGTGGCCGGCGTAAACGGCGCAGGCAAGACGACCTCCATCGGCAAGCTGACCCATCACCTGGCCAGCGAAGGCGCCTCGGTGCTGCTCGCGGCGGCCGACACCTTCCGGGCCGCGGCGCGCGAGCAACTGGCCGTCTGGGCCGACCGCAACACCGTCGAGATCGTGAGCCAGGAAGGCGGCGACCCGGCGGCCGTGAGCTTTGACGCCGTGAGCGCGGGCCGCGCGCGGGGCAAGGACGTGGTGCTGGTGGACACGGCCGGCCGCCTGCCCACGCAGACGCACCTGATGGAGGAACTGCGCAAGATCAAGCGCACCATCGCCCGTGCGGGCGAGGGCGCAGGCGTGGCCCCGCCGCACGAGGTGCTGCTGGTGATCGACGGCAACACCGGCCAGAACGCGCTGGCGCAGGTCAAGGCCTTCGACGCGGCGCTGGGCCTGACCGGCCTCATCGTCACCAAGCTCGATGGCACGGCCAAGGGCGGCGTGCTCGCGGCGATCGCGCAGGAAAAGCCCATCCCCGTCTACTTCATCGGCGTGGGCGAGAAGCTCGAGGACCTCGAGACCTTCAACGCGCGGGAGTTCTCGCTGGCGCTGCTGGGGCAGCAGTAGCTTCACAGCCTAGCGCTGCATCGCCCAGCGCGCCGTGTAGCTGCCCGCATCCACGAGCAGCACCAGCACCAGCATCGCCGCCAGCACCGAGCTGGTCTCCGGCATCTGGAACAGCCCCAGGTGGAAGGCCAGCATCTGGCCCAGGCCGCCCGCGCCCACCACACCCAGCACGGCGGCGGCACGGATGTTGTTCTCCCACCGGTAGAGGGTGTAGCTCAGAAGCTGCGGCAAGACCTGGGGCAGCACCGCGTACAGCAGCACCCGTCCCTCGCCCACGCCGCGCACGCGCAGCGCGAAACCTGCGCCTTCCGGCGCGTTCTCGATCGCCTCGGCAAAGAGGCGCCCCAGGACACCGGTCGTGTGCAGGGCCAGCGCCAGGGTGCCGGCAAACGGGCCCAGGCCTGCGGCCACCAGCAGCAAGGCGGCCCACATCAGCTCCGGCACGCTGCGCAGGGCATTGAGCAAGAGCCGGCTGGCCACGCGCCAGCGCGCGGGATCCTGCGCGTGCGTGCGGCTGGCGGGCACGGCGAGCAGCAGCCCGAATGCAGCGGCCAGCAAGGTGCCGACCACGGACATCGCCAGGGTCTCCAGCGTCGCCGGCAGGAGCTTGGCCAGGAAGCGCGCGTCGAGCTGCGGTGTCAGCAGCTCGCCCAGGAAGCGGCCCATGCGGGCCAGGGCATTCGCGGAGAAAAACTGCGCCCATTGCAGATCCAGCGAAATGAAGCTGGCCACCACCAGGGCGATTGCGGCCGCCACGAACCAGCAGGCCTTGCAGCGCGCGTCGAACAGGCGCGGCGGCATGCGGTACACCTCGTTGGCGGCGGACGGACGGGAGGGCGAGAGGTTCACGGCTTCATCCCAGCACGCGCCGCAGGAAGGCGCTGAGGCGGTCGGTCAATGCGACCAGGATCACGAACACGATCAGGAGCGTCGCCACCTCGGATCCATTGAACATCTTCATCGAGTTGTCCATCTGCTGCCCCAGGCCACCGGCGCCGACGAAGCCCAGGACCGCAGACGAACGGATCGCGCACTCCCAGCGGTACACGGTGTAGCTGGTGAGTTCCGCGGCGTTCTGGGGCAGCAGGCCATAGAAGAAGGCCTGCAGGCGGCCCGTGCCGTTGCGAAGCAGGGTGGACGTGACGTGCGCGTCGCCGCTCTCGAGGATCTCGGCGTACACCTTCCCCAGCATGCCGCCGTAGGTCAGCGCGATGGCCAGCACGCCGGCCGTCGGCCCCAGGCCCACCACCCGCACGAAGACCAGGGCCCAGATCAACTCGGGCACGCTGCGCAGGACGACGAGCACCGCGCGCACGCCCCAGCGCAGGGCCGCCGGCGCAGTGGCCATGCGGCCGGTGAGCGCGGACACCGACAGCACGCGCACCGACAGCAAAGCCAGCGGGATCGCGAGCAGCAGGCCCAGCGACAGACCGGCGGTGGCGATGGCCACGGTGCGCCAGGTCTCGCGCGCGACCAGGGTGAGGAATTCGGCATCCAGGCGCGGCGGGAAGAAGTCCGCGAGGAAACGCAGCGTGGGCTTGAGGCTGTCCTGTGACAGCAGGATCCATGGCTTGAACTCGCACAGCACGAGAAGGGGCCACACGACCACCAGCGCCAGGAGCAGCCAGCCCACGCGCGGCATCCACGCCGGATCACGCAGGCGGGGATGGGGGGCAGGCAGGGCGATCGGCGAGGACATGCGAGGACGGGTCAGCGCGGGCAGGCGCGCTGCTTCAGCGACAGTGCATCACCACCGGCGCGGGCGCCGCTGACGGCGCCAGTTCCGGGGACGGCCGGCCATCGAGCTCGTCGAGGTGCTGGGCGTACAGCGCGCGCAGCCGCTCGGGCGTCACGTCGGCGGCGGGCAGGTCGAAGGCCACCGAGCCGCCCTGCAGACCGAGGACGCGGGGGAATTGACGCAGCGCCATCGGCACGTCGTGCATCGTGCACACAAGGCTCGCCCCACGCTCGCGGGCCGCGCCCAGCAGCGCCTCCATGGCCTGGACGGCGCGCGCCGGGTCCAGCGCCGACAGGGGTTCGTCGACCAGCAGCAGCCGCGGCTGCGCCACCAGCGCACGGGCCAGGCCCACGCGCTGGCGCTCGCCACCGGAGAGGCGGTCCACACGGTCGAAGAGTTTCTCGGACAGGTCAAAACGCGCCAGGGCCGCTTCGGCCTGCGCGATACCTGTGGGGTAGAACAGGCTGCGCAGGCTGTGCCACAGGCCGATGTGCGGCAGCCGCCCCGCCAGGACCGCGGTCACTACGCGCTGCCTCGGCGGCAGCGGCGGCACCTGGGGCGCGAGGAACAACTCGCCCCGCAGCTGGCGCAAGGCACCCGCGGACAGTGACCACGGGTCACGACCGTCCAGGCGCAGCTGACCTGAAGACGGACGCAGCGCGCAGGCCAGGGTGTGCAGCAAGGTGGTCTTGCCGGCACCCGAAGGGCCGATCACCGCGACCTGCTCCCCCGGTTCGATGCGCAGGTCCAGCGGACCGAGCGCAGGGACGGCGTCACGCGCCGAGGCCGGATGCCGCGAGGCCAGGGCGTCGAGTTCGATCCTCAAGCGAAGCGCTCCGGCTTACTTCAGGAGCCCGGCATTGCGGGCGGCGGACTCGATGCCCTTGTAGTTCGCAGCCTGCGTCGGCACGAAGCGGGTGGCGCGTTGCAGTTCGAGGATCTCGCGGCCCTCGGGCGTGGCCTTGGACAGATCCAGGAAGGCCTTGGCCAGCTTCTCGCGCTGGGCGGCGGGCATGTCGGCATGCACCGTCCAGTTGTAGTCGAAGTACGTGGGCGTCGTGTAGAACACGCGCACCTTGGCGGCGTCGACCTTCTTGTCGGCGACCAGCTTCTCCCACACCGAGACGTTCAGGGCACCCGCGTCGACCTTGCCGGAGGCGACGGCCGCCACGGTGGCATCGTGCGCGCCCGAGAAGGCGACGCGGCGCAGGTCCTTGTCGGGGTCGATGCCGGCGGCGATCAGGAAGCTGCGCGGCATCAGGTGACCCGAAGTGCTCGATTGCGAGCCGAAGCTCAGCGTCTTGCCCTTGAGGTCGGCCAGCGACTTGATGCCCGCCTCGGTGGTGATGAACACCGAGCGGAACTGGGTGTCTTCCTCGCGCTGCACCAGCGGGATCACCTTGCCGCCGGAACGCTGCAGGGCCTGCACGAAGGTGAAGCCCCCGAACCAGGCCAGGTCCACCTGCTGGTTGGCCAGGGCCTCGACGGCGGCGGCGTAATCGGTCACCGGCGTGAATTCGACCTTGGTGCCCAGGCGCTGCTCGAGGTACTTCACCAGCGGGGCGGCCTTGCGGGCCAGCTCGGTGGGGGATTCGTCGGGGATGGCCGTGATGCGAAACGGACGGCCCTGGGCAAAGGCCAGGGGGGACACGCCTGCGGCGACAAGCGCGGCCAGGACGGCGCGGCGCGGGAAGTGCGGTTGCATGGGGACAGTTCTCCTGTGGAAGCCCGCGTGGAAAGGCGCAGGCTGGCGGGGATTACACCCGATCCTGGGGAGCCGCGTGGAACGCAAGGCCTTCGGCCTGCGCCTATAAACGGGGGATGCCCCGCCCGCGCCTCGTCATCGTGACGCCCTACCTGGCCGATGCCAACAACGGCAACTGGCAGACCGCGCAACGCTGGCAGCGGCTGCTGGCGGGCACACACGCGGTGCGCGTGGTGCAGGCGTGGCCCGACGCGCAAGCCGGCCGCGACAGCGTCCTGCTCGCCCTGCACGCGCGGCGCTCGGCCCCTGCGATCGCGGCCTGGGCCCAGGCGCATCCGGGGCGCGGTCTGGCGGTGGTCCTCACGGGCACCGACCTGTACCAGGACATCCATCAGGACCCTGCCGCCCAGGCCTCGCTGGCCGTGGCCCAGCGCCTGGTCGTCCTGCAGGAGCGCGGCATCGATGCCCTGCCCGCTGCGTATCGCAGCAAAGCCCGCGTGATCTTCCAGTCCACCTCCGAACGCCAGCCCCTGCCCAAGACCGGCCGTCACCTGCGCGCGGTGATGGTGGGCCACCTGCGCGCGGTCAAGAGCCCGCAGACGCTGATGCAGGCCGCGCGCCTGCTGGCGCATCGAGCCGACATCCGCATCGATCACATCGGCGGCGCACTCGAAGGTGACTGGGCCGCGCAGGCGCTGGCCACGCAGGCCGAAGCGCCCGGCTACCGCTGGCTCGGGGCCCTGCCCCATGCCCGCGTGCGCCAGGCGATCCAGCGCGCCCACGTGCTGGTGCACACCAGCGCGATGGAGGGCGGCGCCCATGTGATCATGGAGGCCGTGCGCAGCGGCACACCGGTGCTGGCCTCGCGCGTGGACGGCAATGTCGGCATGCTGGGGGCGGACTATGCGGGCTATTTCGCGCATGACAACGCCGGGCAACTGGCGCGCCTGCTGGAACAATGCCGCGACGACCCTGCCAGCGGCCTGCTGGCCCGCCTGCGCGCACAATGCGAGCTCCGCGCGCCGCTCTTCACCCCGCAGGCCGAGCGCGCCGGCTTGTTGAATCTCCTCGAGGACCTGATGCCATGAACGCCCCCACCGCCCCCACGACCGCCACCGAGCCGCGCCTGACCTCGCTCTCGCATGGCGGCGGCTGCGGCTGCAAGATCGCCCCCGGCGTGCTGTCCGAGATCCTCAAGGGCACGGCCGCCATGCCCATTCCGCCCCAGTTGCTGGTCGGCATCGAGACCGCCGACGACGCTGCGGTCTACCAGCTCAATGAGGAACAGGCGCTGATCGCGACCACCGACTTCTTCATGCCCATCGTCGACGACCCGTACGACTTCGGGCGCATCGCCGCGACCAACGCCATCTCCGACGTCTACGCCATGGGCGGCCAGCCGATCATGGCCCTGGCCCTCGTGGGCATGCCGATCAGCGTGCTGTCCACCCAGACCATCGGCCGCATCCTGGAAGGCGGCCAGTCGGTGTGCCGCGCCGCCGGCATCCCGATCGCGGGCGGCCACACCATCGACTCGGTCGAACCGATCTACGGCCTGGTGGCC
>JACCDW012096198.1_pt1 | contig 18106 bp, 18 predicted proteins | sample 7449781 | NCBI WGS metagenome assembly JACCDW01 (sample SAMN15323449, study PRJNA562643) | freshwater metagenome | isolation source: river surface water | place: USA:Blue River Watershed | collected 2017-08-18
AAGCATTTTTAATTTTTATATTATTTTTGTATATTTCAAATGATTTAAACAATAAATATAGTGTTGAAAGTTTTCTGAGCTCATTAAATGAGTATAAAAAATCATATTTATTTATGGGTCCAGGTGATGCATATAATTCGTCGCTGCATTCCTTGTCGAGGTTTTTTTCGATTGTCTTTGGAATTAATTACTATGCAACGTATTTTTCATATTTGCTAATATATTTAGCTCTTGTTTTATACGTTTATTTATTTATTAGAATTAATAATACCATTAGGAGCTTTATTGGGGCAAGTGCATGTATGATACTAACTCCTGTCTTTGCGGACTATCATCTTCTTATTTTTTTAGTGCCTTTAACTTTTTCTGTTATTGAATACAAAATTACTCCTTATATTTCAAATATTATTGGATTAATAACGATTTTATTAATATCTCCGAAAGTTAACTTTTTAAATCATGGATTCACACCAAATACTTACATTAACCCTTTTTTAGTTTTACTTGGTTTCATATTTATATGTAAATATTGTAAGCCCGTGACTTACAATTCAGTATTTAAATGTTTTAAGGTAAATTGTGAAAAATAGTAGAGTTGGGATTATCGGGGCGGGTCCTGCCGGCCTTACTGCAGCATACCAGTTGGCTAAAGAGGGTATTTCTGTAGATGTCTTTGAGTCAAGTCACTCGGTAGGCGGGATGGCAAAATCTTTTTCTTTGTGGGGTCAGGTAGTTGATTTGGGTCCACATAGATTCTTTAGTAGCGATCCGCGTGTCAATAAACTTTGGCTTGAGATTGTTGGTGGAAATTACAGCATGGTCCCTCGACTCACCAGAATCTACTATAAAAAAACCTTTTTTGATTATCCCTTGAGGGCTTTTAATGCTCTTTTTGGATTGGGGATTATTCAATCAATTGCGTGTGTTTTTAGTTATGTGCAGGCTAAGGCTTTCCCTATCAAAAATGAATCTACTTTTGAGGCCTGGGTGACTAATCGATTTGGGCATCGTTTATTTACTATTTTCTTTAAATCTTACAGTGAAAAGTTATGGGGCATTTCTTGCAAGGATCTTGATGCTGATTTTGCTGCTCAGCGTATCAAAAAACTTTCTCTGTATGAGGCTGTCAAAGCTGCAGTATTTAAATCTAGTGGTAGCAAGCATAAAACTTTGGTTGATGAATTTGCATATCCTCATGATGGGGCGGGTGCTGTTTATGATCTGATGGCTCAAAAAATTGTCGAGCTCGGTGGTCGTATTCATTTTAAAGCACCGGTCCAATCAGTTCAACCTTCAGCTGGTGAGGTTGCCCCAATATTAAAGTTGGAAGATGGGCGGGAGCTAACCTTCAGTCATATTATTTCCTCAATGCCAATTACCCATCTGGTGGAGCGCATGGAGGCACCTCAAGATATTCAATTTCATGCTAAGGCCTTAAAATTTCGAAATACTATTTTGGTCTATCTAAAAATTGACGCCACTTCTCCTTTTCCGGATCAGTGGATTTATGTCCACTCCGCCGAATTACAAACTGGCCGAATTACAAACTTTAAAAATTGGGTGCCATCTATCACCAAGGGGCAAAAAGAAACTATTTTATGTTTGGAGTATTGGTGCTACGACGAAGACGCTATGTGGGGGATGGATGATGGGGCTATGGTTGATCTGGCGACTAGGGAGATATATCAAACATCATTAATTCCCCAAAATTCGGTTCTTGATGGCTCCGTCCTTAGGGTACCCAAATGTTATCCCGTGTATGCAACAGGTTATCGCTCTCATTTAGATCCTGTAGAACGGTTTCTTACTCGCCAAGAGGGCCTTTCAGTTATCGGCAGGTATGGCTCTTTTAAATACAATAATCAAGATCATAGTATTCTGATGGGTTTGATGGCCGCAGAAAATATCACCAGACATGCAAATCATAATTTGTGGGATATTAATACTGATTATGAATACCAAGAATCTTGTCGCATTACGGCCACTGGTTTGAGTTGGGCGCAGTCGGCATGAAAAATATATTAGTTACTGGTGGTGCTGGTTACGTAGGCTCGCATACATGTAAGCTTTTAGCTATTGCTGGCTATGAGCCTATTTCTTATGATAATTTGTCTACCGGACATGCTGATTCCGTAAAGTGGGGGCCCTTAGTTGTAGGGGATCTGCATAATACCCTTAGGCTCTCGGAAGCCTTAAAGCAATATCAACCTTTAGCTGTTATCCATTTTGCAGCCAGTGCGTATGTGGGGGAGTCGGTAATCAACCCTTTTAAGTATTACCAAAACAATGTCGGCGGAACCCTATCTCTTTTGGAGGCGATGCGCTCTCAAAATATGGATAAGATTGTTTTCTCCAGTACCTGCGCTACTTATGGCACGCCCGATTTAAAAGTGATTAGTGAACAGTGTCCTCAGAACCCTATTAATGCTTATGGGCAAAGCAAGTTAATGATCGAAAGAATTCTTGGAGATTTGGCGGCTCAGGAGCAGATCAAACATATCAGCCTGCGCTACTTTAATGCAGCTGGTGATGATAAGGATGGACAAATAGGTGAGCGCCATGATCCAGAGACGCATCTTATTCCATTGGCTATTCGTTCGGCTTTAGGGGGTTCAGAGCTTAGGGTGTTTGGGACGGACTTTGCTACCCCCGATGGCACAGCAGTAAGAGACTATATCCATGTAGAGGATTTGGGAAGGGCGCATATTTTGGCGGTAGAGCATCTTCTCTCAGGCGGAACTTCGGATTATATTAATTTGGGTACGGGCCAAGGCCACTCAGTGCGGCAAATTATTTCCTCGCTAAAAGAGCTCGGTGTAAATGTGAAATCAGAGGATGCCGATAGACGCTTAGGCGATCCAGCCTACTTGGTGGCAGATAGCTCTAAAGCTAGTGTCATCCTCAATTGGCAGGCGCAATATACCAAAATTGAGGATATTTTGAAAACTGCGATTCATTGGCACCAACAGCATGGATAGGGTTAAGCAATTTCTATCAAGCCAAAGCCCAATTGAATTTTTAAAATACACATTGGCAAGTGCTTTGGCCTTGGTTATTGATTACGGGTGTTATTGGATATTAGTGACCAATCGACTTTTAGATTTGCCTAAATCAGCAGTTGTTGGCTATACAGCAGGCTTAGTCACCGCCTATTTTTTAATTGCGGGTAAAGTCTTCAAAGATGGGTGGATGAGAGATCAAAAACGAATTGAGGTTTTTATGTTTTTGATCTCAGGCTTACTTGGAATTGCACTTACCTACTTTACAGTCAAGCTGGTAACCCTGCTCTTTGGGGAAAGAATAAATTTGGCTAAAATTTGCGCAGTAGGGGTAAGTTTTATTGGAGTTTATATCGTGCGAAAAAATTTCGTTTTTAGAAAGAAATCTTTTTTTTAAAATGAAAATAACTTACTACACACTATTCTGGCTAATAGTTTTTGCAATTTATAGGCAGTTTGATCCTGCGGGGATAGTATTCTATCAAGGAATTATTTCAGTAATTCCAGTTTTACTCATTTATTTTTTTTTCCATAGAGGTAATGAAAATTGTAGAAATGAGATTTTGATTATTTTTCTTCTTACGTATGCAATAAATATCACAATCATTACTACTGTTGATCGGGCATATTCTATAAAAATGCTAATGTGGATTGAGGATGGCTCTGAGGGCAAGACTGCCGAGGATCTCGAGAAGTTATTTGCTAATAACTTCATTAAGGCTGGTGGCGTCTCAAAAAGAACAGAGGAGCAAATGGCAAGTGGAAATATTAATAAGGATAATCATGGTAGTTACCATCTTACGGAAAGGGGTGCAGTTCTTGTGCAAATATTTCACTTTGTTAAGTCAATATTCAATCTCAATTAAAAAATATTCAGTTGTGGATAGGCTGATAATTCCAGATCGTTTATTTTGCAGATTAATTTTACTGGCAAGGATGGTATGAACAAAATTCTCATCACTGGCGGCGCAGGCTTTTTAGGCTCCCATCTTACAGAGAAACTCCTTAAGGAGGGTAATGATGTATTAGTGGTAGATAACTATTTCACAGGATCTAAGGCAAATCTTGAGCATTTATTGCCCAATCCTCGTTTAGAGCTGATGCGTCACGATGTGACCTTCCCGCTCTACGTGGAAACAAACCAGATTTATAACTTGGCTTGTCCAGCCTCACCGGTGCATTATCAATATGACCCAGTGCAAACGACCAAGACCAGTGTGCATGGTGCGATCAATATGTTGGGTCTTGCTAAAAGAACACGTGCTCGCATTTTGCAAGCCTCTACTAGTGAGGTATACGGTGATCCGGAGGTCCACCCCCAGCCAGAGGAGTATTGGGGAAAGGTCAACCCGATTGGTATTCGCTCTTGCTACGATGAGGGGAAGCGCTGTGCAGAAACTCTCTTCTTTGACTACTATCGCCAACATAACTTAGATATCAAAGTCGTGCGTATTTTTAATACCTACGGTCCCCGCATGCACCCTAATGATGGACGCGTAGTGAGTAACTTTATTGTGCAGGCCTTGCAAGGTAAAGACATCACCATTTATGGCGATGGCCAGCAAACCAGAAGCTTTTGTTATGTTGATGACTTAATTGATGCTCTGGTGAAAATGATGAACTCCGCAGAGGGCTTTACTGGTCCCGTGAATATCGGCAACCCAGGTGAGTTCACGATGTTACAGTTGGCTGAAGCAGTTTTAAAGCTATCTGGCGCCAAATCTAAAATCATTTATCAGCCTTTGCCGGCGGATGATCCCAAGCAGCGGCAACCCAATATTGAGTTAGCAAAAACGAAGCTAGGATGGCAGCCTACAGTCAATTTGGAGGATGGTCTTAAAGAGACAATTGCGTATTTTAAGAAGATTATTTCCTAATTGATTGGTTAGATGGATGGGTTTTATGAAAATTGCAGTAGTGGGTACAGGATACGTTGGTTTATCAAATGCGATATTGCTCTCTCAGAACCACGAGGTGGTGGCTTTAGATATAGATCCCAAAAGAGTTGAAAATCTTAATCAAAAGATACTTCCCATACATGATGATGAGATGCACTGCTTCCTTAATGAAAAAAAGCTAAATTTAAGAGCAACTCTCGATAAATATGATGCCTATTTCAATGCTGATTATGTGATTATTGCAACCCCGACAGACTACGATGCAATTACTAATTATTTCAACACAAGCTCAATTGAATCGGTAACAAAGGATGTAATCCAGATCAATCCGAATGCAGTGATGGTCATTAAATCAACCATCCCTGTTGGGTTTGTAAAAAGATTGCGTCAAAAGTTAAATTGCCAGAATATTATTTTTTCTCCTGAGTTTCTTCGCGAGGGTAAAGCCCTTTACGATAACTTGTATCCGTCGAGAATTGTTGTGGGGGAGCGCTCAAAGCGAGCTGAAATTTTTGCCAAGATATTAAAAGAAGGCGCCCTGAAAGAGGACATTCCGACGCTGTTTACGGGCGCCACTGAAGCTGAGGCCATTAAATTATTTGCTAATACTTATCTTGCGATGAGAGTTGCCTATTTTAATGAAGTTGATACCTATGCCTCGATTCATGATTTAGATCCTCGAGAAATTATCGAGGGAGTGGGCTTGGATCCTCGGGTTGGCAAGCACTATAACAATCCTTCTTTTGGGTATGGCGGCTATTGTCTGCCAAAGGATACTAAGCAGCTTTTAGCAAATTACGATGCCGTACCTCAGAACCTCATTCAGGCGATTGTGACGTCAAATTCGACTCGGAAAGATTTTATTGCTGAAGAGATTTTAAAGAAAAATCCTAAAGTCGTAGGTATTTATAGGCTAATTATGAAGTCGGGATCGGATAATTGGCGTGCCTCAAGCATTCAAGGCATTATGAAGCGGATTAAGGCTAAAGGTGTTGAGGTCATTATCTATGAGCCAATGTTTCCAGATAAGCATTTCTTTAACTCTGAACTAATTTCTGATTTTGGGCGATTTAAGAAAAGATCTGATGTCATAATTACCAATCGTATGGCTCCAGAATTGGATTGTGTATCCGAAAAAGTCTACACAAGAGATCTTTTTGGTGGCGATTTCTAGGGCGATTCAAATTTTCTAATGCATTCTATGCTAAGGCAGATCAAGTATTGAATGTTCTAGCCCCACTACATAGCGCATTGCGGTATCTGGTTTTGACCATCTGCCGCGGTTCATTAATATCGGCAGACTGGCTCCGGAGCTGATGAGATCCTGAGCGGCGCCCACTCTATCAGAGGCGGTGATGTATGTCGCTGAGCGAATGGAAAGGTTAATGCAATTAAAGGATTTGATCCGAGATCGTCGTTTGAAAAACTTCATGGAAGCTTCGGGGGTTGCTCGGCCTTATCAAGACTTGTCCCGCTCATTTTTTAAAGTGCTAGCTGAATTGCGCAAGCAACAAGAATGGCGCTATCAGAAAGGTTTGATTGATGTTGCTGCTGAGGCTCCAGCCATACCAACGTCAAAATTCCGTAAAAGTTAGTTTTTTACAAAACAGACTAATTCTCATTTGGAGGGGGGTGAGGGGGTAAGGACGCTAATACCTCTTATTACGTTGGAGAGTTAGGATGCTAAATGACGAGGTAAAACTTAAAGAAAACAATAGGATATATTTTTTGCTACAGAAAAATCACTTGCTAAATGATCTATAAATAAAAGACATTAGTTTTTTATTTGGGCTATTAATCAATTAATCATATATTGACCAATTAAATTGTAAGTGTATTAACATGAATGTTTCATGGTTGCATTTGATCTAAATAGTAAACTTTTAGTCGCTAAAATTTTTAGTTTATAAATGAGAGCATTTAATGATTTTAGTAACAGGTGGCGCAGGTTTTATCGGGGGTAACTTTGTTTTGGATTGGTTGTCTAACCAATCTGCGGAAGGTGTTGTTAACTTAGATAAGCTCACTTACGCTGGTAATTTAGTCACCCTGAAGTCTCTTGAAAATGATGCTCGTCATGTGTTCGTGCAAGGTGATATTGGTGATTACGAGTTAGTACTTTCTTTACTCAAGAAGCATCAAGTTAGAGCAGTTGTGAACTTTGCTGCAGAGTCACATGTGGATCGCTCTATTCATGGTCCTGGTGATTTTATTCAAACTAATGTGGTGGGGACTTTTAATTTACTAGAGGCAGTTAGAGCTTATTGGTCTGATCTTCCTCAAGAAGAGAAAGAGCGATTCCGTTTCTTGCATGTCTCCACAGATGAGGTTTATGGATCACTATCTCCAACCGACCCTGCTTTCTCAGAAACTAATTCTTATGAGCCGAACAGCCCTTATTCAGCATCAAAGGCTGCATCGGATCATCTGGTACGCGCTTGGCATCATACCTATGGCTTGCCTGTATTAACCACTAATTGTTCTAATAACTACGGTCCCTATCATTTCCCAGAGAAGTTAATCCCCTTAGTGATTCTCAATGCTTTAGCTGGTAAACCTTTACCTATCTATGGTGATGGCCAACAAATCCGCGATTGGTTGTATGTGAAGGATCATTGCTCAGCGATTCGCCGCGTATTAGAAGCTGGTAAGTTGGGTGAAACCTATAACGTCGGTGGTTGGAATGAAAAACCAAACTTGGATGTCGTCAATAGCATTAGCACTATCTTGGATGAGTTATGTCCAAAAACAGATGGTGTCTCTTATGCCTCACAAATCACTTACGTAAAAGATCGGCCAGGTCATGACCGTCGCTATGCCATTGATGCCACCAAGTTAGAGCGAGAGTTAGGCTGGAAACCTACTGAAACATTTGAAACAGGTATTCGTAAAACAGTGGAGTGGTATCTAGCCAATAAAGAGTGGACCGATGGTGTGTTGAGTGGGTCCTATCGTGACTGGGTTAAGAAGCAGTACAGTTAATCAAATATGTCATATTCATCCTTTGAGCTCTTAGACCATGCTCGCCCCATTTTGGTGTTTGGGCGAGATGGCCAAGTGGGTAAGGCATTACAGATCTGTTTAAAATATTTGAAAGCACCCGTAGTTTTCTTGGGGCGATCAGACTGTGATTTATCTTCTGAATCATCTATTACCCAAGTTCTCAATAGATATCAGCCTCAAGTTATTATCAATGCTGCTGCATATACAGCAGTTGATAAAGCAGAGGAGGCAAGTCAGCGTGAGCTTGCTTTTGCCATCAATGCAAAGGCGCCAGCATTGATGGCGAAATATATCGCTCAAGTGTCTCATGGCATCTTGATCCATTACTCAACAGACTATGTGTTTGCAGACGCTAAAGAGACTGCATATCTTGAGTCGGATTCAACCGGTCCAGTTGATAGTTTGTGTGTTTATGGGCAAAGCAAGTTAGCTGGGGAGCAAGCCATTGAAGAAGCTTTCAAATTGGCTCATGATTCTGGTCACGCTACCTATCAAGATAAATTTTCCAGGTATTTTATTTTGCGCACATCTTGGGTCTATGGTGACGGTGGGAACTTTATTAGAACTATGTTGAGATTAGCTGCTGAACGTGACCAATTAAAAGTGGTTGCTGATCAGGTAGGCGTTCCCACGTCCGCGCAGTGGTTAGCTGAGCTTGGTGTGCAAATGGCTGGTTCTAGAGTGGAGTCGGGGATCTACCATGCTGTACCCGATGGGGAAACCTCGTGGCATGGTCTGGCTGTATTTGCTATTGAGACTGCTACAACTTGTGGTGAGGGCATAGAAATCAAGTCTGAGAATATTCAGGCCATACCGGCAACAGACTATCCTTTGCCTGCCAAGAGGCCCTATAACTCTCGCCTGAATAATGACAAACTAAAAAAAGCATTATCAGAGATGGCTTTTACAGGACAATATCCGCATTGGATAGATCAGGTGGGGCAATATGTCAAAGAGTATGTGGAGCAGTCGTTGAAAAGTTAATGCAAGAATCTCTAATAAACCTCTAATTTTTACAGTGATTGAGTGTATTTAATTAGCTGAAATAGTACTGATGAAGAAAATCAAATGAAAACAACTCAACAACCCATGATTACAAACCGCAAGGGCATCATCCTTGCTGGTGGTTCTGGTACGCGTCTGTACCCGGTGACTCAGGCTGTTTCAAAACAGTTGATGCCTGTGTACGATAAGCCGATGGTCTATTACCCACTAACCACATTGATGTTGGCAGGCATTAAAGATATTTTGCTTATTTCTACGCCACAAGATACTCCTCGTTTTACAGAGCTATTGGGTGATGGATCTCAGTGGGGTTTGAATATCCAATATGCAGTTCAACCTTCATCTGATGGTTTGGCTCAAGCCTTCATCATTGGCGAGCAATTTGTAGGCAATAACCTATCAGCATTGGTGCTGGGGGACAATATTTTTTATGGTCATGAGTTAGTCAATCAACTTTATGCTGCCAATGATCGCACATCTGGTGCCACTGTATTTGCCTATCATGTGAATGATCCTGAGCGTTATGGCGTTGTGGAATTTGATGATTCTTTTAGTGCTTTGTCGATTGAGGAAAAGCCAGCCAAGCCCAAGAGTAACTATGCGGTCACAGGCTTGTATTTCTATGATCAGCAAGTGTGTGATATTGCTAAGAGTATCAAACCCAGTGCCAGAGGTGAGTTAGAGATCACGACTGTGAATGAAGCTTATCTTAAGATGAATCAATTGCAAGTGGAAATCATGGGGCGTGGTTATGCCTGGTTAGACACAGGTACACATGATTCTTTATTAGATGCTGCCGGATTTATTGCCACATTACAAAAGCGTCAGGGTTTGATGGTCGCTTGTCCTGAGGAAATTGCTTATCGCAAGGGTTGGATTAGTGCTGAGCATGTATTAAAGTTGGCTGCGCCACTCAAGAAGAATACTTATGGTCAATATCTTGAAAAGATGTTGAATGAGGAAATTTCTTAATAGCTAAAAAGTATAAAAGAGTCATTGATGCCTATTACAGCAATACCTACTGCGATACCAGATGTCTTGATCATTGAACCAAAAGTTTTTGGTGATGACCGTGGTTTTTTCTTTGAGTCATTTAATGAAAATGACTTTTTAAAAGCAGTGGGTAGAAAAATCACTTTTGTTCAAGATAACCATTCTTTATCTAAAAAGGGTGTTTTGAGGGGTTTGCATTATCAAATGCAGCAAACACAGGGTAAATTAGTGAGGGTAGTGAGTGGCTCTGTATTTGATGTGGCGGTGGATCTAAGAGAGGCGTCCTCAACATTTGGTCAATGGGTCGGTGTTGAATTGTCTGCGGAGAATAAAAAGCAACTCTGGATCCCAGAAGGTTTTGCTCACGGTTTCTTGGTTTTATCAGATCACGCAGAGTTTCTATATAAAACGACTGATTACTGGGATGCTTCCAGTGAGCAATGTATTATTTGGAATGACCATAGTCTCGGCATTAACTGGCCTCAGATAGATATTGAGCCAGCATTAAACTCTAAGGATGCTGCTGGGTTGAATTGGTCTAATGCGCCTAAGTTTTAATTCTTGAAAAGGTTATTGAAACCGGTTTCAGATAAAATTTGTAAATCACTTTTAAGTCATTGAAATCATGGCCAATCCGTCCTCTAAAGTTAATTCAGAAGTAATCACCCCTGTGATTTTATGTGGGGGATCGGGTACACGCCTCTGGCCCTTGTCTCGTGAGTCATTTCCGAAGCAGTTTGTGCCGTTGATTAATGGTCAAAGCCTGTTGGATTTGACCATTAATCGAGTCAAAGAGTTTGGGGCTCCTGTATGTATTACTAATGAAGAGCATCGTTTTTTTGTCCAAGATTCGCTAAGCAGTCGATGTTCAGCGCTTGATGTATCAATAATTTTAGAACCTGGCGGTCGAAACACTGCTGCGGCTATGTCGCTTGCTGCGCTTATGCCCACTGTGAAGCCCTCAGATTTACTACTTTTTTTGCCCTCTGATCATTTTATTCCAGATGTAGAGGCTTTTATTGAGGTTATGAGGTCTGGTGTTTCAGCCGCTGAAGCTGGGTATATAGTTACTTTTGGCGTTCAGCCTAGCTTCCCCAGTACAGCTTATGGATATATACAACAGGGCGGGCAATTAAAATCATCAAGTACTGAGTTATATGGATTTGTTGTAGAGCGTTTCGTTGAAAAGCCGGAGATTGATAAAGCCAAAGAAATGCTTTTGTGTGGATCATACCTATGGAACGCGGGAATTTTTTTGTGTCAAGTATCTACAATCCTAGCCGCACTTAATCAGCATGCACCTGACATATTAAATTCATGTAGAGCAGCTATGAGCTCAGCTAAATCAGATGGAAATTTTATTCGTCCAGATAGTGATGGTTTTTTAGCGTGCCGTTCTGAGTCTATTGATTATGCTGTTATGGAGCACTTCGAAAAAGTTGCTGTTATTCCATTTAATGGCGCTTGGAGTGATGTTGGAAGTTGGAATGCGGTCGCAGATCTATCTCCTCCAGATCACCATGGTAATCGAATTAATGGAGATGGTTTGGCAATTCAATCTACTAATACCTACATTAATGCCCCTTATCGACCAGTGGTGGCTTTAGGAACTGCTGACTTGGTGATAGTTGATACCCAAGATGCAGTATTAATCTCCGCCTCTGATAAGGTTGAGCAAGTTAAAAATGTTGTCGCTCAACTTAAAAAAGATGGTACAAAACAAGCGGTAATGCATCGAAGCATTGTTAGACCTTGGGGTTGGTACGACTCCCTTGATATGGGGGAGCGTTTCCAAGTTAAGCGTATTGCCGTCAAGCCCGGAGCAAGCTTGAGTTTGCAAATGCACCATCATCGTGCTGAACACTGGATTGTTGTTAGAGGAATTGCAAAGGTTACTAATGGTGAGAACGTTTTCTTGCTTGAAGAGAATCAATCAACATATATCCCAATCGGTGTAAAACACCGATTAGAGAATCCAGGTAATACAGAGTTAGAAATGATTGAGGTTCAGACCGGAGATTATCTTGGAGAAGATGACATTGTGAGGTTTGAGGATACCTATGGCCGTTTGTAATTTTACTAAACTGCCATTGAAAAAGTAGGTCACAACATCTATTTTATAGTTGTTAATTAAATATTTACCTCCAAAACTTAAAGAAGCTGCGCTACTTGCTTTCAATTTTTATTTTAGGTTTATGCGCAAAAGATAAGTATTATTTGACTGCTAGTTGGATCGCATTGATGTTGGTTCCTTTTTGCGTTGTTGCGGAAATGAGTTACAAGCAGTACTTTGAATCAATACTATTTTTTGTGGCTCTTTGCTATAGTTGGTTGGGTTCAAAAGATTTTAAGCAGTGAAATTAACATGCGGCAGGAAGATTAAGTTCAAAAAGTTTTTTTAAACTTTCTGGTACTTTTTCGTGTTCTTTGATATTGCTTCTATATTGAATATCCCGATTAAATATATCTTTTTGAGATCTAATTTTTTCCTCAATCTCTGTTGTTTGTATTAGGGAGTGATTTGTTATTTTCTCAACCGATCCGATTGCACTAATTTTTTGTTTAATCTTGTCTGGGGTCATGAAGTAAGAAAAATGCCACCCGCCTTGATCGAGGTGCGGTAGATCATCCCTCATACTTCTTATTTTATGAGGCAATATTTTTCTAAATTTTTCTAGCGAAGTAAAAATTGTCCCGTACCATAATGAGCTATTGGCAATAGTTCGTAAGTTGTAGTAGTAGAGGTGTTGAGAGCAACTATAACTTTCATTAAGGGTTATTTGATTGCTAATCAAGTCAATGCTTGCAGGGCTTGGAAATTCATCAAGATCTCCAAAGATAATCAAATCATGATTTTGAAAATTTTTCAGTGCCTTTAGGGTTGAATTTCTCTGAGCATCTTGAATTTTCCATAGAAACTTAGCCTTTCTGCCGATGTACCTAACTTGTTTAAATAGCCAAGCAGGATTTCTAAGATTTATAGATTCATGATGAAGGATGATTTTGTGGCTGTATGGCAAGGTTTTAATAAAACTCTCGCTGAGAATTAACTTTTTAGGTTTCCCGGAAAAGTCACAATTAGCTTCTGATATGACAAAGTAATCAACATACGGACCTAAAAAAGCCAGTCTGATTTTGAGTAATTCAATTTCATTAAAGAAAATAAAGACATCTAAAATTTTTTTCTTTGAATCTTGGGGTAGGGTAGTATTCATTTATCTCAATAAGAATCTAAGTACTTATGAAGCGTATAGTTTTTCAATCTAATCAATTGTCTGTCAGAGGAACGGAAATTGCTCTATACGATTACGCATGTGGCAATGAAGAATTTCTGGGCAATCAATCAATTATCGCTTACCAAAGTAATCATCCTGCAAATGAGGCTTCAGTGATTGCTAAATTTTCAAAAAAATTTCAATTATTGCCCTATTCAAATATTATCGCATTGGATCAATTTCTGCGTGAAATAAAGGCTGATTTCCTTTATGCCATCAAAGCAGGAGAGCCTGATGAGGTCATTTCTTCTGTTGTTCCAACTATGGTCCACGCAGTTTTTCCTCAAGATCCTATGATGGCTCATGGCTCGTCTTATGCATTCGTATCAGATTGGCTTTCTAAGGTATGTAGTCATGGTGTCATTCCTGCAGTTCCTCATATAGTAACTTTGCCTGATGTTGATGAGGATTTACGTTTGGGAATAGGAATCCCCTCTAATGCAACTGTTTTTGGTTGTTATGGAGGCGCAACCAGCTTTGACATTACGTTTGCCCAGAAAGCTGTTATGGATATGGTTCGTTTAAGGAAAGATATTTATTTTTTGTTTATGAATATTCATCCGTTTGCTAATCACCCACAAATTATTTTTTTACCAAGTTCTGCTGATTTGGTTTTTAAAGTGAAGTTTATTAACACATGTGATGCAATGTTGCATGCTCGAAAGCTAGGAGAGTCGTTTGGGTTGGCTTGTGCTGAGTTTTCAATAAGAAATAAGCCTGTATTTACTTATTCAAAATCACCCCAACGTCATCATATAGAGACTCTTGGTGATAAAGCCAATTTGTATTCAGGATATAAAAGCTTAATGAACCAATTGATGCAGTTTGATAGAGTTAGTAGCTCTCATAAATCTTGGGACTGCTATTCTGAAAAATTTTCTCCTCAGAGGGTGATGGCTTTATTTGATAGGTATCTCATTCAGATCGCTGAAAAAAATGGCATTTCCTCTGCGAAAGTTCACATGAAGTTTGTTGATAAGTTGGCTTGTCGACGTGAGGAGATGAAGCTAAAAGCTATCAAATTATCAAGAATATGGGCTAGATAATTTGATTTTTAATAGCTGAAGCCATAGGGAAAAGTGCATTCGATGAAATCGATACTTTCTTTCTTTTTTTGGTTTTGATCTGTTGAGTAATTGTGCTGCTAGGCTATATTTTTTTATCCTAATTAAATCTTCAATAAGCTCATAAGTATCCAATCCACCTAAGAAGGATTGGGGGACTAATTCTATAAAACCTGACAACTCTGAATCAGGTAAAAATTTTGAAAAATTAAATAGACCATGAAATCCAAATGATTCTGGAAATTCGCCTCTTTCATAAGCGAATTTTTGGGCAATTTCTAATGGGGCAAATTTGATATTTAACTCGTTTTCCAAAAGGCTCTTGTTATTTATGCAAATAGCTTGGTCTTCTGGATGTTTTTTAATAACTCTCTTATCCTGAAGTGCATTGATTAATTTAATTGAGCGCAGGGAAAACCCACCATTGCCAACTGGTGTCTCAGGGTGGTGAGGCCATGGAGCACCTATATAGTCGTACTTAAAGAATTTTGGGTCCCACAAATGGGGGTTTACAACGAAGCTATCCCATTGAATTATTAGCACATGAGTGCCTTCAATTAATTTTGTTAGATCGCCCAATAGATAGTTGGAATAATCTGCTGTTGTTTTTATTTCTGGAGCTTGGATTAACTCAATATTTGAAGGGTAGGCATAAGGTAGTTTTAAGTCAGTCACTAAAACCACTTTTTTAAAAAGAATATTTTGCGTACATTTGCCAATTGCAAACATTGCAAGGTCTGGCGACCTATTTTCAATGCAAAGTAGCGTGACCTGATCTAAATTAAGCATAAAATGAATAATAAATCACATAGGTCTGTTTGACGATGAAAAATACACGTTGGTTAATTTTGTCTCATGCCTTTAATATGGACGGTAGAGCAGCAAGTCAAACTATTACTGACAAAATGCCATACTTGCTTGAGGCGGGCATTGAACCTATTGTTTTGAGTGCTGTCACAGGTCTAAAAGACAGCCGTTTTCCTCATTATCAGCTATTGCCCTGGGGGCCCTCAGGGTTAAGATTCGATTTTAGACATTGGTTTGCGAAAAATTACGGGCGAGGCATCCTTTATAAGATTGTCACTGCTCTTTTATCCCTCTTTTTATTGCCTTTCATTTTTATTGAAAGGATTTGTATTGGTTTATCTAGCCAGTCATCCTGGGCTGTACCAGCGTTTATTAGATCCTATTGGCTGATTAAGCAGGGTAAAGTCGACCTTATTTTTTCATCTGCGGGTGCATGGTCAGCCCACTATGCTGCATGGCTATTGAAAAAAACAACGAATATTCCTTGGATTGCCGAAGTTCATGATCCTATGGTCATTAGGTATAACCAAGAGGATGATGGGGCTAGCCCTCGAAAATCTCGCGATAAAAGGTTTTTACAAAAGCTTGAGGCAAAAATATGCAGAGATGCAGACCACGTCTGGTGGTTTACAGAAGGGGCGCTAGCCTACGCTAGACATAGGAATCCTACTCTATCAGAAAGAGGTTTTGTTGTATTGCCAGGAGCAGAGCCCCCCAGTATCAGTGGCGTCCATGAATACTCTAATCAACTTCATATCTGCCATTTTGGGTCTCTAGCAAATGATCGCTCCTTAGCTCCAGTCATGAAGATGTTATCTGTTTTATTTACGAAATATCCAGATGCTAGAGAGCAAGTATCCTTGGATGTTTATGGCGCGCCACTAGATGAGAATTCTAAAAAAGCCATCCTGGCATTTTCTCTTCAAGAGTCAGTTAAGGTGTGGGGTAGGTTAGAGTATGACCCTCATACTGGTTTAACTGGTCGCGAGAGGGTTATGAAGAAAATGCATCAGGCTGATGTATTGCTCCTTTTGCATGGCGACTATGAGTGGTGTGCTGAATACATCCCTTCAAAGTGGTATGAATATATTTGGACCCAGCGCCCAATTTTTGCTATCACTAATAGAAATGAAATATTTGATGGTTATTTGTCTGCTAGAAATTCTTATATAGCTAAAACTTTGGATGAAAACTCAATATTTGATACTTTAGAAACCGTTTATCTTGATTGGCATCGCAAAAATCTAAGGCCGGTTTTTGGAGAGCCTATTCCCGTATCTCATGCTGTTGGAAAGATACTGAGCCAAATTGAGGGTTAAAAAGTTTTAATTTTGAATAGTAAATATTTGGCGATCCTTTTAAATGCTTTCAAAGCCCTAGAGGCCAACGTCTTTTTAGAGATTCCAAAATCTTCCCAGGATTGCCAATTTGATTGATAAACAACTCCAAGGTAATCTTTCTTCAAGATTTCCTCGGTGTAGCCAAGTGATTTATCAGCCCAATACTGGTGCTCATAGTGGTAGTGTTTAAATAGTTCATTTCTTGGGTAAATGGGAATGGCTCTATATTTAAGTAGCGACTCCCCATACCAAGTAAATTCAGAGTCGCAGCTTAAGACTGCATCTAAAAAACTAATCCCATTCGGTTTGAGATATTGCTCATCTAGCGATTCCCAAACTCTCCTACTCCAAAGAAATGGGGCATAGCCGTAATCATAGATAATTCCTTTGCGACCAAGCATATCTCTAATGGGGGCTCTGTCTTTGATAAAGCCAGCTCTTGCGTATGAGGGGCCAAAACGTTCAGTACTTTGAAGAACTTCTTTGCCTTCGTTGATGATCGAATAAGGAGTGTTATCTTCAGCCATAAAGTCATCTAAGCCAAATGCCCTTAAGAAAACACAATCCGAGTCCATGACTAGGTAGTTATCTGAAATATCTAAACGCCAAAATTCAGATTTAATAATTTGTTGTTGTATCCAGCCTCTTTTTTGATAAAGCAGAGGCATGTCAATTCGAGGATTTTTTTTGAGAATATCCTCTTCGTTGATGAGAGTGTAGTTAAAGCCTTGTAATTCTTGCCTGAAAAGTTCCATATCTTTTGAAGGTACAGATATGTAGACTGGGATTGAGTCGGTGTTATATGACTCAATACTCTTCATAAGTCTTTGAACTCTTCTTAAGTCCTTTGAGTAAGTGCAGCAGTAGAGTACTAGGCTGGGTCGCATTTTTTATGCTTTCTTCATAAACTCAGATTTGAGCAACATGCTCTGACCGTCGACTTTGCAGTCAATATCATGGTCGCCATCCACGAGGCGAATATTCTTGATCTTTGTGCCGCCTTTAATCACTAGTGATGAGCCTTTGACTTTTAGGTCTTTGATGAGTGTGACTGTGTCTCCATCATTCAGTACATTGCCATGAGCATCTTTATGAATGCGTTTTTCTTCAACTTCGAGTGGAGCGCTTGCTGACCATTCATGGGAGCAATCTGGGCAAATGAAGTTGTCTCCATCGGGGTAAGTGTTGTCCATGCCGCAAACTGGGCATGATGGGATGGTGTTTGTAGTCATGACTGCATTTTAGTCTTTTCGTTTGTTGATTTGAAAAAATGTGCTTGCTATGGCATTTAAGCGAAAATACAGGCTATGAAGATTCTGATTGTTAAATTATCCTCTTTAGGCGATGTTTTACATAACTTGCCGATTGTTTGGGACTTGCGTGCTAAGTACCCAGATGCCCAAATTGATTGGGTGGTCGAAGAGGGCTACGTGGGTTTGTTAGAACCTCTTAAAATAAGCCATTCTGATGGGAATACAACTCCTGACTTTAGTGGTATTGACCGAATCATTCCTTTGGCATTTCGTCGTTGGAAGAAAGCTTTAAAACGTGGCGAGTTCATTCAGAGCATTCAAGAGTACATTGCTTTTAAAGCGGACTTGCAAACCACTCAATATGATTTGATCATCGAAACCCAAGGCTTATTAAAGTCCGCGTGGGTGACTAAATTAGCGAATCCTCATCAAACTGCCAAGGTTTTTGGTTTGGCGAATCAAACAGAGT
>JACCDW010676428.1_pt1 | contig 18102 bp, 12 predicted proteins | sample 7449781 | NCBI WGS metagenome assembly JACCDW01 (sample SAMN15323449, study PRJNA562643) | freshwater metagenome | isolation source: river surface water | place: USA:Blue River Watershed | collected 2017-08-18
GACCATGGGGCGGGCCCCACCATCCGAGGTGCCGGCAAGGGCATGCGGCCACAGGCCCGGGGTGCGAAGGGCCCCGTTCATACAATGCGCGCCGTCATGACCCAAGCCGCCGCCCCCTTGGACCACCTGAACCCCGGCACCTGGTCATGGGCCTCGGCCTTGGTGGTCGACGATGAGCCCGGGATGGTGCACTTCATCGCCAAGACCCTGGAGCCCCTGGTGGGCCGCCTGTACACCGCATCCAGCGCCGAACAGGCCGCAGCCCTGGTGGAACAACACCGCTTCGACCTGGTGATCCTGGACATTTCGCTGCCGGGCCAAAGTGGGCTGGACTGGCTGCAGGCCCTGCGCTCCAACGGGCATGCATTCGAAGTGGTGCTGATCACGGCGTTTGCCGACGTGGACTCCGCGATCACGGCGCTGCGCGCGGGTGCCAGCGATTTCATCCTCAAGCCTTTTCGCATACCCCAGGTTCTCAACTCGGTGCGCCAGTGTTTGGAGCGTGCACAACTCAAGCGCGAAAACTTCCTGCTGCGGCGCAACCTGGCGCAACGCGCGCCCACGCCGGGTGCACTGATCGGTTCGTCCCTGGTGATTGCCGGCCTGCAAGAGGCCATCCGCCGCACGGCCACGGTGGACAGCACGGTGCTGCTGACCGGCGAAAGCGGCACCGGCAAAGAACTGGCGGCCCTGGCCCTGCACCACAACAGCCCACGCGCGGGTGGGCCCTTCGTGCCGGTGAACTGCGCCAGCTTGTCGGGTGAACAGGCCGAGGAGGAGCTCTTTGGCAGTCCCGGGCGCGACGGGCTGTTCGTGTATGCGCAAGGGGGCACCCTGTTCCTGGACGAGGTGGCCGAGCTGCCGCTGGCCCAGCAGGCCAGCCTGCTGCGCGCCATCGAAGAGCGCCGCATTCGGCCCATCGGCCGGCGTCAAGAGATTCCGGTGGATGTGCGCATCGTGGCGGCCACCAACCGGCCACTGGCCGGCGAGGTGGCCGCCGGCCGGTTCAGGGCCGACCTGTTCTATCGGCTGCAGGTGGTGGAGCTGCGCTTGGCGCCCTTGCGCTCGCACAAGGAAGACATCCCCGAACTGGTGCCGCACTTCATCGATGCCCTGTGCGCGCGCCTGGGCCTGCCCCCCATTGAGGTCACCGCGCAGGAAATGGGCTATCTGCAGGCCTATGACTGGCCGGGCAATGTGCGCGAGCTGCGCAACTTCATCGAACGCTCCATCATCCTGGGGTCCTTGAACGTATCGGCCCTGTACCCCCCCATGCCCAGGGCCGAATCGGTGGCTGTTGTGCGGCCGGACCCATCAGCGCTGGGCTCTCCAGCGCCGCAGCCGGGCATGGCCGACGCCGCACACACCACCCCGCGGCCCACGCAGCCTGCCGTCACCGACCTGTCCACGCTGGAGCGCCAGCACATCGAATCCACGCTGGCATCGGTGGGGGGCGACAAGACCCGCGCGGCCCAGCTGCTGGGCATCTCGCGGCGCACGCTGGAGCGGCGCGTGGCCGACTGGGCTGCGCAGTCGCTGCGCTAGGAGGGCGCAGCCGTGCTGTTGTCGGGCACCTCGATTCGGCGCAAGCTGTTGGCCCTGGTGCTGCTGCCCCTGCTGGGGGTGTTGCCGCTGCTGGGCCTGATCCTGCTGTGGTGGGGCGATGAAGCCATCGACGAGCTGCTGCGGACCAAGGTGCGCAGCGACCTGGCCGTGGCGCAGGGCTACTTTGACAAGGTGATGGCCGATGTGGCCACCGTCGCGACCACAGTGGCCGAGTCCCATGGCCTGCAGCGCGCGCTGCAAAGCCGCGACCCCACCGCGGTGCAGTCGCTGCTGCAGGCCTATCGCGACCGCAGCGACCTGACCTACCTGAACTGGCGTTCACCCGACGGGCGCCTCCTCGTGGCCCATTGGGGCGCGGCCCAGGGCCCGCCCGCGGAGCTGCTGGGCGAGCGCGATGGGCGGCCGCATGTGGCGGTGATCGAAGGCGCCGAACTGGCCCGGCTGGCCCCGCAAGCGCGCGACCTGGTGGCCGTGCCCATCCTGGCCACGCAGGGCGCGCGGCCCAGTGCGCGCGCGGTGGAAGACCGCGCCATGGTGATCACCGCGGCCGCACCGGTGCGCGACGACAAGGGCACGCTGATGGGCCACATCCAAGCCGGCGTGCTGCTCAACCGCAACCTGGACTTCATCGACCGGATCAACGACATCGTCTACCCCGAAGGCGCCCTGCCCTTTGGCAGCCAAGGCACGGCCACCTTGTTTTTGGACGATGTGCGCATCAGCACCAATGTGCGCCTGTTCGAGCCCGATGCTTCGGCTGGCGTGGGGGCGGCCACGCGCGCCATCGGCACCCGGGTGTCGGACCGTGTGCAAGGGGCCGTCTTGGGCGAAGGCCGCACCTGGCTGGACCGCGCCTTCGTGGTCAAGGAGTGGTACGTGTCGGCCTACACACCGCTGCAGGACCACTTGGGCCGCCGTGTGGGCATGCTGTATGTGGGCTTTCTGGAACACCCGTTCACGGTGCTGAAGTACGCGGTGCTGGCGGCCATCGGCGCGCTGTTCTTCAGCGTGATGATCGGCGCATCCTGGTGGAGCCTGCGCGCCGCGCGCGGCATCTTCAGGCCTGTGGAGCGCATGGAGCTGACGATGCGCACCTTTCAGGCCGGCGACGCGCAGGCCCGTGTGGGCACCTTGAGCAGTCAGGATGAACTGGGGCACCTGGCACAGGGCTTGGACGCCCTGTTGGATGCCATCACCGAAAAGACCCGTGCCCTGCAAGAGTGGAACGCCGTGCTCGATGCGCGTGTGGCCGAGCGCACCGCGGCCCTGCAAGAGGCCCAGGACCAGCTGATGCGATCTGAAAAACTGGCCGTCATCGGCCAGCTGACCGCTGGTATGGCCCACGAGATCAACAACCCGATTGCGGTGATCCAGGGCAACCTCGACCTGTTGCGCCAAACCCTGGGGCCTCAGGCTGAACGGGTCAAAACCGAACTTGAACTGGCGCAGCAACAGGTGGAGCGCATGCGCTTGATCGTCACCCAGATGCTGCAGTTTGCGCGGCCGGGCGACTTCGCCGGCTATGTGCAGGCTGTGGACCCGGTGCAGGCCATGGAGGACAGCCTGGTGCTGACCGACCACGCCCTGCGCGAGCGGGGCATACGGGTGTCACGCCACTGGGTGCCCGGTTTGCAAGCGGCCATCAACCGCCAGGAACTGCAGCAGGTGCTGGTGAACCTGGTGATGAACGCGGCACACGCCATGCCTTCAGGCGGAACCATCACGCTCAGCTGTGCCCCACAGGCCCTGGACGATGGCTCAGAGGGTGTGGTCTTGGCCGTGGCGGACCAAGGCAGCGGGCTGCCCGAATCGGTGAAGAACGGCCTGTTCCAACCTTTCGTGACCCACAAGAAAGACGGCACCGGCCTGGGGCTGTGGATCAGCCGCAGCATCGTTGAACGCTACGGTGGCGACATTCGTGCGGCCAACCGTCCGGCGCAGGACGGCGGCGGCGCGGTGTTCACCGTGTGGCTGAAGGCGGTCAGGACTCCAGCAGATCGAAGCCCTGCGTCTCCACTTGGATAAAGGCGCGGGTGAAGTCGGCCACCCGGGCATAGGCCTGGGCGCGAGGATGGGCGTTGACCGCATCACACATGGCTTCCACCCAGGTTTGCACATGGCTGCGGAAGAAGCGGCGCTGGCGTTCGAGGTTGCACACGGCGATGTCGTCGCCGGCAATCAAGTAGCGCATCACTTCGAAGACAAAGGCCACATGGTCTTCGGTTTCGCCGCGTGACTCGTCACGGGCCAGGCCCAGTTCGGCCAGGTCTGCGCGCAAGCTGGCCAAGGGTTTGTCGTTGAGGTAGCCACTCAAGTGATACGAGCCGTACAGGAACACCTCGGGGCGGCCCACCCCGTGGAACAGCGCGTCGTATTCGCTGGCAATGGTGCTGCGGGCCTGTTCGCGGAACAGGGCCACCAAGGCTTCCCAAGGGGCTTCCAAAAAGGCGCCCGAGGTCGGTGCTTGGGTGACGGCCACCTTGAACTGCTGCATGAGTTCGTCGTCGGGCGGCGCAAACCACAGCCGGGCCAAGAGGCCGTAGATTTCGGCGCGGGCGAGTTCTTCGCCATCGTCCATCGTGGCAAAGCTCAGGGCGCGGAGTTCGTCTGAATTCATGGCCTCAAAGGTCGGTGATCCGAACTTCGTTGGGGTTGGTATGCAGGTCGATGACACGGCAGTCGCCGCACATCTTCAAGCGGTCGGCTCCGGCGCCAGCGAAGGCGGGGTGGCCCGCCAGCTTGGAGAGCATCGATTCGATGGCGCGCAGCGTACCAAAGGGTTTGGAGCAGCGGATGCAGCGGAAGGGTTCTACTTCGTGCAGCACCCTGAGTTGCTTGCGCGCCTTGCCCTCATCGGCCAGCCACAGGCGAGGCTGCAGCGAGATGGCGTTTTCAGGGCAGGTTTTTTCGCACAGGCCGCACTGCACGCAGTTCTTTTCCACGAAGCGCAGCTGGGGCTTCTCGGGGTTGTCGGCCAAGGCGCCCTGTGGACAGGCCCCCACACAGGACAGGCACAAGGTGCAGGCCTGCGTGTCCACCACCAAGGTGCCAAAAGGCGATGAACCAAAGCGTTGGCCGCCGGGCAGGGCAATCGCCTCCACAGGCGCTTGGGCGGGCGCGGCCGGCCGGGGGGCTTGGCTGAGCAGGTGGTCGATGCACAGTTCCAGCGTGGCGCGCTTTTCGGGCAGCACGGTGAAGGTGGCGGGCTTGAAGGCGCTGGCAGCAGCGGCTGGCGCCGTGGCGGCCGCTGCCGAGCCGACCGGCGGGGCCAGCTGGCTCAAAGCCTTGTCGACCTGCACCAAGGCGTGCATGCTGGGCGCAGCGGGCAAAGCCAGGCCCGCATGGGCCGAGGTGGGCGCGGCCTCAAGCAAAGACACGCCCGCACCGCTGTAGCCCATGCCCTGCCAAATGGCTCGGGCCAGGTCCACCTGTTCCTGCAAGGCGGTGCGGTAGTCGGGGGCCTCTTCGCCGGTGAGCATCACCACCACCTCGGCGGCTCCCCAGCACAGGGCGGAGAGCCAAATGTCCAAGCCGGTGCTGGCCGTGTGCCACACGCCCAAAGGCAGCACCCGGGCGGGCAGGCCACGCAGCACCTGACCGTCTGGGCCGCGCCGGCCCAGGCGGGTTTGGCGGCCCAGTTCGTCGATGAAGGCGCCGCCGCGCTCTTGACTGTGGATCAGCAGGACCGGTGCGCCGGGGCGGTCTTGGCCGCCGGCCGCACGCCAGGCCTGCAGCATGGTGCGAATACGGCCCCCGAGCTCGGGCGCGGTGGGCGTTTGGTAGCTCAATGCCCCCGTGGGGCACGCCGTGGTGCAGGCGCCGCACCCCACGCACAGATAGGGCTCGACGATGATGCCGCCGCCTTGGCCGCCCACCACGTGTTGTTGGTCGGGCCGGCGTACCTTGGGGCCTGAGGCACCGGCCTTGCCCTTGAGCGACGCGTCACTGCGCACCGCCTTGGCCGAGCACACGTCGATGCAGGCGGTGCAGCCGGTCTTTTCGTTGCGGCTGTGGGCGCACAGCTTTTGCTTGTATTGGAAAAAGCGCGGCTTGTCGAACTCGCCCACCAGCTCGCGCAGCTGGACCACCGCGGCCCACAGGGCCGCTTCGCCAGCCTCAGGGGCCACATGCACATAGCCTTGGGGCCACTGGTGCTGCGTGTAGGCGGCTTGCTCGCGCAGGTCCAGGATGAGGTCAAAACGGCCCTCGCCGCTTTGCGATTCGCGTTGAAAGTCGATGGCGCCGGCAGCCTCGCACACGCGCACGCAGGCGCGGTGGCCCGAACAACGCGACAAGTCGATCTGGTAGTCCAGCCCGATGGCCCCTTCCGGGCACACCTCCAAGCAGGCGTTGCAGCGGGTGCACAGGTCCAGGTCGATGGGGTTGGCGCTTTCCCACTGCACCTCGAACTGGCCCAGCCAGCCGGTGATGCGCGAGGGCACGCCAGCGTGCACCAGGCGGTTGCGCTGCTGTGACACGCCTGTGCCGTTGCGGCCACCGGCCTGTGGGGTGCACAGCAGCTCCACCTCCAAACGGTCTTGCAGGCGCTGCGCGGCCGCCTCGGCACGGTCAGCCGGCCCCATCACCAACACCCGGCCCTGGGACTTGTAGGTCACCACCGGCACCGGCTCCGGGTCGGGGCGCTGGGCCGCGGCAATCAGGGCGGCCATCTTGGGCAGCACGGCTGCAGCCGCCGCGGGCTCGCCCGTGGCCGAGGAGCGGCTCCAGCCTGCAGTCTCGCGCAGGTTCACAAAGCGAATCGGGCGCTCCTGGATCGAGGGCGCCCCTTCGGTCTGTTCGTTGAGCTCGAGGAACAGCCGCTGCTCTTGGGTGCAGGCCACCAAGAGGTCTTCGCCCGCACCCGTGGCCTTGGCCGCCTTTTGAAAAGCAGGGGCCTCGCGGCGACACAAGAGGGTGTGCACCGTGGCCAGGCCGTCGGCATCGGCTCCGGGCACCTTGTCGAGCGCGGCCGCCAAAGCAGGGCCGTCCAGCTTCATGGTGCCGTTGCAGTCGCAGATCAGGGTCTTCATGTCGTGATGTCCAAACAAGCCATCAGGCCACCAGGCCCGAAGGCCCTGTGCGGGGCCCTGCCCAAGCGGCCGGGCGGCCCGCGCCGCGCAAACACCTCGGCACTGTGCCTCAGGTGTTCTTGGAAATAGAAATGGTCGGGAACTTCGAGCTGAAGTCCTTGGCCTTGGCCGCCACCTTGATGGCCACCGTTCGGGCCACAGCCTTGTAGATGCCGGCCACTTCGCCATCGGGGTCGCTGACCACCGTGGGCCGGCCCGCATCGGCCTGCACCCGGATCGACAGGTTCAGCGGCAAGGCGCCCAGGTAGTCCACGCCGTACTCAGCCGCCATCTTTTTGCCACCGTCGGCCCCGAAGATGTGCTCGGCGTGACCGCACTGTTCGCACACGTGCACGGCCATGTTCTCCACCACACCCAGGATCGGCACACCGACCTTTTCAAACATCTTCAAGCCTTTGCGGGCGTCCAGCAGGGCGATGTCTTGCGGCGTGGTGACGATCACCGCGCCGGTCAAGGGCACGCGCTGGCTGAGGGTGAGCTGGATGTCGCCGGTGCCCGGGGGCATGTCCACCAACAGGTAGTCCAGGTCGTTCCAATTGGTCTGGCGCAAGAGCTGTTCCAGGGCCTGCGTGGCCATGGGGCCGCGCCAGATCATGGGGTTGTCCGCATCGACCAGGAAGCCAATGGACATCACCTGCACCCCGTAGTTCTCCAGGGGCTCCATGCTCTTGCCGTCGGCGCTTTCCGGGCGGCCTTCGATGCCCATCATCATGGGCTGGCTGGGGCCGTAGATGTCGGCGTCCAGGATGCCCACGCGCGCGCCCTCGGCCGCCAGGGCCAGGGCCAGGTTGACCGTGGTGGTGCTCTTGCCCACGCCGCCCTTGCCCGAGGCCACCGCGATGACGTTGCGCACGCCATTGATGAGCTGCACGCCGCGCTGCACCGCATGGGCCACGATCTTGGTGCTGAGGTTGACGCTGACGTTTTCCACACCGGCCACCGTGCGCGCCGCCGCGATCAGGGCCTTGCGCAGCGCCGGGATTTGGCTCTTGGCCGGGTAGCCCAGTTCCACATCGAAGGACACATCCCCGCCCTCGGCGCGCAGGTTGCGCAGCTGCTTGGCCGATACGAAGTCCTTGCCGGTGTTGGGGTCGACCACCGTCTTGAGCGCCTCCTGGACGGCTTGGACGAGTGCGGAATCAGAGGCAGACATAGGAACAGCGCAGCAGAAGTAAACCGACAATGGTAGCGGCTAGCGCCCACTCACTAAAATCAAATCCCTATGGCCGCATGCCGTGCACAGGCATTGGCCGGCCCAACTCAAGCACCCATGACCCGCAAGCTCTTCGTCACCACCGCCCTGCCCTACGCCAACGGGCCCTTCCACGTCGGCCACATGATGGAGTACATCCAGGCCGACACCTGGGTGCGGGCACAGCGCATGATGGGCTCCGAGGTCGACTTCGTGTGTGCCGACGACGCCCACGGCGCGCCCATCATGATCGCCGCGGACAAGGCCGGGAAAACCCCGCAGCAGTATGTGGCCGACATTGCCGCCGGGCGGCCGCGCTACCTGCAGGGCTTTCACATCGAGTTCGACAACTGGCACAGCACCGATGCGCCGGAGAACCATGCCTTGGCACAGTCCTTGTACCGCGCGCTCAAGGCACAGAACCTGATCGAGGTCCGGACCATCGAGCAGTTCTTCGACCCCTACAAGGGCATGTTCCTGCCCGACCGGTTCATCAAGGGTGAGTGCCCCAAGTGCGGCGCCCAGGACCAATATGGTGACAACTGCGAGGCCTGCGGCGCGGTCTATCAGCCCACCGAACTGAAAAAACCCTACTCAGCGCTGTCCGGCGCCACCCCGGTGCTGCGCACCAGCGAGCACTACTTCTTCAGACTCTCCGACCCGCGCTGCGTGGCGTTTCTGCAGTCCTGGACCCAGGACGGCCGCCTGCAGCCGGAGGTGGCCAACAAGGTGAAGGAATGGTTCACCCGTGATGAGGCCGGCCAGGTCAACCTGGGTGACTGGGACATCTCGCGCGACGCGCCCTACTTCGGCATTGAGATCCCAGACGCACCAGGCAAGTACTTCTATGTGTGGCTGGATGCCCCGGTGGGCTATCTGGCGTCTTTGAAGAACCTGTTGGACCGCCGCGGCGTGGACTTCGAGGCCTACATGGCCGATCCCGATCGAGAGCAGGTGCACTTCATCGGCAAGGACATCGTCACCTTCCACACCCTGTTCTGGCCGGCGATGCTCAAGTTCAGCGGGCGCAAGGTGCCCACAGCGGTGCACGTGCACGGCTTTCTCACGGTGAACAACGGCGAGAAAATGAGCAAGAGCCGTGGCACTGGGTTGAGCCCCTTGCGCTACCTGGAGTTGAACCTCAACCCCGAGTGGCTGCGCTACTACCTGTGCGCCAAACTCAATGCACGGGTGGAAGACATCGACTTCAACCCCGAAGACTTCGTGCAGCGGGTGAACGCCGACCTGATCGGCAAGTACATCAACATCGCCTCCCGCGCCGCCGGCTTTCTGAGCAAGCGCTTTGGCGGACGGCTCACCGACCGCATTAGCGGGAGCGGCGCCGAATTGCTGGATGCCCTGCGCGCACAGCGCAGCACCGTGGGCACGCTGTACGCCGAGCGCGAGTTCGGCAAGGCGGTTCGGGAAATCATGGCCCTGGCTGACCGTGTCAACGGCTACGTGGATCAGAACAAGCCCTGGGAGCTGGCCAAGCAAGAGGGCCAAGACGCCCTGCTGCACGAAGTGTGCTCGGTGTGCATCGAGGCCTTCCGCGTGCTGACGGTTTACCTCAAGCCGATACTGCCGGCACTGGCCGCGCGGGTGGAGGCGTTCCTGCAGGTGCCCGCGCTGCAATTGGCCGATGCGGGCCAGCCCTTGGGCGCCCACACGATTGGCGTGTACGAACACCTCATGCAGCGGGTCGACCCCAAGCAAGTGGATGCGCTGTTTGAGCCGCCCGAGCAGACGGCCGGTGCTGCAGCGGGTGCCGCCCCGGTCGAGGCCCCCTCAACCCACACCGCCCCGCCCTTGCCCGGCGGCGAAGCACTGGCCCCCACCATCACGATCGACGATTTCGTCAAGGTGGACCTGCGGGTGGCCCGCATCGAAAGGGCCGAGGCGGTGGAAGGCAGCACCAAGCTCCTTCGCCTGACGCTGGATGTGGGCGAGGGCCGTCTGCGCAACGTGTTCAGCGGCATTGCCTCGGCCTACAAGCCCGAGGACTTGCAGGGCAAGCTCACCGTGGTGGTGGCCAACCTGGCGCCGCGCAAAATGAAGTTCGGGGTCAGCGAAGGCATGGTGCTGGCGGCCAGCCACACCGACGAAAAGGCCCAGCCGGGCGTCTTCGTGCTCGAACCCTGGCCGGGGGCGCAGCCGGGCATGCGCATCCGCTGACAACGCCTCGCGCCCGGCCCTTCAGACCCCCTGCACCTAAAATGCGCTTTTGTACGCGCTGAGCTTTCAAGCGCAAGGATCGAGCCCATGCCGCTGTTTTGGAAACCCTATCAGTCCGATGTGACGCAGTTCATTGATTCGCTCAAGCAGGCCAAGCCGACGCTGGAGCAGGAACAGCGCCAGGGCCGCGCCCTCCTGTGGGACAAAGCCATCGACCGCGATCAACAGGCGCAGGCCCGACAGGCCCGTGTGCCCCAGCAGGCCTACGTCTACCAGACCAAGGCGCGCTGAAGCCGTGCAAGCCCCTGCAGGCGACAGCCCCGCGCCCGAGGGGCGCGCGGTGAACCCCACGGATACGGGCGAGGGCCAAGCCGCCGGCGCTGCGGCCATCCCCTTGCCCGGCGCCGCCGCCAGCGAACCGGAGGCCGGCGCCGCCCTGGACGCCGCTGTGCCTCAAGCGGTGGACCATGTGGCCGTGGCCAGGCTTTACGGCGAGCCGCTGTTCGCACTGCCCAACGACCTGTACATCCCGCCCGACGCGCTGGAGGTGTTCCTGGAGGCCTTCGAGGGGCCTCTGGACCTGCTGCTGTACCTGATCCGCAAGCAGAACTTCAACATCCTGGACATCCCGCTGGCCGATGTCACGCGCCAGTATCTGGCCTATGTGGATCAGATCCGCCGGCGCAACCTGGAGTTGGCCAGCGAGTACCTGCTGATGGCGGCCATGCTGATCGAGATCAAGAGCCGCATGCTGCTGCCGCCCAAGAAGAGCGAAGACGGCAGCGAGCCGGAAGACCCCCGCGCGGAGTTGGTCCGCCGGCTGCTGGAGTACGAGCAGATGAAGCTGGCCGCCGCACGCATCGACGAGCTGCCGGTGATCGGGCGGGACTTCCTGAAGGTGCAGGTCACGATCGACCAGACCGTGGCGCTGCGCCTGCCCGATGTGAGCCCATTGGACCTGCAGGAAGCGTGGCGCGACATCCTGATGCGCGCCAAGCTCAACCAACACCACAAGATCAGCCGCGAGCAACTGTCGGTGCGGGAGCACATGGGCATCGTGCTGCGGCGCCTGCAGGGCCAGCGCTTCATGGAGTTCGCCGAGCTCTTCGACACCCACGCCGGCACACCGGTGGTGGTGGTGACCTTTGTGGCCCTGCTCGAACTGGCGCGCGAGCACCTGCTGGAAATCACCCAAGCAGAAGCCTTTGCACCCATCTATGTGAGGCTGGCCTACCAGCCCAGCTGAGTTCGCTTTCCCCGCACCGGCCGGGCCGAACCCTGCCGGTGGGCGCTGGGCCTCACAGCGCGCGGTGGATCACCGAAGCGGCGGGCGGGCGCAGGTGGGCTGGCATTGAAGGGCTGGGGTAACCAGGCCCGGACATCATCTGGCTGGCCACCACCACGGCCTGGGTTCGCGAACTCACCCCCAGCACCCTCAAGAGCGATGCAACGTGGTCCTTCACGGTCTCCACCGACAGCTGCAGCTGTCGGGCAATGAGCTTGTTGGGTTGGCCCTGCAGCAGCAGCTGCAGCACCTGGGTTTGCCGGGGCGTCAGGTTCAGCTGAGGCAGCGGCGCACCACGGTGGGCCTGCGCCACCGGGGCGCCTGCGCGGGTATCGAGGGGCCGTGAGCCGGGCCACCAGGCGGTTTGGAGGCTGGGCTCTGGAATGGACATTCGCTGCGGCTCATGCAGCCGAATCGGTGAGGACGACGCAGCGCTCTCATGCCCCGAGGACGCCAGCACAGAGCGCATGGCCAGGGGCGGCACATAGGTGCCACCCGACATCACCCTGCGCAAGGCTTGCCCCAGAACCTCGGGCGCCATGCGCTTGGACACCAAACCGGCCGCCCCTTCCTCCAAGGCCCGCAGGGCCTCCTGCGCCGACTCGGCAGCCGACATCATCACCACCCGCATCTGCGGGTAAGCCTCGCGCCAATCGGCCAAGAGCGCAAAACTGTCGGCATCGGGCAGCTGAAGGTCCAGCAGCGCGATGTCGAAGGGACCGGCCTCGGCCAAGCACTGCTGCGCTTGTGCGGTGCTGGCCACACTGTGCACGGTCACTTCACTCCCCAGGGACTGGATCACGGATTCCAGCGCACAACGCACCAGGGGATGGTCATCAAGCAAGAGCATCTTCATCTTCCATTCCTTGACCCGGCTGAACACAGAGCCGGTTTGGAAGATGCTAGGAGGGGTGTGGGTGTGGCAAAACCCCTCATCCCAGGGGGTACCCTTCAAGTGGGGGGGCTTGCGGTCACAACGCGCGCCAACCGTCCCACAAGAGTTTGCCGCCGGCAGCGGCCATGCCGGTGTAAGCCACCCGGTAGAACCATTCGGAGGCCATGCGGCGGGTCAACCACACCCCTGCCCAAACACCCACCGGGGCCAGCGGCGCCAGCACCAAGGAGGTCCACAGGTTGCGGGTATCGAGCAGGCCGAGCGCGGCGTACGGCAGCCACTTGGCCATGTTCACCGCCGAAAAGAACACCGCCGTGGTGGCCGTCACACGCATGGGATCCAGCCGCATCGGCAACACATAGGCACTCAGGGGTGGACCACCGGCATGCGCCACAAAGCTGGTGAAGCCGCTGACGATGCCCAAGGCGAACCCCCAGCGGGGTGATGGTGCAGCGCGATGGGCTCGGGGCTTCATCACCAAACGCTGCAGCAGGAACAGCAGTGTCAGCACCCCCACCACCACCGACACCACCGGTGCAGAGACCCGACTGAACAGCACGGTGCCCAAGAGGATGCCCAACAGACCCGCCGGCACCAGCAGCCGCAGCAGGTCTTGGTCTCGGTTGCGCCACATCTGCTGCAGGCTGGTCAGGTCCATCAGGCACAGCAGCGGCAGCATGATGGCCGCTGCCTGGGGTACCGGCACGGCCATCGCCATCAGGGGGGTGGCCACGGCCCCGAAGCCGCTGAGGAAGCCACTCTTGGACAAACCCACCAGCAGCACGGCGGCGATCGCCCAAAAATAGAACTGCGGGTCGGTGATCATCCACAATGCCTTTATGTTTGCCCCATCACAAGAGGACGTCCGCCGCTTTTTCTGCGAAACCTGGCGCCGCCAACGCGCCGGCATACCGCTGGATGCGATGCAGGCCAAGGCCGCACCATGGGTGATGCTGCACCCCGAGTATGACGGCGATCTGGCCGACGAGGCAGCGGCCCTGGCCGCGGTGTACACCGTGGAAGACGGCCGCACCAACCCCTTCTTGCACCTGAGCATGCACCTGAGCCTGGTCGAGCAGGTCGACATCGACCAACCCCGGGGTATTCGGCAAGCCTTCGAGGCCCTGCGCGACCGGCTGGGCAGTGAACACGAGGCGCATCACCACATGATGGACTGCCTGGGCGAGATGATCTGGGCCTCACAGCGCAGTGGCCTGCCCCCGGATGGGCAGGCCTACCTGGACTGCGTGTGGCGGCGCAGCCGCGGCTGAGGTCCCCAGGCCCTTACTGCGCCGCACGGCGCAGCCTCAGGTCTTTACTGCGCCGCACGGCGCAGCGTGTCCACCACCGGCCGCTGCCAAATGGAGCGCAGGCCCCAGGCGCCGGCCCACCAGGCCAGCAGCGCACCTGCGGCTGCACCGGCCACGGGTACCCAAGGGCTGGGCGCCCAGTTGAACTCAAAGACCGATCGCGCCAAGACCGCGCCAATGGCCATGGCCACGCAGGACGCCAGCAGGCCCGACAAGGCCCCCACGCCCAGCAACTCTGCGCGCTGCATGCGCCGAAGCAACTGGCTGCGGGCACCCAGGGCCCGCATCACCGCGTACTCCCGCACCCGCGCTTCGCGTGTGGCGGTGATGGTGGCCACCAGCACCAACAGACCCGAGGCCAAGGTAAAGGCAAAGAGAAACTCCACCGCACCGATGACCTGGTTGAGAACCTGCTGCACCTGGGCCACCGATGCCGAGATGTCGACATTGGTGATGTTCGGGAAGGCCTGCAACAGTTGGCGGTCCAGGGCCTGCGCGGCACCGGCGTCCGCAGGCGCCTTGAAGGCACTGATGTAGGTGCTGGGCAGCCCACCGAGCTCGGCCTGCGGGAACAAGACAAAGAAATTCACCCGCATCGAGCCCCACTCCACCTTGCGCAAGGAGGTGATGCGGCCTTCGCGCACCGTGCCGGCAATGTCGAACTGCAAGCGGTCGCCGAGCTTGAGGTTCAGGGTCTGGGCCAGGCCTTCCTCCACACTCAAGCCATCGGCTTCATCGGGCGTCCAGCGCCCCGACGACACCTGGTTGTGTCCCGGCAGTTGGGCCGTGTGGCTGAGGTTGAATTCGCGCTCGACCAGGCGCTGAGCACGGTCGCTGCCGAACAAGCCCGGCCGAATGGCTTGGCCGTTGATGCCCACCAAGCGGCCCCGGATCATCGGGTACCAGTCGTAGCCTTGCACGCCCGCGTCGTGCAACTGCTGCTCGAAGGCCGTCGACTGTTCGGGCTGGATGTTGATGACGAACCGGTTGGGCGCATCCGGCGGCGTGGCCGAGCGCCAGCTGGCCACCAGGTCGGTGCGCAGCAGCACCAACAACACCAGAGACAACAAGCCCACCGACAAGGCGCTGACCTGCAACACCGAAAAGCCCGGACGTGCGGCCAATTGCCGGGTGGCCATGACCAAGGCCTGCCACCGACCCGCCGATGACAAGTGCGGAACCCAGCGGCGCAAAGCCACCATGGCCACGGCCGCCAAACCCGCGAAGAACAGCAGGGCCAAGCCAAAGCCCCCGACGGTGATGAGGCCCAGGCGCAGGTCAGAGGAAACCGCCAAGAGCAAGCCTGTGAAGCTCAAGGCACCCGCGGCCAGCACACCGATGGAAAAGGGCCGTGGGCGGCCCACGTCGCGCCGAATCACGCGCAAGGGCGGCACACGGGCCAACTGCAGGACCGGCGGCAAGCCAAAGCCCATCAGCAGCACCCAGCCCAAGGCTGCAGCCAGAAATCCCGGCTGCAGGCTCGCGCCCGGCAGCGCGGTTTTCACCAAGCCGGCCAGCAAGGCCACAAAGCCATGGTGCACGAGCCACCCCAAGGCCACGCCCAACACGCAGGCCACCACGCCCACCAGGGCGAACTCCAGCGCATACAAGGTGGCGATCTCGCGCTGATGCAGCCCCAACACGCGCAACAGGGCGCAATCGTCCAGGTGACGGTCGGTGAAGTCGCGTGCGGCGATCCCCACGGCCACCGCCGCCAACAGGGCCGACAAGAGGGCCACCAGGGTCAGGAAACGCTCCGCTCGGTCCAGGGCCTGGCGCATCTCGGGCCGTCCGGCTTCCAAGCTGTCCAAGCGAATACCGCGCAGGCTCTCACGCTCGATGTGGGCTTCGATCGATTCACGAAGCGCGGCCAGTGCCTGCTCGGCTGCCCGGCGCCCCAGGGCGTCGGGGGCCATCACCATCAGCCGATAGGTGACCCGGCTGGCCGGTTGAATCAATCCAGTGGCCCCAAGGTCCTGCTCGTGCAGCATCACCCGCGGCGAAAAACTCATGAAGCCTGCGCCACGGTCGGGTTCGTTGATGATGGCTCGCTCGATGCGCAAGCGCGCCTCGCCCAGCAGCAGATGGTCGCCCAACGCCAGGTTCAGACCGTCCAACACGGAGGCGTCCACCCACACCACGCCGGCTTGCGGGCCCTGCGCCACGGCCGATGCAGCCCCCTGCGCGTCGCGCACCGTCAGCCGACCCCGCAGCGGGTAGCCGCCTGCCACAGCCTTGACGGCCACCAGACGGAACTGGCCACCTTGCTCCTCGGGCGCACGCGCCATGCTGGGAAAGCTCACGGTACGGGCGGTGCGCAGGCCCCGTTCAGTGGCCGCCTGGGCCCACATCGCCGGCAGGGGCTGGTCGCCTGAAACCGCCAGATCGCCACCCAAGAGCTGGCCTGCGTCGCGTGACAGGCCCGCCTGAAGCCGGTCCGCAAAAAAACTCACCGCCGATAAGGCCGCCACGGCCAAGACCACGGCCAAGGCGAGCAGCCTCAACTCTCCCCCACGAAAGTCTCGCCACGTCTGGCGCCAAGCCAACAGGGCCAAGGGCGGCCGATTGCGCACGGTGTTCATCCTCGAATGATGCATGCAATCGGCTGCAACGGTCGGTTGTGGGGATGCTGCTGAAATCCGTTTCATGGAACCCGCCGCCTGCGCCCCCCTTGCGCACCCCACCGCCCTGTTTGTTTCTCACGGCTCGCCCATGACCGCCCTGCAAGGGGGGGCCGCCGGTGCGTTCATGCAGTCCTATGGACAGCAGTGGCGAACCCAGCTCCCCAAGCCCAAGGCCATCCTGGCGCTGTCGGCCCACACCCTGGCCTCTGAAGCCACCCTGTTGGCGGCCCGCGAGCACGCAGCCGTGTATGACTTCGGAGGCTTCGACCCCCGACTGCGCACCCTGCGATACGACGCGCCGGGCTCGCCTAAGCTGGCCACGCAAGTGGCTGAACGGCTGCAGGCTGCCCGCTGGCCGGTTCGGGTGAGCGCCCAAGGCGGCCTGGACCATGGCCTGTGGACCCCGCTGCGCTATCTGTGGCCGGATGCCGATGTACCCGTCTTGCCCCTGGCCTGGAACCCGGATTGGACGCCCGAGCAGCTGATGGAGCTGGGCGCTGTGCTCGCGCCCCTGAGCCGAGAAGGCGTGTGGCTCTTGACCAGTGGCAGCATCACGCACAACCTGGGCTGGTTCATGCGAGAGCCGCAGCCCATGCAGGCCCCGGAGCGGGCGGAAAGTGCCGCGTTTCGGCAATGGTGGCATGCACACAGCGTGGCCAGCGACTGGCCGGCCCTGTGCGCGTACCGCACGCTGGCGCCACACGGGGTGGACATGCACCCGACCGATGAGCACCTGCTGCCCTTTTTCGTGGCCGCCGGCTGGGGTGCGGCCCTCGCCCGCCGCGCCAGCCGCGTACATGAGAGCGCGCAGCATGGGGTGATCGGCATGGATGCATATGCCTTTTGATGGGGCTAGGATGGGCGCATGAACTTTGCCCTGACCCCCGAACTGCAAGCCCTGCAGGCGCGTGTGCGCCGTTTCATTGCCGACGAGATCGTGCCCCTGGAGCGCGACCCGCGTTGGGGGGACCACGGCCCCAGCGAAGACTTTCGGCTGGAGCTGGTGGCGCGGGCCAAGGCTGCAGGCCTGTTGGCGCCTCATGTTTCGGCCCACTACGGCGGCATGGGCTTGGACCACCGCAGCCGTGCGGTGGTGTTCGAGGAAGCCGGCTACTCCACGCTGGGCCCCTTGGCCATGAACCTGTTTGCCCCAGACGAAGGCAATATGCACCTGATGGAGGTGGTGGCCACGGCTGACCAGAAGAACCGCTGGCTGGCGCCGCTGGCGTCGGGCCAGATCCGCTCGTGCTTTTGCATGACCGAGCCGCCTCCCGGCGCGGGGTCGGATCCTTCGATGCTGCAGACCACGGCCACACCCGTTCACGATGCGCACGGCGAAGGCTGGTTGATCAACGGGCGCAAATGGCTGATCACCGGCGCACAGGGGGCCGGCTTTGCCATCATCATGGCGCGCTTGCCCGATGGTTCGGCCACGATGTTCCTGTCCGACATGGACGCGCCGGGCATCACGGTGGAGCGGCAAATGGACTCCCTGGACCGCTGCTTCCCCGGCGGGCACTGCGTGGTGAGTTTCAGCAACCTGCGCGTGGGGCCAGACGCGGTGCTGGGCGAATTGGGCAAGGGCTTTCGCTACGCCCAGGTGCGCTTGGCCCCCGCGCGCCTGACCCACTGCATGCGCTGGCTGGGTGCGGCCCGTCGTGCACACGACGTGGCCTTGGCCCATGCCCGCAGCCGCACGGCCTTTGGCAAGCCCTTGGGCGAACACGAAGGCGTGGGCTTCATGCTGGCCGACAACGAACTGGACCTGCACACCGCGCGCTTGTCGATCTGGCACTGCGCCTGGGTGCTGGACCAAGGCGGCAAGGCCAACACCGAATCCAGCATGACCAAGGTGATTGCCTCAGAGGCGATTTACCGCATCGTCGACCGCTGCGTGCAGATCCTGGGTGGCCAGGGCGTGACCGGCGAAACCATCGTGGAGCGCATTTGGCGCGATGTGCGGCC
>JACCDW010713604.1_pt1 | contig 18102 bp, 15 predicted proteins | sample 7449781 | NCBI WGS metagenome assembly JACCDW01 (sample SAMN15323449, study PRJNA562643) | freshwater metagenome | isolation source: river surface water | place: USA:Blue River Watershed | collected 2017-08-18
ACTCACCGTCGCTTGACCCCATGCCAACCCTTGCAAACTTAAGAAAAAGAGCAATAACCATGCCTCTTTCTTCAATTTTGTTAGTCCCGATGACCAACCTATTTTATTCATTAATTTCATATATTGATATTAAATTTTCCTTTGTTTTTTTAAACTTATTCACAATAAATTCACACAAATATACCACTTCATTCTTACTCAATAAACATAATTTTATACATCGTGCATTTTTTTGGACAATATTATTTGCATTTTTTACCAAAACAAACAAATTGAACAACTCTCTTTTTACCAAATAAAATTATACAATTCCAACCGCACAAAAAATATACCATAAATTATAATTTCCGAATTGTAAACCTCACTAATTCTAATTCTCAATTAAAAATTCAATTTCATAAAATCATAAATTTTAAACCATTACAACGACAGTACACCCTATTTTTACTTAATTTGCCTATCATGAACCAACTCGTAATCGATATTCTAAACCAACTCTCTTTTCTAAAACAAGCAAAAGACAGCAGAATAAAATATGACATTTCTCAGAACCTTCAAAACACCCTTTCCTGCATCCAACTTACAGAAAAACTAACACTTTCGATTGCACTTGCAATTTCTATCAACGAGAAAAATTTACCCCTGCAGAATATCTTTAAGAATTACGCCAAATCACACATACTTTCAAACGAGGATATCATTGATATACATTCCTTTGTTTCAATGATGAACATGAATAATACCCTTTACAAATTCAAACATTTTATTGAAAACGATATCTACAAGCAAAAACCAAGTGGGCTTAAAATGACATCAAAAGCGAAGCCTTCTATCGGTAAAAAAACCTTTGAAATCATTGCGCTTTGCGTTTCTATTGTCAACAATTGTCAAGTTTGCACAATCCACCATGAAGAAAAATGTAGAGAGATGGAATTTACAACCGACGAAATTTATGCTGCAGTTCAACTTACCTCAACCATCAAAAGTATTTCTATGCTTGAATTCTAAAAGTTCAAAGTCTAAAAAACACCACTCAATATAAACAAAATCAAGACCAGAACATTGCTTGCAAAATTCACAAAATCATTAGTTATAAAAGAAAATCCTTTAACCAATTCTCCCTCATTCCGATCACTTAATTGACCATCCTTTAAGTATTTGGCTTGAAAAATCAATCCCAAAATACTATCGATTACAGAGCCCATCATCCCCCAAAATAATACAACAGAAAAATCATGTTCGGCAAACAATGCAATTGCAAATGCCCCAATAAAAGCGCCTATAAAACCGGGCAAAGAAACACCACCTGACAATCCTTTTGGTACTTCTTTGAGTGTAAATAAATTGTATGCTTTTTTTCCATAACGCATTCCTAATTCGCTACTCAAAGTATCTGAACAAGCTGCGGCAACTGATACCAACATGAAAGTATGTAAATTTTCTTCAGGACCTAATAGCGTTTGAACACAAATTATCAGCAAAACACCACCGCCATTTGCAAGGACTTGAAATGCATCTCTCGGTTTTGAATGTTTAACGTCTGAAATGTCCGTTTTGTTGAGTTTTCCAACCATTGTACCTAATAGCAAAAACACAACCATTGGCCAAATCGACATTCCATTCATCAAAACAAAAGAGCCTAAAATAGCGGCAAAAACAAATCCAGATTGACTCAGCCATTTGAACTTAGAATTGACAAACATGAACATTAAAAAAACCACAAAACCCATCATCCAATTCTCAGTTAGAACATTTTGATGATTCAATGCAAATTGCATTAAAACGAAAGACAACAATGGAATAAAAAAATTGTCGGAACCTCTACCACTAATTAATTCAATTGAAGCAAGAACAAAAGCAATGAACAGTATCCATTGCACGCTCAAAGTTGTTTGACTCAGTATAATGATGGATGTTAAAAAGAAAACAATTGAACCTATGAGTGTTTTAGAATCGCCACCCCATTTAATTTTGTTCCTTTCAATCCAATTTTTCCAAAAAACTGTATTGTCTGAATCTCTTAAATTTTGTTCAAAAATATTTTCAAAAAGTCGACCAAGAATGGCTGAAAACCCATCTGAAATTGCCAAAATTTTTAAGCAAATTGAAATTTGAATTAGATGACTTGAAATTTGATTTATATGATTCGGCCCAAGTAGCAGGAGCAAAATTGTAGGAGGCAAGAAATAAACAATTCCCCAGCTTTTTCGTCCCTCAGAATAAAAAAATCCATAATTTACGGCAAACAAAAGCAATATTTCTATCACCAAAAGTATATGAATCAAACGGTGAACATCATCTGCGTTTATGGATTCAACTGCAATGGAAAGCAAATAGATTGAAACAACATGCAATGCTTTCCGACTAAAAAATTTTTGACCCGGATAAAACTTGACCCAAATTAAACTGCCAATGATAAAAACAATTGACAAAATGAGCAAAGAGAATATGGTTTGATTGAAAAGCATTGATGATAAACAACAAAAATCAATCATATTTGTGAGATAATTCAAATTCATTTTGAAAAATTTAAAAACCCTTTGGAAATTCAGTAGACCACACACGGTCATTGGCACCGTTATAAGTGTGGCTACATTATATTTTTTAGCGATTCAAGCGAATCATATTGACATTGTTACAAATTGGAACACCTTAATTTTAACGCTCATTAGTTGTATTGCTTGCAACATATATATTACTGGTTTAAACCAAATTTACGATATCGACATAGACCGCGAAAACAAGCCGAATTTACCACTTGTGACGCAAGAATTAAGCATGATTGACGCAAAAAAAATTGTGTTATTTTCTTTAATGATTGCATTGGTATTTTCATTTTTTCAAAATCTCTTTTTTGGGGGACTTGTAACTGTGATTGCAATGATTGGTAGTCTGTACACCATTCCGCCGGTTCGATTAAAACGTTTCCATATTTGGGCAGCAACAGCAATTGCACTTGTAAGAGGACCTTTAATCAACGTTGGAATATACATTCATTTTTATGTTTCAAAATATGGTTTACCAATTCATTTAAATAGCCAAATTGCTTTATTAACTCTTTTTATAACAGCATTTAGCATTGGAATCGCCTGGTTTAAAGATATACCAGATGTTGATGGCGACAAAAACAACAACATTAAAACTTTGTCGGTTAAACACGGTAAAAAAACAGCTTTAACTTTAGGAGTCCTCATTGTGGGTTCGGCCTATTTAATCTGTATTTTTTATTCTTTTTGGCCAAATTTATTTGAATTCACTACGTCTCAAAATCCAAACTTACACATCCCAAGAAAACTTTTTTTTGGATTTTACCATGTCATAGCATTTGCATATTTCATAACCATGTCGGTTAAATTAAACATTCATAATGCAATAGAGATAAAAAAATTCTACATGAGTTATTGGATCCTCTTCTTTTTAGAGTATTTCGCCTTCATTCTTTTCTAAGAACATTTATCAACATTGTTAGAAATATGCGCAGAGACATCTAACTTTGCCTAATTTTTGCAACATGCCAAAAGACAACTCTATAAAACACGTTCTCATAATTGGCAGTGGTCCAATTATTATTGGCCAAGCCTGTGAATTCGATTATGCTGGCTCGCAAGCCGCAAGAAGCCTAAGAGAAGAAGGCATTACTGTATCGCTGATTAACAGCAACCCAGCAACAATCATGACCGACAAAATAAACGCAGATCACGTTTATTTGTTGCCATTAACAATTCAAAGCATTGAACAAATTCTTCAAGAACATAAAATTGATGCTGTGTTGCCAACTATGGGTGGTCAAACTGCCCTAAATTTAGCAAAAGAAGCTGAAGAGATTGGATTGTGGGAGAAATACAATTGCCGTATCATTGGTGTAAATATTGCCGCAATCGACAACATGGAGGACCGTGAAAAGTTCAGAAAGTTGATGGTTGAATTGGGGGTTGGTGTAGCTCCTAGCCAAGTAGCAAATAGTTTTTTGGAAGGAAAGGAAATTGCACAACGCATTGGTTTTCCATTGGTTATTCGCCCAAGTTATACGCTTGGTGGAACCGGTGGTAGTTTTGTACACAAAAAAGAAGAATTTGATCGCGCTTTACAACGCGGTTTGGAAGCAAGTCCTGTTCACGAAGTTTTAGTTGAAAAAGCAGTTCTTGGATGGAAAGAATACGAATTGGAGTTGTTACGCGATTCTAAAGACGACATTGCAATCATTTGTACCATTGAGAATTTTGACCCAATGGGAATTCATACCGGTGACAGCATTACAGTTGCGCCAGCAATGACATTAAGCGACACCACATTCCAAAGAATGAGGGACATGTCGTTTAAAATGATGCGTTCAATGGGCGTATTTGCGGGTGGATGTAACGTTCAATTCTCAGTAAACCCTGAAAATGAAGATATCATTGCAATTGAAATCAACCCACGTGTAAGTAGAAGTTCAGCATTGGCATCTAAAGCAACAGGGTATCCAATTGCTAAAATTGCAGCAAAACTAGCCATTGGCTATTATTTGGATGAACTTAAAAATCCAGTAACAAAAACTACAAGTGCATTCTTTGAACCTGCAATTGACTATGTAATTGTTAAAATTCCGCGTTGGAACTTCGATAAATTCCATGGATCAGACAAAACCTTAGGACTTCAAATGAAGAGTGTGGGCGAGGTTATGGCTATTGGCAGAAGTTTCCAAGAAGCATTGCAAAAAGCTTGTCAGAGTCTTGAAATTGGGCGTCATGGTTTAGGTGCAGATGGGAAAGGAAGCAGAAACCTCGAGGAGCTTGTTCATGGTTTAGAGCATGCAAGTTGGAACAGAATTTTCCAAATCAAAGATGCTTTGTCACTTGGTGTTCCGATCTCTTCTGTTCAAAAAATTACCAGAATCGATCGTTGGTTCCTTGAACAAATTGCAGATTTGGTAAAAACCGACACTGAAATTCGAAGATTTAACGTAGACAATATTCCTTATTCAGTTCTAAAAACAGCAAAAGAAAAAGGATATTCCGACGAGCAAATTGCTTGGCTGATGGGCGGAAACACTCAAGCTGAAGAAGTTTATAACAAAAGAAAAGAAATTGGCATCAAACGTGTTTACAAAATGGTTGACACATGTAGTGCCGAATTCCCAAGTCCTACAAACTACTTCTATTCAACCTTCGAACAAGAGAATGAAAGTGTGTTTACAAACAATAAAAAGGTTTTTGTTTTAGGAAGTGGTCCAAACAGAATTGGACAAGGAATTGAATTCGATTATTCTTGCGTTCACGGCATTTTGGCAGCAAGAGAATCTGGTTATGAAGCAATCATGATTAACTGTAATCCTGAAACTGTAAGTACCGATTTCGACATGGCCGACAAACTTTATTTCGAACCTGTTTATTGGGAACACTTATGGGAACTCATTGAAAACGAGAAACCTGAAGGTGTTGTTGTTCAATTGGGTGGCCAAACAGCGCTTAAACTTGCTGAAAAACTCCATGAAAAAGGGGTTAAAATTATTGGTACTTCATACAACGACATGGACATTGCCGAAGACCGAGGTAGGTTTAGCGATCTATTAGCTGAATTGGAAATTCCTTACCCAAAATACGGTGTTGCATTAGATGCTGAAGAAGCGATTAAAATTGCAAATAAAGTTGGTTATCCGGTACTCGTTCGTCCTAGCTATGTTATCGGTGGACAAGGGATGGTTATTGTGATCAACGATGAAGATTTAGAAAAAGCGGTTGTTAAATTGCTTGGTGATTTGCCTGGAAACAGAGTGTTAATTGACCATTTCTTAGATCGTGCAGAAGAAGCTGAATCTGATTGTATTTCCGACGGTGAAAATGTACATATTATTGGGATGATGGAACATATTGAACCTGCTGGTATACACAGTGGCGACAGTAGTGCTGTTTTACCTCCTTTCAATTTGAGCGACAATGTTTTGGCACAAATGGACGAGTATACCCACAAAATTGCTAGAGCTTTAAATGTTAAGGGATTATTGAACATCCAATTTGCCATCAAAAATGAAGTTGTTTATGTCATTGAAGCCAACCCTAGAGCTTCAAGAACTGTACCTTTCATTTGTAAGGCTTACGATGTTCCTTATGTAAACATGGCAATGAAAGTAATGCTTGGCATTAACAAAGTTACCGACTTCAACATACCAAACCGACCAGCTGGTTGGGCAATCAAACAACCAGTATTTAGCTTTGATAAGTTCCCTAATGTGAACAGAGAATTAGGTCCAGAAATGAAAAGTACTGGCGAGGCCATTTTATTCATTAAAGACTTAAAAGATCCTTTATTTAGAGACTTATACAAGCAAAAAAGCATGTATTTGTCATATTAAATTTAAAAATATAACACACTCATTAAAAACCCTTGAACTATGTCAAGGGTTTTTTTTGCCATCCCAATAACATCCATTCAAATTTGCCACTTCTCTTATTCTGAGGGACATTTTATCCATTTGGGCCTACATAGTTGATGTTTCGTAGAATTAACCGCCTCATTTGGCCCCAAATGTAACTTTATTCGAATTTCTTCGTTTATAACTTGAAAGGTCTTTAACCCAAAATAAAATTTATGAAAACAATGTTTGTAATTCTTGCGCTTGGATTAACCGGTATGGTTAATGCGCAAACAGAAGAAAGTGACAAATTAACAACCGAACAAAAAGCGGATAAACTTACAGAAAGAATGAAGAAGTCCCTCAATTTAACCGAGGCTCAAGTTCCAAAAGTAAAAGAAGCAAATCTTAAAATGATTCAGCAAAAAGAACAGCTAAAAGCGGAAGTTAAACAAAGAAAAAAATCGATTCAAGAGAGTCACAAGAATGAATTAAACGCTGTTTTAACACCTGAACAGATGAAAAAAGCTAGCGGAATAATCGCTAAAAAAGAAAAGAAGAAACGTAAAAAATAAGATAAAAAAAGCCGCTAAAAGCGGCTTTTTTTTATGATTGTGGTGGCGGTGGAGGTGTTCCACCTGCATTGCCATTCCCAGGACCATTATTTCTCGGACCCTTATTTTTATTGTAAGGTTTGCGATTCTTATTCTGGTTTGGATTTCTATTTTGTTGATTCGGATTGGCATTCGGCGTTTGTCCGGTAGGCTGATTTACTGGGCCCTTTGCAACATCACCAACAGGTTTGTTAGGATTGTTATTTGGTTTATTCTGTTGATTTGGATTTGGCTTATTTTTATCGAAACCGGGTCTATTGTTGCGATTTTGAGGATTGTTTTGACCACCCTCTCTACGCTGATTGTTATTCCTGTTACGATTGTTTTTATCTCTTGGACCTTTATGATTGTCGAGCTTCTTAAGTCCCTCAAATTCATTATCCTTTAACAATTCAGCGTTATCAATAAAGTCGTTGGCTTTTTCATCGGCAATAATTTTGGCCAAAATTTCATTGGCCGGAGCCAAATCTGTGAGCGTAGCAACTTGAACACCATTTTTATTCTCTTCCATGCATTCATTCACCTTTTCAACTGGCAAAGGAATCCAAGTTTGACTATCGTCGTAAGAGAACCACATTAATTGTTTGAGGATATCTGTTTTGCGGGCAAAAGCAGTTCCTGTAACGGTATCAATTTTTACAATTTTAGCTTTCGGGAAAGCCTCCGTTGCCTCCAAGTACATATCGAGCTCATAATTCAAGCAACATTTCAAGCGACCACATTGACCGGCCAATTTTTCCATGTTAATACTTAAATTTTGAGAACGAGCAGCACCCGTATTCACTTGTTTGTAATCGGTTAACCAAGTTGAGCAGCACAATTCTCTACCACAAACGCCTATACCACCTAAGCGCGAAGCTTCTTCACGATAACTAATGTGACGCATTTCAATTTTTACCTTAAACTCTTCAGCATATCGCTTTATGAGTTCACGGAAATCGACACGAGATTCAGCAGTATAGAAGAAAATTACTTTTCGACCATCTCCTTGAAACTCAATATCAGAGATTTTCATTGCCAAATTCAATTCAAAAGATATGGTTCTCGCCTTTTCTAAAGTTGCATTTTCTTTAGCCTTAGCAAGGTCATACTTTTCAATATCCTTTTCATTGGCAACACGAAGAATTGGTGTTAACTCTTCTGAATCTTCACGGACGCGATATTTCTTCAATTGAAGACGTACAATTTCGCCGGTGGCAGAAACTGTTCCAATATCATAACCTAAACTACTCTCACACACAACGTAATCGCCGGTGTATAAATCTAATTGATGAGTGTTCCTGTAGAACTCTTTGCGACTGCCTTTAAATCTAACTTCAACAATATCAAATGGTTTATAACCATCTGGAAGGTCCATGTCCTTAAACCAGTCATAGACATTTAATGCATTACAGCCGCTTGTTCCACAAGTTCCGTTGCTCTGACACCCCGAGGGTGCGCAACCGCCACTTTTAGTACCACATGATGAACAAGCCATATTATATATTTAATTAATCTGCCAAAGCAGGTTTTATTACTTTACAAATTTAACGATAGAAATTCAGGAAAAAGAGTTTAATTCTCTTTTTCTGTGAACACCCAAAGTTTCTGTCCTAAAAAGTTAATCACCATACCCATAATTGTAGCACCAAGAACCGCTGCAATCTTATCAATTTTAACACTAAAGATATGTTTCATAATGTTATTGGTGTTCGGAACAACCAAATTTGCAGCCAATTCGGCATCAGGTAACATGTGAAGAAGAAATTCATTGGTTGCAACATTGGTTAAACCACTCACCAAATACAACAAAAGATATTTCGCCAAACGACCTTTGCTACTATCTTTTTGGCCCCATGTCCAATGTTTATTTAATTGATAATTTACGTAGGTAGCAACAACAATTCCTAAGCTTTTCGCTACAGCAGTTGGTAAAAACTGACTCAATAAATAATACAATGATATATCTATGAGAAATGACAATCCGCCAACGATGCCAAACTTGGTTAATGCGATATAGGTTTTACTAGAAATCAAAATATTTAGATTTGTGAAAAAGTATATCCTTCAAAGGTACAATTCATTCCCAATTTTAACGCAATATTTTGCTTGTCATGACCTGAAGGGAAATCAAAAACAATTGGAAATCCTTCATTTTCAAGGTGTTCCAAAATAATTTCTTTTACGTTTTTTCCGAATGGAATGACATTATCGCGCATATCTATCATAGAACCCACAATTAACCCTCTGATACCCTGAAACGTTTTGGCTAATTTTAATGAACACATCATGCGATCAATATGATAATAATATTCATCTAAGTCCTCAATAAACAACACTTTACCTTCGTAATTTTTATTGACGATTCCACTATGGGCAAATAACAACGACAAATTACCACCAACCAATTGTCCCTCAAAATCAGATTGATTAAAAACTTCTAAATTTCTCAAACCTACATGATTGGCAAAACCTGATAGCGCATTGAATAAATGTCGTTGATTTGACTCATTAAAAGAATTTTCAAGATTAAATTGCATCACCATAGGCCCATGAATCGAAGCCAGACCTTGATTCTGAAGCGTTAAGTGCAATGTGGTAATATCCGAAAAACCAACCCACCACTTCGGATTTGACGTAAAGTCAACATGTTCCAATGACTCTAACAGCTGGGTACATCCATAGCCACCTCTTGCGCAGAAAACAGCTTTAATTTCTGGATTTTCAAAAGCCCATTGAATATCGGCCACACGTTCTTCAATTGAACCTGAGAATTGATGATTTTCTCCAAATAAATTTGGCGATGTTACAACTTTCCAACCACAAGATTGCGCCCACTTTCTAAACGCAGAAACCTCGCTTGGTCGAATAAACCTTGCAGGAGCAATGATGCCAATTGTATCTCCTTTAGTTAAATATGGAGGGATAATCATTTCAATTATTTTACAGGTATGAGCAAATTACTCTGAGAAATGACAGTTGTCATTTCGCTATTTCTTGAGTCGGAAGGATATTCAAAAATAGGAAATGTAATTTGTTGGCCATTTTGAATCAATTGGTCGGAAACAACTTTCCAAATTTTGGCAGCTTTTCCCATTTCTGAGTTGATTGTTGCCTTGTGAAACTTGCCTCCTTTAATCGTTTTGTACTCAAATTCTGTCGTATTTATTTTTTTATTGACAGGAATACCCACGAAAATCTCCATATCTCCATCTTCATTTGGAATTTGATTGTAAACACTCATAATTGAACCTTTAAGTATCAACTGATTGGCATTGATAAACTCTAAAACAGGGCGAGAAGTACCAGCCACTAAGGTAGAAAGACTGGTATATTTGGTCTTATACGATTTTCCTAAAAGCAATAAATCTGGTTTTTCAGTTTGTTGAATTACATAATCGGCATCCGACAAAACGAGGCCTTCCTTTTGCATCATTCCAGCGGTATCTATTTGATTTTCCTGTGTGGAATTCGCTGAACTAACATTAGAGTTAAAACCATCATTTTTTACATAATAATACACACCAAAAATCAACAGCAAGGCCAATAAACCAAGTGCCAACCAAAGACTATTTGAAAAACGCTTCATAATTTTTCGCTAAATTACATTGAAACGATGAATTTATGGTATTTTTGCACTGTGAAATTCCTAGCTGAAATTGAAATCCTTCCTAAAAAAGGTTTATTAGACCCTCAAGGTAAAGCCGTTACACACAGCATGCCTTCAATTGGTTTAAACAATGTAAATGAAGTTTGCGTTGGTAAATTTATTACCATGGATATTGAAGCCAACAGTGAATCAGAAGCTTTTGCAACTGCTGAAACTGCAAGCAAAAAGTTGTTGGCAAACCTTATCATGGAGAGCTATAACATTCGCATTAAAGCATTATGATCATTTACAACGTAACTTGTAACGTTGAAAAAGAAATGGCTGAGGAATGGCTTCAGTGGATGAAAACTGAACATATTCCTGAGGTTATGGAAACTAGCTGTTTTCTTGAATACAAAATTTTGAGACTTTTCAATCCTGAACAAGACGACGAAGGCATAAACTATGCCATTCAATATACTTGTGAAAGTTTCGAAAAATTAGAATTTTACAGATCAGAATTTGGCCCAACATTGCAATCTAAAACACTTGCGAAATATGGCGATAAGGTTTTCGCATATAGGTCGGTGTTAGAAATCGTTGGTTAACATGTCGGTAAAATCAATCAATATTGAAGACGCTTTAAAACAAAAATCTGCGTTTCAATGGGTTGATGTTCGCAGCGAATCTGAATTTCAAAAAGCGCATATTCCAGGCGCTATCAATATTCCACTTCTTACCAATGAACATCGTGTACTCATAGGCACTTGCTACAAGCAAAAAGGTCGCGAAGACGCTGTTTCTTTAGGTCTCGAACTCATTGGCCCTAAAATGGTTGAGCTATTCAAACAGTACAAAGAGGCAGAAGTTGAAGGAAAAAAATTATTGTTTTATTGCTGGCGCGGCGGACTTAGAAGTCAAATTAGTTCCACCATTTATTCTTGGAGTGGCCAAAAGCCAAGTTTGCTTTTTGGGGGTTATAAGTCGTTCAGAAATCATATTCACAGCCAATTTAGCATCCCTCTAAATTTAAAAATTGTAAGTGGCAGCACTGGTAGTGGCAAAACCGAAATTTTGCATATTTTGCAAAAAAACGGAGCGCAAATGATTGATTTAGAAGGTTTGGCATTTCATAAGGGTAGCGCTTTTGGGGGACTTGGGTACCCGCCACAACCGTCCACGGAGGCTTACGAGAATTCGTTAGGACTCACAATCATGGATTTAGACAAAAGTAAACCGGTTTATGTAGAAAACGAAAGTAGACTCATAGGTCAATGTTTCATGCCACAAGAATTTTGGGATCAAATGCAAAATGCAAAAATCATTGAAGTTCGTGTAGATAAAAACACCAGAATTAACAGATTGATTCATGAGTATGCGCATTTCGACATTCAATTGTTGATTGAGAAAACAACAATTCTCAAAAAGAAACTAGGTGGTCAAAATGCAACAGAAGCGATTAGCTTTTTAGAGAATGGTGAATTCGACAAATGGATTGATAAGTTGTTGGTTTACTATGATAAAACATACCAATATTCCTCTGAAATCAATAAACACAGAAGTGTTTCTGTAGATTTCGATTGGAATTTGAAAGAAAGTGAAATACAAAAAATACTCAATTTAAACATATAAATAAGATGGAATTAAAAAACAAAATAGCCGTAATTACTGGTGCAAACAAAGGAATTGGTTTGTGTTGCGTTGAACAATTATTGGCTGAAGGAGCTATTGTTTATGGAATTTGCAGAAGTGGTTGTACCATTTCTCATGAAAACTACACTTGTTTAAAGGCTGATGTGCAACATTTCGACCAGGTTGAGGCTGTTTTTAACACAATTTTGGATAAGCATGAAAAAATTGATATCCTCATTAACAATGCTGGATTGGGTTATTTTGGATTTTGCGAAGATATGCCACTTGAACAATGGCACACCATGTTTAATACGAATGTAAACGGTTTGTTTTATGCCACCAAAATGGTTTTACCATCAATGAAAAAACAAGGCTTAGGACATATCATCAACATTTCATCAATTGCGGGACTTGAGGGATATCCGCAAGTTTCAGGATACAATGCAACTAAATTTGCTGTTAGAGGATTCAGCGACGCACTTTACAAAGAAGTGAGAGATTTTGGCGTAAAAGTGACATGTGTTTATCCAGGCTCTGTAAAAACAGATTTCTTCAGACATTCCGAGAACATTAAAGCCCACGACAACATGCTGATGCCGGAAGATGTGGCTGGACAAATTGTTTATGCTTTAAAATCTCCAAACAATTTTCATCACGTTAACTTAGAAATTAGGCCATTAAAACCAAGAGGTTAAGTTTTTTAAATTATTAATTGTATTTTTGCACCACTAAATAAAAACCATCAATCATGAAAGTAGCCATCAATGGATTTGGACGTATCGGTCGTCACGCATTCAAATTTTTAATTGAAAAACCAGGAGTTGAAGTTGTTGCTATCAACGACTTAACAGACAATGCAACATTGGCGCATTTGTTAAAATACGACTCTGTACACGGTAAATTCAACGGTACCGTTTCTCACGATGATCAACACTTGATTATCAACGGTAAAAAAATTAAAGCTTTGGCTGAGAGAGATCCAAAAAATCTTCCTTGGGGCGAAATGGGTGTAGACGTGGTGCTTGAAAGTACTGGTTTCTTCACCGATGCAGCAAAAGCAAATGCTCACATTGAAGCTGGTGCAAAAAAAGTAGTGATTTCTGCTCCTGCAACAGGCGATTGTAAAACTGTTGTTTTGGGTGTTAATGATAACATTCTTGATGGTACTGAAACAATCATGAGTAACGCATCTTGCACAACCAACTGCTTAGCACCTATGGTGAAAGTATTGGATGAAGCTTTTGGTGTTGAAAGTGGTTTCATGACAACCATTCACGCTTATACTTCTGACCAGAATTTACAAGATTCGCCTCATAAAGATTTGCGTAGAGCTCGTGCTGCTGCTTATAGCATTGTACCTACTAGTACTGGTGCTGCTAAAGCTGTAGGATTGGTTTTACCTCATTTGAAAGGTAAATTAAACGGTAATGCAATGCGTGTTCCAATTCCAGATGGTTCAGTAACTGATTTCACTGTGAATTTGAAGAAAGCTGCAACCGTTGAAGAAATCAACGCTGCTATGAAAGCTGCTTCTGAAACTAGCTTAAAAGGCATTTTGGAGTACAATACAGACCCTATCGTGAGTATCGATATCGTTGGTAACAGACATAGTTGTATTTTTGATTCTGACCTAACTCAGGTTATTGGAAATACCGCTAAAGTTGTTGGTTGGTACGATAACGAAACTGGTTATAGCTCAAGAGTTGCAGATCTAATAGAAAGAATTGGTTAATACCAACTCTCAAAACCATAAAAAAAGGCGATCCATGGATCGCCTTTTTTGTTATTGTAAGGTTTTAATTATCCGTTTATTTGTCGAGCATTGTTACGCCCACTTTACCACTAATTTGTACCCTAACCAAAATTTCAGATTGGCGTGGTGAAATATCTGTAATTGTTAACTTCTTTAGATTTCCCTTCAAATAAACTCCGCCATCTAATTTCTTATTTAACGACTCATTGATGCCCTTCTCAGCAGATGCAAGCGTTGATGTGATATCGACCACCATTGCCTCTTCCATCTTCTTTCTTATGGTTTCATTCAATAACCATTTTGCAGATTTTAACAGTAAATTCTTTGTAGACAAGTCATATTCTACATTTTTAACACTTACGATTCTCTTGTTCGCATCAAATGTTGGAACCCCTAACAAAAACAAAGTGCCCGATTTACTTCCAATGAATGATACTTCAACCCCCAATTTGTCTTTTGCTGCAAACAAACGCAACTTCTGTACAATGATAAAATCCTTACCAACTACAAACTTTTCTTTAGACAAATACGACATAATTTGCTTTGCCAAAGAATCGTAATTCATACTTACATCAGTATACACTTCAAAACCATCTGCCGCTTTATATGGAGCCAAATTAGGCAATGGAGCCAATGGTGTTGACCATTTTGTAGACTGAATAGCCGGTGTTGCTTTTAAACCAATTGAAAAACTCAATTTGCTTTTATTAAATGTCAAATCAGACAATGACAATTCCTTTGGCTGAATCTTTAAGTAGCCAATTTTATCAATATAAATATCTTGTTGCAATTGATCAAAAACAGGTTTAATGAATGGCTTTAAATCTACCTTGCTAATTTCTTTATCAACCATTTTCGATAAATCACCCAAGTACGGCTTAATTCTATTCAATAACATGTTCGTTACATCAAAGCCGAAAATAACTTTAATGGGATCAACCGGAGTTAACTCAGTGATTGAAGTTGATGATTGTATTTTATAGTTAGGTAATAACTTAAATTTACAATCAATTCCAATTTTTGCGCGTTTCATTGGTTCGTCAATTCCAATTTGAAATCCTACAGGCGGCGTTGCACACTGATCCATGATACACATCGGGCAATATTCGCCTTTTGCTCCATATTGCAAATCCAAACCTAAACCCAATTGACCAATTCCTTTTCCCTCAATGTTAAAAGAAGAGCGATTCAATTTATACTCATATCTCAAACCTTGACAAGGCTTGTCGGATCCTTTAAATGTTTTATCAACTTTATCATCGGCCATTTTAAAGAATGGCATCAAATCAATTTCCAAAGGAATATTCACCTGAGAAACCACAACAGGCAATGGTTTTACTTCTACCACTGCGTTCATATCCATTGGAGGTGTTGGCTTGATTAAACCACATGAATTAAAAATTAGAATTGTTAAAATTCCTAAATATTGAAACTGTTTCATTTTATTTTTCTACAAAAATAGGACAAGAATATGTTCCATCGATTGTATCAACAATTAAATAATACAACGCCGACTCAATTTTTGAAGGCAGATTTCCTTCGTAATTTACATTTTGACTCGCGAGAACCTTTTGTTCTACAATCCTTCCTAGCTGATCAACCAAACGATAACCTAAAATAATCGATTTCGATTTCAATGTAAAATTCGATTTCACGGGATTGGGACTAATTGACACAATTTTGTTTTCAAACGCCTGAATGCGATTCAATTGGATCATGAAAATTCCAGAAAAAGTATCATTTTCAGGGATTAAATCTACTGGATTTATGAGATAAGCCTTCACCTTATGCAAACCAATTTCTGACATCATGAGCCTTTTGCTAAAAACTCCCCAAATGCTATCGGATGGATTGATATTCGAAACATTTATCGTATCTGAATACCACATATTTTGCGTGGCAGAAGATGTGATTTGAATGGCCAATCTTGCCGCTTTAACCATTGAATCCTTGCCAAAATTTGTAATTCTTACCATTGGGTACATTCCTTGTTTGGTTTGATAAATTTGATTCAACACGGGTGAATCTAATTTAATAATGGCTAAGTCTCTATCAACCAAAACATCGAAAGTAGTGGCAATGGTGTCATTCAAAACATTTTGATCATTTGGATGATAGGTGATTCCTAAAACAGTATAATTTCCAATCTTGCTGAAGAGCAAATTAGTGGCATACAGATTATAAGCACTACTTCGTGGCGCAAATGTATCGAGTTGATTTACAGAAGTATAAACGACTTTATTTTGATGCAAAACAACCACTTTTGATTGAACCGATTTTAAACTGTCACGCCCTTGATTGCTCACTTTGAGTGACACATTTTGAAGTGTTTGCCCTAGATAATATTGAGGACCACCACTTAAAATCAATTCTTCCGGCAATGCATCTTTTCCAATATCCGCAAAAAACTTCTTAATCAGCGTATCATTCTTGGGATACATGTCACCAAGAAAATTAGTTCTTAGTATCAAAGTATAATTTCCAGCATTCAAAGGATTAAATTTTTTGAAAAAACTAATTGCTGTTTGAGCTCCTGTATCGAGATTTACATTGAGTATTTCAAAATAAACTTGCTTGTTGTTATACAATATTTCACAAATGACAGGACAATTGGAAACAGACTTCAAATAGCCATTGTTTTTGATGGTGGCACCAATGGTGTATCCACCAGCACCAATACTCATTGTGTCGGCAACACTTAACTTCACCGCCTGATAGTCGTATGGCAAACCAATATTAAAGGTAGATTTTAAACTATCATTCTTTGGATAAATGTCGTAACTCCCTCTACAGGTGATTAAAATTGAATAAACGCCCTTTTTAAAGCTTTTGAAGGACTTTGGCGCCGAAAGTGATAAAGATGTATAGCCATCGATATCGGGAAGCACACTGTCGAAATAAACAAGGTTTTTAAGCGGGTCAAATATCTTTATCTGAATTGGAACCTTATACAACGATAATATACCTTCATTGTAAGCTTCAAATTTTATTGGAATGCTTACATTTTGTGCATAATACTTATTCGGCAATGGTGAGATCATTGAATCAATTCCAAAATCTATTTTTTTGTATACCACTATCCAACGGGCTTGAGTATCATTAAATGTAAATTTATCCCCAGCCAACTCAGTAATCACCATCAACCTCAATTTTCCTGTATCGGTACATTTGAAAGTTGGCCAATACAAGATTTTCGTTTGAAACTTAGGCAATGAAAGGGTTATGGCTTGATTGTAAACTATTTTATTATAATGCAAAATGATGCATCTTGTTTTAAAGGATGGAGAATTATCATACCCAACATTCATAATCGTTGCCAAAGGTTGTAATGTATCTTTTAGATATTCGTAAGTTAAAAAATCAATGGCTGGATCATGAAGCGTTTTCACCATTACATCTTGTTTTAATCCAACATAAAATAGTTTGATAAAGGTGTCATTATCTTTCACCTGGTCATCTTTAAACTTAGAAAAAATGAGTAATTTATGTTGACCAAGCTCTGTTGGCACAAATGTTTTTGGAAAAGTATAAGTTCGGGTAATGTTCGGAGAAATAGTGTCGCGAATCACTTTTCTATAAAGCCTTGAATTTTGACCCCATATTTCACAAACAATGTCAATGCTATCGGATGGTTTGTACGAACCAATGTTTTTAATTTTCCCAATTGGCGCAATGGTATCGGAGGTGTATTTATTGATAGTATCGGAGGGAAGAATGGCAGCAATTGCGGAAATATCATAATCGGCTTGCAACCTTGGTTCGATGATAAATCTATAAGGAGCCACAGGATGAAAATCTATCCAATTTGTATCGCCCAAAGGCTCTGCAAAGAAGAAAGTTTGAGGTCTAATTGGCTCTTCAATTTGATACCCAAAAGAAATGTTGTTTAAATCGAGTTGTCTGATCCCTACAAAAAAAGAACCCTTCACTTTCACTGGATTCTTTAAATCTAGGATGTATGTGCCTGTGACTGTTTTTAAGCTATCGCTTTGGTAAATTAATTTACCAGGCCTAGCTTTCAGACTGTCGTAACTCCAAATTCCAATTTTGAATTTCAATCCAGAGGTAGCAAACATTACCGAAACTTGATTAATTGCTTTTGATGCACTGCTTTGAAACCTCGCTACAAAATCGCCTTGAGCACCATTAAATCCAATTCCCCCGGGAGCTGGACCTTGAGTAATGTCCCTATAACTATAGATAT
>JACCDW011499035.1_pt1 | contig 18097 bp, 24 predicted proteins | sample 7449781 | NCBI WGS metagenome assembly JACCDW01 (sample SAMN15323449, study PRJNA562643) | freshwater metagenome | isolation source: river surface water | place: USA:Blue River Watershed | collected 2017-08-18
CGTCAGCGCCTGGACCGCGCATTACCCTTCCACATACATGCAGCGACGCTGGTAGCAGGGCTGTGGATTGGCGTGACCTGGACTCTGTACGGAAAGCAGCAGCTATGGAAGCTCTCATGAGACGCGCCGGGGATTGGACGTTTGGCGAGGTGCTGACGGCGGTGGCCCGCGTGCTGTCCAGGGCAGGCGGCCAGCAGGAAGTGGCGGCCACGCGTGCGTTCGTGCAGCTGTTCGGCAACCCGAAGGAGCTGGCGGACATCGCTTCCGAGTACGACGCCGCCCAGCTCAGCTACCACATCGGCCTGCTGCTGGTGGCGTCGCTGTTGTCGCCGCGTGCATGGACGCTGCTGGCGATAGAGCTGGGCGGCGACGAGGAGATGCGTGCGGGAAGCAGGGACTGCCCGCCGCATGCCTCGCACCGCCTGTACGCGCTGTTGAAGGACATGCTCCTGCACCGGCGGTCGACCCACACCTTCACCTTTGCGGAGGCCGCATCATTTGCAGACATGTGGCTCGGGGTAACATAAGCCCGTGCCTCTCATGTCTGCGTCAGATGACTCGCAAAGGCCAGATGCCTTTGCTCGAGCGAGCTACGCTCGCGAGTCGTGAGACAGCGGCAGAAGCAGCGTTGTACCAAGAGTGGCTGGGGCGCTACGGCCTGGATGCCGCCAGCCTCCTCCCGCAACAGCAGCAGGATGACGGGCTTTGCGACTCGCAAAGCCCAGAGGCCTTTGCTCGAGCGAGCGTAGCTCGCGAGTCGCAGCCGCAGATAACATCGTGGCTCGCCGTGTTTCGGCGGGCGCTGACGCATCGCTCCGCGGACCGCAAGGCATCCAATGAGAGGTTGGAGTTCCTGGGGGACGCGGTCCTGCAACTCGGAGTGGTGTCCTACCTCTACGAGCGGTTCCCCGATCAGGACGAGGGCTTCATGACGCGCATGAGGACGCGGCTGGTGAACGGCGAGATGGTGGGCACGTATGCGCGCCACCTCGGCATGGAGCCGTGGCTGAGAGTGAGGAGCGGGCACGAAGGGCGGCGGCAGGCGACCAACGTATTGGAGGACGCCTTCGAAGCCTGGCTCGGCGCGCTGTATGAGAACCACGGATTCGACGCTGCCAAGCGTTGGCTCGTGAACTTCATCGAGAGGCACGTGGACATGGCCGACCTCATCGTGCAGCGTCGCGATTACAAGACCCGGCTGTACAGGTACTTTGCGTCGGTGTACCGGTGCGAACCGGCGATGGAGCGGGTCCGAGGCGCCGAGGGGCACCGAACGACCTTGAAGGATGCCGAAGGCCGGCAGGTGGCGCAGGGGTGGGGCGCCACCTCGAAGCAAGCCGACGAGAATGCTTGTCGGGCCGCGTTGCAATACTATGCGGTGTCGTGATTTCCTCACCGGTGTAATTTCGTAGCACCGGATTTCATATCCCCGGGTGTATTATACCAAAAATCGTAGCGAGCCATGTCGCTCTATCAAGCTTTCGTGGGCGGCAACGGTGACATCTCGTACACTTCCGGGTCCCCGAGCGTGACGTACCCCGACCCCGACATGTACAACGTCTTCGGCCCGCTGTACGTGCCGCGGGTGTACGGCAAGGACCTGACGGGGCTGGAGCTGGCCAGCACGGGTGACATCGCGCTGACCGTGAGCGACACGCATTCGCTGGACGTGAGCCGCATCGCTGCGTCCAACATGACCAAGCTGGCGGCCGTTAGCAACCAGTCGCTGCTGCTGGCCGCCAACGGCAGCAACATGTACGTGCAGATGGACTCCAGCAGCAACACCTTGACCGTGTACTCCGCGTGCAACTTGAGCCTGGCCAGCGGCGGCGCTTTCTCGCAGAGCGTGGGCGGCGACCTCATTTACACCACGCAGGCCACGTTCCAGGCGCTGTCCAAGAGCAACCTGGTGCTGCAGTCCTACAGCAACGACGTGCTCGTGCGGGCCGCGTCCAACGTCACCGTGACGGCTTCCAACCACAGCATCCTGCTGGCGGCCGGCAGCAACGCCACCCTGACCGCCTCCAACGATGCGCTGGTGTCCGCGTCCAACAACCTGACCCTGCAGGCGGCCACCAACGTGTCGCAGACCGCGGTGGCGGGCAGCTTCGGCATCACCGCGGGCACCACCTACGGCGTGACCGCCGGCACCGGCGCCAGCGTCGTGACCGCGGCGGGCGCCGCGCTGCTGCAGGCCTCCACCGGCCAGGTGCAGCTGGTGGCCAGCAGCAACGCCATGAGCCTGCAAGCAGCCTCCAACGTGAGCGTGGTGACCGGCAGCAACCTGGTGCTGACCGCCGCCCGGGATGGCCTGGTGTCGCTGTCCAACAACCTGAGCCTGCAGGCCGCCGTGGACGTCAGCCAGACGGCGCTGACCGGCAACTACGCCATCGTGTCCGGCGCCAACACCACGGTGACCGCCGGTGCCGATGCCACGCTGCAGGCCGCCACCAACCTCTCCGCCAGCGCCCTGGCCGGCGCCTACGCGCTGTTTGCGCAGACGGGCATCACCCAGACCAGCAGCAACAGCATCCTGACCAACGCCTCCAGCAACGTGACGGTCAACGCGGTCAACGGCGACCTGACGGAGTACGCCAAGAGCAACGTTTCCGTGACCGCCAGCAACAACATGACCCTCGCGTCCTCCGCGGCCTTCGCCGTGAACGCGGGCACCACGGGCGCGCTGACGGCGCTGAACAACGTGACGCTGACCTCCAGCCAGAGCAACATGACGCTGTCCGCGGGCGCGGGGGCAGCCACCATCAGCCTGCTGAACACCTCCAACGTCAGCATCAACAGCACCCAGACCGTATCCACCACGGCCGCCAGCAACGTGTCCTTCACCGTGGGCGCCAGCAACATCGTGCAGATGTACCAGGACCGCATGGTGGTGCAGGGCAACCTGGACATCTATGGCGTGCTGAACAGCATCTCCACGCAGCAGACCAACCTCAGCGTGGAGGACCACACCCTGCAGCTGGCCTACGGCAGCAACGTGGTGGACGGCCCCGCCAACGACGACAGCGGGCTGGTCATCACCGGTCTGCCGACGGGCGTGGTGACGGACAGCAACAACCTGTACGACAAGAGCTTCAAGTGGCACAACAACGGCGGCCTGACGGAGATGGGGACCGCCAACATCGACCAGAACCCCTACTACGAACTGCGCGGCGGCGCCTTCCGCCTGACGCATCGCAAGACCGCCAACGCCAAGGACATCAGCTTCGACTTCCGCGTGTCCGAGAGCGACAATTGCCTGGAAATCGTCAAGAAGCACTGGGTCACCGCCAGCAACGCGTACGTCACCACTCGGGTGGCCAAGTTTGGTCGCGTGTAACCGGTACATGAAAAAAACACAATCCCCTTCCGGCAAAGAGTCAAATCCATCATGCCTTCGAGTCAACATGTACTCACCACACGTGCATGTGATCATCACGACTGCGCATGATGGTTCGGTCGCGCTACACCTGTCTACCACCGCCGTGTTTCGTCGTGGAACTATGGTGTACCACAAGACCACATGCGAGTTCCCTCCGAGCGAGAACCGGTCAATGTACTACACGATGTTTCCGCCGTTGTATACCCATGCAGACCGTGGACAACGGGTGATCGAGTACGTGACAGTTCGAGACATGGTGGGCTACGACGCGATGCTAACGCGCATGGATTCGAAGACTGAAACATTGGAGATGGTGTGCTTCCGCCCTACTACATCTCTGAACTTCGTGCGCGAATACGAGCTCACCAGTCTGGAATGATGATGTCTCTCATCGGAGAACGCTTGACTAATGACAGGCGCACTTCCCACGGCTCGTGGCATCTGAACGTTGCCGTCACGCGCGGGGTCTCCAGTAGTTGCGAATCCAACGGCCTTTGCGAGTCTTCTCGCGATTTTTTCAACAGCAAGTAGATGCCGTGTCCACGCGTGCCTTGCATATTGATGCCTCCTCCCAGAGGCAGTCGCGTTTGACCACCTTGGCTGCTGCACCAGGACCAGAGGATGCGTCCGTCAAAGTAAATGGCCGCGTCCACATCGGGCGGCATTTCCACGTCGATGTCACCCACGCAATCACCATCGCGAGGAATGGCGTAGAACAACACAGTCGATGCCGCGTGAGTCCACGCGTTTGGAAAGGTTGGGACCACGTATCCTCGCGGCCATGAACGATTCCACGCTTCTGCAGTCACGCGCTCCGAACATGCGATTTCCTGGACCACGTCTGTGAAGGTGTGGCCTTCCATTGCTGAAAACATCGTGCGAATGGTATTGGGACTGCTGAAACGCACGTCTTCCTCGAACGCGGCCGTTCATTCCACCGGCTTCGAGCTTTCCGTTTTTGCATTCAACAGCGTCATGATGCGGGCATCCGCGCTCGACTGCGCCTGCAGCATCGCGCACTGCGCATTCAGCAACTTGAACACCAGGGCATCCACCTTTTCCGCGAGAGCCTTCTGTTGGTCGTCCATGCCTTCGTACTTGCGCAAGCGGTCCTCCAACATCGCCAGACGCTGCTGCAATTCTTCCATCCTGTTTGTTTGCTGTACACGCAAAAATCCCCCGGCTTTGTTTCTACACGCAAAATAATACATACACCTGTCGCATGTCCGTGGTCGCGACATCGTCGCTTTCGGTGCTCGCCACGCTGGTCCACGTCTGCGGCCGCGTGCCTCCCATCACCCACCAAGGCGTCCTCGACGTGTTGCGCAAAGACGTCTCGGAGACGTTCCGCGAGTGCACCTTCGGCCGCGTGGTGCTGCCGCCGGACAGCGTGCGGGTTGTTGAGGCGCCGGTGGAGGTGCCCTGCCCGGGTGCTGGTACAGATGCCTGTCCTACCGATGCGTGGGGGGCCGCCGTGGACGCCGTCACCAAGCCCGCGCCCGGCGTACATCGCGTATACGTGCTGCCGGACGAAGCCGCCTGCAACTTTGGCGGGCTTGGCTACGTCAACTGCGCCAACGAACGGGGGGCGACGTGTCGCGTGTGGATCAATGGAGGGGTCGCCAACAGCAGCGACACGTACGTGCACGAGCTGGGACACAACCTGGGCTTGAACCACGCAAAGTCTCGCGATTTCGCCGTCCCCGGCGGTGCCGACATCCCATACGGCGATGCCAGCGATGCCATGGGCTCCTGCTGCGACGTGCGGTGCTTCAATGCGCCGCACCTCGAGCAGCTGGGCGTGCTCGAGGCCCGCCTGAGGGTACTGAAATCTTCCGATGTCCTGGGCGAGGGCGTCACGGTATCCTTGTCTGGATTACGTAAGCAGTACGTGCGCCTCGACACGCCCACGCAGGCCATCTACGTGCAGTATCGCCAGCGTCATGGCAAGGACGCGGGGATGCAGGCGGAGTACGGCGATGCCGTCAACGTGTACACGGTGGGACCCGGGGAACGTGCGGAACGAGGATTCCCTTACACTATGCTGGAAACCCGGCTGAGGCAACCCAACCATGCCTGGTTGTCTTACGACGGCGTGACGGTCACGCTGGTCGGCATCCAGGGCAACAATGCCACGGTCCACCTCAAAACCGTCCGTTGATGCCTCGAAGCGTGCGCAGCTTGTTCTCGTGGGCCATGCGCGCCAGCATGGCCAGCTGACGCGTGCGCGTGGTCGGGGGCGTCGCCAGGCGCGTGTGCCATTTCTCCCACGGCAGCACGTAGGCGGCAGAGAAGCGCGGCACGTCCTCTCCCTCTGCCTCTGCCGCAAAGCCGAAATCCAAGACCAGCAAGGGCGCGCCGGGGACGAAGAGGGTGTTGCGGGGCAGCTCGAATACGGGGGCGCCGTCCTCGTACACCGCGATATGGTAGGTGCGGACCTGGTCGTAGTCCGTGCGCGCGCCGTGACGTCGCGCCTTCTGCATGGCTTTGGTGGCGATCATGCTCTCCTCCATCAACTCCATGACGTCCCGGGAAGCGGGCTGGAGCGCTTCGAACACGGGAGCCAACGGCAGCTGCAGCCCCATGCGTCGCACCATGGAGCGCGCTTCTTCGGCGATGCACATGACCAGCCAGTCGCGTTCGTTGTCGGCGTTACGTATACATGGAGAAGTGGGCGTGTCCGGTGCAGGCTCCGCTTCCCCCTCCGCTGCCGCGGAGGGACCGCAGGACGTCTCGCACATCGGCTTCGCGCAGCACGGTGGGCGTCGCGGCGGCAGGGGCGCTGCAGGGCTGGCTGGGGCGGTGGCCCACCACCCGCTGCAGATTGATGTCGCCCACGATGGTGTGCAGCGCGCGCCGCAGGTTGCGCACGCCCTCTTCGGGGTCGATGTTGTTTATGATGTATCTCAGAAGCTCGTCGCTGAACTGAATATCTCCTTCCGTTGTGCCATATTCTGCAAATATCTCGGGCAGCAGATGTCGGCGCGCGATTTTCATTTTATCTTTGATGTCGTATCCCTTGACGTGGATGATGTACATGCGGTCGCGCAGGATGCGATTGACTTGTTCGACGTCGTTCATGGAAAATATCATGAGGCAGCGCGACAGGTCGATTTCCACGTCTCCGAAGAAGCGGTCCGTAAACTTGTGATTCTGCGCGGTATCGGTGAGATGGATGAGGAGATTGATGATTTCTTCGCCGCGGTGCGACTGTCCCACCTTGTCCAGCTCGTCGAACGTGAAAACCGGATTCGTGACGCCCGCCTTCATGAGGGATTCGCAGATGCGCCCGTAGGTGCTCCCCTCCCACGTCACCTGGTGCCCCTCCAGCACCGAGGTGTCGTTGGCGCCGCCCAGCGTGATGTACGCATGGGGCACCCCCAGGGCGCGACTGATGCCGTGCAGCACCAGCTGCGTCTTGCCGCAGCCCATGGGCCCCGCCAGCCCCAGCACCATGCCTTTGGCATCCGGTTTGGTCACCCACTGCGCCAGCAGCCGCAGGATGTGCGCCTTGGCCTCCTTGTGTCCGTACACCGAGCGGTCCAGGTGGTCCTGGGTCCGCACGATGAAATCGCGTTTGGCTTCCGGGAGACTGTCGGCCGTCACCGGCAGCTGAGCGTACTTGTTGAAAGGGATGCGGCACAGCGCTTCCACCCACGTCCGCGTCCGGTGATACTCGGGATATCCCTCGTCCATGCCGTACAGCATCTCCAGTTTCTTGATGGCCAGCGACTTGATGTAGGGATCGACGCCGGACAGGATGACTTTGAAGCGCAGAGGGACCTTGGTATCGTTGCGTGCGATGACCTCCGTCTCCGTGTCCGCCACGCGCTGCTGGTCCTCGGGACTGAGGTTCTTGTAGTAGATGAGTTCGTCCTCGTCGTACCGGTCGCGTGCAGGATTGTGCACCCGGGTCCTTCTGGATTTCCGGATGCCTCCCTCGGTTGGAGGTGGCGAAGGTTGCTTTCCGCGTTTGGATTTCCGGTTGGGCAGGAACACGATGGCGATGCCTTCGCTCTCGCTCACGGCATCCGTGTTGTCCATGGGGGGTTGGTGGGGGCGACTTTTGATTACAGCACATAAAAGGGCTCACCATAGAGACGAATCACACAGCCAGCAAAACAAACTTCACCATGTCTACTTCTGCTACTGAGACGACTACCGCTACCGCTACCGCTCCCGTCATCATGCGCGGCAAGACGAAGCGCGTGAACGCGCTGCTCGAACAAGCCATCAAGGTTATCAATACCCCCGATGCGGCGCTGTCCATCATCCGCGACGCGCAGCGCTTGCTTCAGGGGGGCGTGGGGGCGCAACGGCCGCGCTCCGACAAGCCTCCGTCTGCCTACAACCTCTTTGTCAAGAAGACGATGCAAGACCTGAAGGCCGAGAATCCGCAGCTGTCCAACAAGGAGCGCATGACCATGTGCGCCTCGCTGTGGCGGAAGCAGAAAGAAGAAGCCGCTCCCGTTGCAGCGGCAGACGCGGAGCAGTCTTCTTAGAGCGGGTAGCTTCGGCAAGCAGGCAGGCACCCGCGCCGCCACACTGGTGACATCGGATTACGCGATGTCTTTAGCGCCTGCATGCACTGCCGACTGGCGGGTTCCTACATGTGGTAACGCCGTGAGACATCGACATCATATCCTGTAGGGCTCCCGCGTACGTGTTTCGCATGGCAGCATGGTGAACCTGCGCGCGTTGGTACGCGATCCCAACACGGGCAACACCTCCGAGGTCTCCCTGACATACGACGCAGCTACGCGACGCTTCTGCCTCTGCAGCGAAGAGCACGCCGCGTTGGAAGCATTGTTCGTGCAGCCCCCGCGGCCACTGTCAGAAGCAGTAGCAGGCGACCCATGCACGTACGCCTACCCCCTGCTGGAAGGGGGAGCGCTGCTGGAAAGGCGCGCCGCAGATGGGGCGTGGGTCATAGGCGGGGTCGTGGACGCGGAACCCTCCGGGGCGCGGCTGAGCGGTGAGCAACGCGGCGCGGCACTGGGGGGGATGGGAAGGAATGTGCTGTACTTGGATGATATACACTTCCTCGGGTCCTGTGATGCAGGGGTGTTCTTGGCCACTTCGGCCACGCGCGCTCGGGTATCAAGCTGGGTGGCGCTGCTGAAGAGCTCCCCCGTGCCGGCCCCGGCCCCGGGCCTGGTCCTAACCCAGCCCCAGCCCCAGCCCGCTGCGCCCTTGCCTATTCCGGCGGGGCACGGTGCGCTGCTGCCTATCCCTATCCCTATGCCGCAGCAGGATGAGATGGAGCTGCTGCCAGACCTCGGTGCCTTCGGTCAGTTGCCTGCAGAGATGTTTGATTGGTTGGGAATGACGCAGTCCCCCATGCAAGAAGATGGACTTCTGCAGCTTTCGGGCCCCTTGGGGTCATGGGAGCCGCCTGCAAGTCCAGCAGTTCCGCCAGCAGCGGGCTCCGCTCGCAGGTCATCGCAGCAGCAGCAGCAGCAGCCGTTTGTGTTGCCAGCGGACCAGCAGCCCCAGCGCTGTGAGGTGACGCGCCTGAGGGGCATCATCCAACGGCTGGAGCAGCGCAATCAGCTGCTGGAGAACGTGGTGCTGCGCTTGTGCGAGCGGCTGCAGCCACACGAGCAGCCGCAGCCACTGTACCCTATGTTGTTCGGGGAGGATATCCCGGACGACTTGCGCAGCCTAACAGAGATGGACTTGTCAGACATGTAACGCTCGGAGATTACATCAACTTGTTCAACATACGCACCGTCTCATGCGAGGGCTGCTTGTCCATGGTACCTCCCAAGCACTCGACGAGCCTCTTCACCGTGACGGGCATGCCTGTCTGGATGTCCTGGACTCCTGTCACATGCCATTGCGCCAGCTGCGCACTGGGCGTCGTCAAGTCCAGTCGAACGTATTCACAAGGCTCTGCCGAAGCGACCTGCGGCGTTGCGTCCGGTCCGACTGCTGCTGCGGCGGTGTCCTGCCATGCACGAAACACGCCACCTTCTATGGTAAACACCATAGGGGAAGGCGGGCCAAACATGGTAGCAGGGGTGGCGGTGTAGAACAGCCGCTGCATGTCCGCTGCGCTCCTGCAGGCCCCTCGAGACGCCGGGCGGGTGCGCTCAAAGTCGCAGTACACCGTGAGCGCCATGGCTGCCGCTTCTGCTTCTGTGGTGGGCGCAGCGGGGACGGCGAAATCCGCGGGTGCGCCCGAGACGCGCAGCTGCGCCTGGATGGGAGGTGACGCAGCCATTGTGGGTAATCCTCGTCGTTCTCGAGTGCGGCGGCGAGTGAAGGCCTCGCCATTGGACCATGCGCCGTGTGAGCGCGGAGAGGACGAGACATCGAGACATCGAGCGAGGTGTGTGCATGGAAGGACGGACACTACACTACACAAATACGCGTGATAGTTCACGCTCCATCCATCCTGTGCCCGTGTTCCATGCGCTGGCTGTTCCATGATGTGGCTGAACGAACTCTATCCGCACGTGGCGGAAGCAGTGAAAAGCGGGAGCGTCCCGCTGGTGATCCGGCTGCCGGGCAGGGCCGACGTGACGCTGCGCATCGATGGCACAGAAGGCGCGGTGGTGGTAGGAGACCGCCATTACGCAGACCTGCAGCAGGCCGTGGATGCGGCGGCACGGGATGTTGCCGGCTCCAGCACCGGCGCCGCTCCTATGCCTCCTGCCTTCGATGCCTGGGACGTCGTGTACGTCTGCCACCCGGGCCTGCCCGCCTACAGCATGCGCCACCATCGGCTATCGAGGAGCGAGCAACGGCTGAACGCCCTACTGAAGCAGAACCGGGACCGCCTCCCGCAACAGACGCGCGACCTGGTGAAGATGCTGGCGCGTCCGCGTGACGCGGTGTTCACAGACATCCTTGGGCGGGGGGTCGTGCTGCTGAATCAGGAGACCGTCCGTCGCCCGCCGTTGGCTGCGGACCTTTGTGCGTATGAGAAATTGGCGGCGACATAAGGGTGTAACCTTGTGGGACTGGGACATGGACGCCTCCGCGCAGTACGTGACCTCGAAAGAAGCTCGCCGACTCTTGGGCACGCACGACAGCACCTTGCGACAGTGGGCCAACAACGGACTCATCCCTTACATACGCACCCCCGGCGGGGACCGACGTTACAACGTCTCGCACTTTGTCGCGCAGCAGCAACAGCAGCAGACGGGCGGTAGCAGTGCGAACCCGAGGCAACGCGTGTGCTATTGCCGCGGTGTATCGAAGGATGACTTGTCGCGTCGCGTGTCCGCCATGCAAGCACGTTATCCGAATCACAAGATGTTTAGCGACATCGGCTCTTGTGGCAAACGCCGGGGATTGTACGGACTGATGGAGCTCGCATGCAAAGGCCTGCTGTCCGAGGTCGTCGTCGCCGACGAGGACCACATCGGCCGGATGATGTTCGACATCGTGGAATGGACCCTGCGCCAGCACGGCGTCCGCCTCGTCGTGGAAGGCGCGACGTCGGAAGGTTGCGAGCTCGCGGCCGACGACATGCTGAGCGTGGTGCAGATGTACGGAAGGGCCTCCAAAGACCGAGCGCGGCATGCAAATAATGCGCGATCAAAGAATGGATGACGTCCAGGTGTACAAGCGATTGCTGGACCTGCCGGACGACGGAGCGGACGCGCAGCGCGTGTTGGAAGAGGCCGTTCGAAAAGACGCCGGCGATGATGCCGTCCCGGCCGTGAAGGTGCTGAACATGTGGATGCTGCACGACAATGTTTCCCACGAACTGCAGAAGTACGTCGATGTCGGCAGCGACACGGTGCATGGCGTGTCCCTCGAAAACGAGCGCAACCTTATCAGCATATCCCCCGTCCCCGGCCTCGATTCTATGACGAAGGTCCTCAAGACCGTGAGCGGGCGCATCGATGCTGGGACGTGCGAGCGCGCCGCGGGCAACGACGGCGACGACAGGGTGCGCGTCATAGGGCTCCTGGGACGTCTGGTCACCGTCAAGTTTGTCATCGTGAGTGCAAATGACTCCGCCGTGCTCCGGGGCATCCTGAAGTAGACATCGTGTGCAGGAATCGTTGCCTATATAAACACACCTGATGACAGACCCGGAAGAAGAACTATATATAGCGCAGCAGCGGCACCTGCTGGAGACGGTGCCCTTCATAAAAGGAAAGCGTGGGCTGACGTCGCTGCCTCCCGTGGCGCTCGCGCTGCTGGTCATCGCTCTGCTCCTGTTTCCCGCCGTGCTGCTGTGTCTGGGCGGCAACGTGCTGAAGGCCCCTCCCGCGGCACGGCAGCTGTGCCTGGGTATGTGGGCGTCTCTGGCGATAACGGTGGCCTTCTTCGCTGTGCATCGCCTGTTCTGAGCCCCACTCCCAGCCAGGGAGGGCGGGTCCGCAGGATGTACCTCCCGTCGTACGCGTGCACCGACTGCCGGTGGGGAGCCGAACGTATCGTGGAGGACCACGTCAACGGCGACTACGTGTGCATGGGCTGCGGCCTGGTCACCGGACGGCTCTTCGTGGACAGCGCGGAGTGGCGCAACTTTGCCAGCGACGACAACCCGCGTGAGGACAACTCGCGCGTCGGCCAGGTCTACGACGAGCTGCTGGAGGGCGTGGGCGCAGGCGGCGTGCGCACCAGCGTGGGCGGGACCGGCGCCGAGGCCTCGCGCCTGCGCACCATGCAGGCGCGCCTGCAGGACTCCAAGGAGACGCGCATGCTGCGGGACTACAAGGAAATCCAGGAGTACGGGGAACGCCTGGGCATGTCCGGCGACTGCGTGAAGGCCGCCAAGGACATCTTCAAGCGCTGCGTGGAGGCCAACGTCCCCCTCCGCGCCGACACGCGCGTCGCCACCATGGCGGTGTGTCTGTTCTACGGCGGCCGCATCAACACCTACGTCGGCGTGGGACGCACCATCCCCGAGGTGCTGGGAGCCTGCGGCCTGGCCGACAACATCAGCGCGTACAACAAGGCCAAGCAGCGCGTGCTGGAGGCCGTCAAGGACACCCACGTCTGGAAGAAGGTCGCGCACATCGCCTCCAACCGCCAGGACGCCCTGGTGCGCAAGATAGACATCATCGACACCGGCAGCGTGGACCGCTGGACCCTCGTGCGAGCGGCGCGCACCGTCGACGACTTTTGCCGCGACAACGGAGTGGGCCAGTGCCAGCACCAAGACAAGTTCATGACCTCTGTCATCTTCGTGGCGTGCCGCCTGCTCAAAATCGCGTGTGCCAAGAACAAGAAAACCTTCAGCACCGAGATGGGCATCAGCCCTGCGCTGCTCACCAAGAACGAGGGCATCATCATGCAGGCCTTTGTGACCTACGAGTTCCGCCTGCAGGTGTAGTGTAGGGCAAGCAGGGCTGGCTCCGCGGGGGTTTTTCCTGCGGAATGTGTAGATGATTGCATGGCGGAATCGAGCCCCGTGCGATTTCCGCCGGCTTACGTGCGCATGCCCTTGCGCGCCCTGACGCGCGGTGGGGCAGTTGTAAAGGTGTCTGAGCAGGACGAAGAGGCTTTGGTCCTGTACGTGTTACACTTGCACCGTCACCCTTCCGCCGCGTCGGATAGGACGTTTCGCGCCAATTTTTGGAACGACTTTCGCGAAGGCAGCCCCGCCGCTCGCCGGGTGGCCCGCATCGACTGCGACCCCTCGGCGCTTCGCGCAGCCTACGACGCGGCCATGCGGGACGACCGCTATGCGCAGGGATGTCCGCCGGCCGTCACGGCGCAGGACAAAGTCGAACCCGTGGCGCGTTGCACCGTGGAACGACCGGGCTTGTTCGTGGGCAGGAACCCGGACCATCCCCTGCGCGGCCGCATCCGTCGGCGTCTCTCCCACGCCGACGTCACCGTCAACGCATCGACGCACGCGGGCATCGACGCGTCCCTGCCCTGGAAGGCGGTGGTCCGCGTGGACAGTCCCTGGCTGGCGCGGTGGACCTGCACCGCCACCGGGCGACTGCGTTACATTTGGCTGGCCCCCGATTCGGCTCCCAAGACGGTCAACGAGCGCGCCAAGTTTGATTTCGCCGCACGCGTCCACGATGCGCTGCCCGCGCTGGACGCCAAAATCCACGCGATGCTGGGGTCTGCTCGAGCTCGCGAGTTGGGCGTGGCGCTCTGGCTGCTGCGACATCTGGTCCTGCGCGTGGGCCCCAGAGACAGCACGCAACGTCGAGACAAGGGAGGAGCCGTGGGCCTGACCAATCTGCGACGGCGACACTTTTCGTGGGACGCTTCGTCTGCGGCCTGGGTTCTGGCCTTTGAAGGCAAGGACATGGTGCCCTACCGCCGGCAGCTGACAGACCTGCCGGACGGGGTGAAGCGCTTCCTGCTGCGGCCCGCCCAGTCCCAGGGATTGATGTTCCCGCACGTGACGCCCCGTCTCGTGAACGACGCCCTGGATGCCGTGATGCCGGGTCTGACGGCCCGCGTCCTGCGCACGCACGCGGCCAGCGCGGCGGTTCAGCGGGCGCTCGACGAGGGGCGAACTCAGAGCCAGGCGCTCAGGGTGGCCGCGGACATCTGCAACCACCGCCCGCAGACGACGCTGAACAACTACGTAGACCCCCGCATCCTCGTGGCGGACCGCAAGAGGCGAGGCGCTGACGTGGCGTTCCCGGCCGCGCAGGCTCGGCGTTTTCGCTGGGCCTTCGTCATCGGGGCGGAGTATCGCTTCCCTGTGCTGGCTGGCACTTAAGGACAATATGCCTTGCGTACATTCACACCCGAATCATGTTCTCCTCCATGTTCCTGCGCAAGCCCATGGGTCCTGACCCGAACAAAGCGGACACCGAGAAAATCCACATCCGGTCCTTCGCCGAGACCGTGCTGGCCACCCTGCGCCAGCGCAACGACGACCTGGCTCAGGCCATCCAGAGCGAGACCGACGAGCACGAGGAGCTGGTGGACGAGCTGCAGGCGCTGCGCGACGAGGTGGAAGACATGACGGAGCTGCTGGACAGGCACCGCGAGGCGTTGCAGGAGGTGTCGGCGGAGCTTCGGCAGACGCTGTTGAAATATGCCAAATAGTGTAAGAACAACACGATGTCCGAACGTGACCTGAACGACATCCGCGCCCTGGCGGGAAGGTTGCTCAGTCGCATCGACAAGGAAGAATCCGACGTCAGCGTCCGCAAAATCTACGAACTTACCAAGGACCCAGACATCGACAGCGTCATCGTCAAAGTACGCAACGAAGACATGCGCCGTCACGTGTTGGGAGGCAAGGACGCGTTCATCCGTCGCGTGGCCGACTGGTCGCCGGCAATGGTGACCGACCAAGAGGTCATCGACATCATCTATACCAATCCGGGCTCGGTCATCGACGACGACGTGGATGCCAAACAACGCATGCGCAAGGCGCTGACGGCAAACGCGGAGGAGATGGCAAACGGCCGCCAGCTGGCGCTGTGGCTGGCGACGCTGCACACCTACCGCCTGCTGGCGATTTACGTCATCATGGCCGGGACATTCGAGGAGGCGGACCCCGAGGAGGGTCGGGAGATGCTCAAGCACATCGTGGCAACGTTCAAAAGAGACTTTACCAATTGAAGAACGGCAGCCTTGGTGATTATTCAACACACAGGGTACTCCGCATCGGTCAAGAAATACGGACCGATGCGGTACCTCAGGACCGCCAGGCACCAGGCCTTGACGTCCTCCGGAGCCGCGATGCGGCTGATGTCCAGGTCGTCCTCGCACGCGATTTGGATGTGCAGGGCTCGCAGGATGCCTCCTATGGGCTCCGAGTGGCCCGTGCGCCCCACCACCTCGGTCGCGATCACCAGGCAGGTCGCCAGGAGCCGCCTCAGTCGCCGGCGATTATTGCGAGCTTCTTCGGAGTGCGACAAAGAAGGAAGTGTGTCCATGCCGTTGCCGCTGCCGATGTCAGGGTCGTAGAAGTGCAGGGGGTCGCGCGGATGTAACGCGGTCAGGAGTTGTCCGGTGGGGATGTTGCGGGCCACGATGCGCTGCATGTAGCTACTGGCCAGGACCACCGCTACCGCAGGGAGCTCGTGCTGGTACGCCCATCCCACCAGCGGGTGGTGGAGGGGGACGGGGCGGAAGACGACGCCGTCCGGGTGCCGCTGTGAGGCAGCGAAGGCGTTGGCCCATTCCAGGGTTTCGCGGGAAATTGCCGTGTCACATCCACGTGCGTCTATCACGGGGACGTTCATGGACAGACGGCAGGGTCATCGGGGAGTGTGGAGTGGAAATAGCGGAATTGGCATGGCCAATTGCATGGAACGATGGATAGTTGCGGAGGGCCACAATATCTCTCAGAATGGAAGGTGGACCCATCGACACTTCCAGTCACCCGGGTGCTCGATGTCAATCGCACCCACATCCACGCGATTCCGACCACACGTTCTGTGCGCGCGGGGAGTATATGACATGACGGACGGCGGGGCCCTGGCCTCTTTACACACCCTATGTAATCAGCCCAGGTCGTACGTACTGTGCCCTCGTAGATTGTAGCCAGATCGCGGTAGCATAACTGTCATAGCCATGGATCACACGCTCAATCGTGCGGTCCACGATTCTTTCGATAGCCTTCCCAGTCTGTTGTATAGCGACGAGATGCTGCTGCCGCCTTCACCTCCCAAAGCGCAGCAGCAGCGGGCGTCGAGTGATAGGAGCGGACGCGTTTGGAGCGAGTTGACGACCGAGGCGCCCACGTCCCCGAGGGTGTTCACCGCTGCCGCAGTCGGCATGCGGTTGCCGAACACCCGAAGGGAAGCTGGGCCCGCCGTTTTGGCCGGGTCCAGGCAGCCGCAGCAGCAGCTCGTGCAGTTCTTGCTGTCCCGCGCCATCGGCATCGAAACCATGCTGGCGCGGGCGACGGACGTCAACGAAATCTTGGCGACGGAGCTCCTCATGGCCCACGGTGGCGACTTTTCCAAGCTGTCGTCGACCGCCAAGAAGGTTTTGGACAACCACAGCCAGCTGCAAAGCGAAGAAGCCGTCATCCGTGGTGTGTTGTGACAGGTGGTGGTGAGCCAGAGCCAGAGCCAGAGAGTGAGCGAGGGTCGGGTAGTGGTGGTGGTGAGGAGCCAGAGACAGAGCCAGAGAGTGAGCGAGTGAACGTCCAGCCTCCAACGCACGACGTAGCCACACAACCGTTGAGCACCGCAGCTATGATGGGCATCGGCACTTTGGTTATCCGCTCCGCTTGGTACATGGATATCGAAGTGTACCGTTGGTACGGTGACGCTTGTTGCTGTATGTCCAGAACCTGCTGCTGTGCGTGCTCCTGTTGCATGCTTGAATCCCATGTGAAAGTACTATGGCTTTATGGCTGACGTCGAGCTGATCGTGTCTCATTACCGGGAAGACCTGAGCTGGCTGCAGCACGACCTGCCCGCCTGCGTGCGGCGCATCACGGTGTATCACAAAGGCGACGACCCGCCTCCCGGCGCCATCCTGCTGCCCAACGTGGGCCGGGAATCACATACGTACCTCACGCACATCCTGCGCAATTACGACCGGCTCGCGGACATCACGCTGTTCGTGCAGGGCTGCGTGGCCGACCACAAACCATCCAACGTGTCCCTGCGCGACCACCTCGCGTTGCTGGCGGCCTCCGCCGCGCGCTACGGGGTCAGCACCAACCTCGCGTGGGGAGTGAGCCCCGCGTTCCGCCCGGACTCCGTGACCCCGCCCGTGGCCCGCTGCGGCGATGCCTTCGGCGCCTGGTTTCGGCGCATGTTGGGCGAGGGACTCCCGTTGCTTCGGAGCGACGAACCGGTGCTGTGGTACGTGGGCGGCATCTGCGGCGTGCGGCGCGAGCGGGTGCTGTCCCGGCCGCGTGCCTTTTACGAGCGACTGCTGAGAGAAGTGGACTGGCACGTGAACCCAGAACAAGGACATTACTTCGAGCGGGCTTGGTATTACATTTTCGATGCCCCGGCAGATTCCCGTACGCACGCCGCGCTGCTGCGCGCTATTCGTCGAGAAGCAACTCTCTGTAATACTCGGCCTTCTCCAGGAACTGGCGAGGGTCGTCGTTCAGCGGCGCCAGGCGCTGATGCACGATGTCGTCCGGCAAGTCCCACCACTGCGCCTCCAGGAACCGCGACACCAGGGCATCTTCGAACCGAAACTTGACCACCCGCGCGGGATTCCCGGCCACCACCGCGTAGGGCGGCACGTCCCGCATCGTCACCACGGCGTTGCCGGCGACGATGGCGCCGTCGTGCACGGTGACGCCGTCCATCAGCGTCGCGCCGTCCGCTATCCACACGTCGTTGCCCACCCTGGGAGTCCGACGAGCCGCTGTGACATCGGCGGGGCGATTCTCCGGCGCGTCGCGGCTCAGCCCGAACTCTCGAAAGGGAAAGGTGGACGCGTGGTGCACGGCGTGGTCCCCGTCCACCACGAACACGCACCGGCCGATGCTGCAGTACTTGCCGATGCTCACGGGCCGCGCTGGAGGGCGGTAGCAGTCCACACGCGCGTCATCGTTGACGTACGAGTTCCGCCCGATGTCGAACGCGTAAGGCAGCTTGGGTACGTACAGCGTGTCGCGCTTGCCGCGCAGGGTTCGGGTGTAGGTGCGCAGCGGGGCGTTCCAGGGGAACCTCCAGGACGTCGAGGTTGCCATTTGGTTGACGAACGGTAGGCCGTCTGGTTTATATCTGGCGCCAAACGTTTTGGGACACCCCTCCCCCCGGCATCAGCACTTAAAGCTTTCGCTGTACAATGACATCAACATGTCGTTGGCTGCAACCACCTTCGTACAGGCGATGCATGTTCACA
>JACCDW010361331.1_pt1 | contig 18092 bp, 25 predicted proteins | sample 7449781 | NCBI WGS metagenome assembly JACCDW01 (sample SAMN15323449, study PRJNA562643) | freshwater metagenome | isolation source: river surface water | place: USA:Blue River Watershed | collected 2017-08-18
AACTCTCTTCGGTTAACATTATCAACATTTAAATTTAGCTCTAAATATTAAAACAATATAATGATTCCCCAGCACCACAAACGCCATCTTCCTGTTTTAGATAAAGTGACTAGCTATACGACTTCTGATAGACTAGAACATAAACTTATAGATAATTATTTATATATAGGGGGAACTAATGAGAACCTGGATTGGTTTTATTCTGTTCGGGCAGTTAAAAAGAATGATTTACACAGCGGCTTCTTAGACGCAGCACAACAGCTTTTAAGGCAGGTTAACTTATCTCAGGTAGATTTTATCGTTGGGTACTCTTTAGGGGCAGCCATAGCCAATATTATCGCGCTGAATACAGGAATACCTTGTATAGGATTCGCTACTCCAGGCATCGGAAAGTATAAACTACCTGAAGGCTCTGTTAATTATCGCACCAGAACGGACTTAATCAAAATCACACCTTATGGAGTAGCTAATTTAAAGTACGTTGGGGATAACGGATACCTGAGCATCAAGGGGCACTCAATAATGACTTATTTAAACAGTTAAATAAACCCCAAAATCGCTTTATATATATAAGCAATTTTACGGTCTATTTGAGCGGTTATTGATAAGCACTAAAAAAGGGAGTGGTTAGCCCCCTGCTTATTATTTAGCTGATTAGACTAATGACATCTTTGACCGCTTGCTTAGGACAAAGATTGTCTCGCTTGACTCTCATTCCAGCCGCTTTTTCAATGGTATCAATCTGCTTTAATTGCTCGGTCGTTAGGTAATCGCGGGTCGGGATTTCTTCGGGCAATTCTAGAGACTCTCTGAATTTCTTTGCTGTTGTCCCTAAGACTGCCTTATTCACCATATCACTTACATTGATATATATAAAGCGTTTGTAGTTCTCAGAGACTAACTCAGGGTGCTCTAACATCCATGCGTCAATACAATCTGTCCAGAAGTTTCTAGAGACTATGCCATCGCGCCGCATGATGAATCTTTCATTCCGTTCCTGCTCTGAACGGATGATGCCAAAAGCATTATCAAAACGACGCTCTAGGGACTCCGACATACAAGCCACCAAGATTGCTATAGCTTTTTGGTTTCCTAGCTGAGCATAAGCGGCTACAACCTCGGAGAATGTGTCCAAGCCATACATCGTAATAGGGCGGTTATATCCGTCTATTTTGACATTCTGAACTATAGACTTACTGGCTTCCAGTATGGGTTTCAGGTATTTTTTACCTGTTGAGTCACCTATAAGGGAATTTAATGTATCTTTGAAAGTTTGCGTACTTACCTTATAGTTACCATCTGGAAGCTGATAACCATCAATGTGAATATCACCCAACGTGATGATCGCGCGGATTGCTTTGATTGTGTTTGAATTTGACATTTCATTAAAAAAGAGAGGGCTAAAGATTTACTCTCTATCCCTCAGTTATAACTTAGGTTTATTTAGTTGTCAACTAAAAAGTATTTGAGTAGTAATATTGCTGCTGCATGTACTCATCGATAGTAAGCCCGCAGCTTAGCTTTAAAGCGCCTCTAGCGCTAGCGAATATCCCTAAGTAATACTTCATACCATTTTTGTTAAAGTGATGGAATTTGGGGTGTTTATCGCTCAGTTCTTTAGCTTGCCTTCCGTAAATAACGGAATCTAAGGGGATTATGTCATTGGCATTATTAGCAGCGGCTATTGCTCTGGACTTATAGCTGACATCGACGTGAGGATAGAAAGGCTCTCTGGTGTTGTAACGAACTAAGCGGACAGCTATCTCTCCCAAGGGGATCGGGATATCCGACACTAAGGAATCTTGAAAAGTCTCGAATATGTTATAAACAGGAGCATATAAGCCGTTCTTGAAGTTGATGAAGTCGTATAGCCTACCAGCTTCTTGACTTCTGGGGTTCTTAGGAAGTTCTAATGTGCCTGATTTAAAAAGATGATCGAAGCGACCTCGCTCCGCTAAGTGGATTATTTGTTGCAGATCGTTCATTTCTTTAGCTTATATAAGGGTAACACTATTGCGGGCTTTTACCATAGCCAGATAAACTGGGCAGTCCTTGGAGGCGTTCTCAGGATACTGCGCTAGGTATCTAATTAAGATGTTTTTGGCTTTGTACCAGACGTCTATATCATCCAGGTCTACATATTTTAAATTAGGCGCTCTAGTTATCACTCTGCAAGAGATCAATACTAGGCAATACGCCTGTGCGGCGCTAGAACCAAAAAGCTCAGCCAACTCAAGTTGGACAGACATGAAACTCTCTTCAGTATATATACCTGTGCATATAGCAAGACATGCATCTTTTGTTTTTTGTGATATTTCCATAAATAAAAGAGAGGGTACGGTGTTTATCTTTATATAGTTCTAACAGATCCTGAAGGAACTGTCAATTATCTTTTATTTAGGTTGTATTTCCAGTTGATTTTATCAATATAAAAGCTGGTCATGACATCATCCCAGGAACTAGTACTATGACTCCTTAGCGCTGTGTGTCGGCTTAACGGGCGATAGCTCCAATCGCTTTCACTATCATATTCAGATGAATCTACCGCAAGAAAAGCATTCTTTCTGCCCTGGTGCCCAGAATCTTTCCACATACGTTGCGCATATTCTGGCAGACACTTTCGATTTTTATAGGTGCGACTCATAATAATCTCCAAATTGAGTTGATATTAGTTACTTGTGACACTGGGATTAAGCAGACACCGTGCCTCACACTGGCGTGTATGCAGAAATCCTTATCCATACAATATATCATATGAAAGGGACGGTCCTTTAATAAATTAACAACTACAAAATCCCCAGGCGTGATAGTTAGAGTTTCTTTCTGAGTCAGGTTAGTATGCTGTTTGATCCAAGCAAAGAATTCAGAACCCTTGGGTGTTCTCTCGTAGCTAGTTGGTTTAGAGTACCTCACGCCAACTAAATCAAAAATAATAAAGGTGAATTGCAAGCAATCTACCCCCGTACCCTTCATTTTTCCTCTGAAAAAATAAGGAGTACCCAACCACGTCTTTAACTCATCTATCATAAATTTAGTTTAGACTTTTAACTAATCTTATGCCCCAATATTCATCTTTTATATCAGCTAAAATGCCCCTGCATGTCGAGCCTCAGGTAACGGCTAACTTTATGTTTAATACCAAAATCATTGAGACGGCAAACGGAGCTGAGCAGCGCATGCCTACTAATCTAGAATATTTAACAGAGCTAAGTTTTTCTGATTTGAAATATAAGGACTGTCAACAAACAACTGATTTAGAGGATTTTAAAACATTTTTTGCAACACAAGCCAAAGGAAGCCTAAATACATTTCTATTTAAGAATCCGTTGGATTATACTATATCCGATGTTGGTAGGCAGGTAGGGGTCACCACAACCATCGACACACTAGTTCTGAATACAGGTGCTCCCGAATATCGCATCCTAATCAAGTCATATAAATTCGGAAGTGTCGCGGGATACAAAAGTATATTTTTCGTAGATTTCAACAATACGGTTGTCGGGACTACCAGCCAAGGTGTTGTAAATAACGCCTCCATGGTAAACGGACTGCTGTATATCCCAGGAGCTTTATTGACTGATCAGGTTTTTATAACAGGGGAATTCTATAATGAGTACTATTTTGATAGTGATATCCTGAAGATATCGAGAAAGAGTTCAAATGTAACCACTATATCTGGTATTAGGTTGATTGAGAAACCCAAGCCAAGTCAAAGAATCTACACACAGGCTGATTTCAACCCCGTTGCCGCTACCTTCAACTTAGGTTTTCAACCGACTTATGATGAGGATTTTAGCGTAGGTGTTTATCGCGAGTCCTTAGAGAATAGAAGGACATTAGCGACATCACGGATGTCGGAAAACAAGTCTGAGATAATGTTAGACGGAGATCGGCTAATCTGTGATGAAAAGGACAATCTATTAGCAATGTTTGTTGCCTGCAAAGGTCGGTTATTGGATTTTGACTACCAAGCAAGTCGGCATAGATTCAATACAGACTCTCTATCCCTCACCAATCAAGTAATCAACAAAGCGGTTAACAAAGGAGCTTAATATGTCAGTTTTACTCAATGCTTATTTCTTAAAATTAACAACCAAAGCGGGACAACATTATGGTCTAACTAGCCTAGATGTTGATACCGTTATAGGGGGTGATATCTATTTCGCCGCCGCCGCTATTGATTCCGATGCCTCCAGTCGCAAGCTAGGTGCTGAGATAGATAACGTCTCGATATCCGTTCTAACTAACAACACTCAAATAACACCAGCGATATTCCTATCAGGGCAATTAGAAGATACTACAGCTACCTTGAGTATGCTTAATTTTCTCACAGCCACTAGTATTTTTGATGGCACGGTTATTTTAACGGGGAGAGTGGGGGAGATTACTCAGACCGATACTCTTTTGACATTCGAGCTTCTTAGCACTACCGAACGACTGAATAAGGGGTTGACGTACTCAGCTTCCCCGACATGCTCTTTTGAGTTCGGTGGCGCTAATTGTGGTTTGGACTTAATCGCCAATGGCTGGGTAAGAAATATGACAGTAGTCTCAACGGCGCTATCTATAAACAATTCCATCAACTTAGATTTAAGCGGATCTCAGGTTGATCTCTTCCCTGAGTTTATTGACGGATTGGTTACCTTCACCTCTGGTGGTAATAGTGGTCTGGTTTTACGAATACTTGATAGCAGCTCTACTGGGACTATTAGAATACCTAACACACTTATAACCCCAGCATTAGCGGGAGATACTGTAACTGTCAAAGCGGAGTGTCAGAGAACTAAGCAAGCTTGTATTGATTATAACAATTTTGAACGCTTTGGGGGATTCTTGGTAGGCTTCGGACGAGGATCTAGTGCCCCGAATTGGTTCCCTGGGATAGCCGTTTTGACATCAGCCAATAGAGATTTGTAGTAAGTTTAGTAGAAATAAGAAATATTATGTTAAGAAAATTTTCAGTCAAATTAGATGGTGCTTTAGTTGGGGCGGACGGCATCCTTAGAGTCAAAGCTAGAATTGCTCGAATCGGTATCATGGAATATGTCGATGAGTTGGGCCAGCCTTATTATGAGTACCGTTCTGAAGAACAGGTCAAAGCATCTCTAGATTCATTTAACCAGCTAGCTATTATTATTGACCATACTGCTATGGTGACTCAAGATAATAAGGATCAGTTGGTCAAGGGTTTAACATCTAATGTTCGTATGGATAACGGCTGGGTAGTGTGTGACATAGCAATCTTTGATAGTGAAGCCATTCGCGTGGCTATGACGACTCACTCCGAATTAAGTTGTGGTTACGAGTGTGATGTTGTAGATTCTAAGGGCACCTGGGTTGACGACAAGGGTATCTGTGGTAACCCAGGGGATAAATACGATTATACCTGCGAGCAGAGAGACATCTTTGGTAATCATGTAGCCTTAGTGCCACTAGCAAGGGCTGGGCGCGGTGCTAAGTTTTTTGATAGTCAATCTAGTGTTAAATCTAGACTAGATTCTAATATTAGTGATAACAATACAAATAACGATACAACAGAAGACGCTTGCTGGGAAGGGTACAAACGGGTGCCTGGGACTAAGAAGGGCGAATCGGGTAGTTGTGAACCTATTAAAGATATGGATAAAGAAAAAGAATTGGAAATGACTGAAGACTCCAAGTCTGAACTTAACGAAGGTGGCAACCTTGGCGGCGAAAAAGACGACAAGATGTGTGACACATTTGAAATGGATGGGAAAACCTACACGGTAGAGGATGCCAAAGGTTGGTTTGCCAAGCTTCAGGAAGCTAAAGAAAAAGCCAAGAACGCTGGCTCCGTAGCCAACACTAAAGGTAAAAAAGATAGTGCAGATGAAGCTCGATTGGATGCACAATCTGCTCAAATCGAAAGCTTGCAAGCTGAGTTGGTTCAAGTTAAATTGGACGCCGCCGCAGCTACTCAAGCTGAGGTTACAGCTCGTTTAGCTTTATGGGCTATTGCTCAGCCTATCTTGAAATTAGACGCTATCGATGCTTCTATGACTCAAGACGACATCAAAAAAGAGGCGGTCAAGGCTCTATTTCCCAACTTAGCTGAGAAAATCGATGCTAGTGATGATGTTTATGTCAACACTTTATGGGATATCCGCGATAGTGTAACCGCTGTTAAAGTTGACGCAGCTCCCGCTGATCCTGTTTTAGATGACGTGGTTAACGCCGCACCTAAGTTGGATGGTCTAAGCACTGCTCAGGAAGCTTACATGGCACGTATTCGTAAAAACGCCAATCAATAATATTAATACAAAGGACTTAAAAATATGCCAATCGGACGCAGACAATATGAACCAGCCTTAGCCTTCCCCGGACAAAGAGCTAGTTATCAAGACTATACCCACGGTCACAACACACAGGATGAGTGTGTTAACTACGGCACAACCTACCTCCCTTACGGTAGATTTGTAACTAAAGATTTATCCCCTGCCGCTGTGGCAACTGGCTTACCTGGATTGCTTACATTACCTTCCGCAGCTACTAACGTTGTTGTCGGTTTTGCGCCAATTCAAGGATTGTGGGAAAACCAACACTACGGCAACGGCGGTATTCCTCCCAAACAACCCATGTTTTATGCCTACAAAGGCATTTACTGGGTAGAAACTATCACAGCTATTCAACGTGGTGATTTGGTAGCTATCGCTGCTGACCCCGCTACTCCCGCCAACCAAGGTAAGATTGGTAATCAGACCACCTTAACTGGAGTAAAAATTAACTTGACAACTGGTCAATACAGAGTACTTGATACAGCACTTGCTGGTGGTTTAGTCCGTATTGAACTGGACTTACCTTCCACTTTATTAGTATAACAAACGGAGAATTAAATTAACTATGCAAAGACTCGACGCTCACACAATTAACCAGGCAGCTAATTTCTTCTCTCGTGAGTTAGAACAAAAGTTACCTAAAATCTGGGAACAACAATACGCTAACCTTTGGGCTGAAAACGGTATGTATTTACCAGCTCCTTCAGTCCTAGAAGAAGGCACCACAGCCATCACTGAAGAAGTAATGGAATCTGTAGGACGTGCTCAAGAAATTAGTGACTTGACCGATGATATTCCTACTGTATCCGTTTCCATCGCCGAAGCACAATTTAAAGTTCATCACTTTGCTCTTGCTTATCATTACTCAATTCTCGAATTGGCTCGGGAAGCCAAAGCGGGGCGTAGTCTTCAGACTCAAAGAATCAAAGCTGTTGATCGTGGCTTACGTCAACGTGTAAACGACCTGCTTCTTTTTGGTGACAAGAAACGTGGTAGTCAAGGTCTATACAACCTTAACGGTGTTCCCTTGAGTGCGACTAGTTATAACCCTAACACCGCTACTTGGGTGCAACACATCGACTTCTTCGTTAACCTTTTAGGAGGTGTTCAAGACCGTAACCAACTATCCGCTGGCATTAGCTATGTAATGACTAGCTACAAACACACTCTTAAGCTAAAAACTACCTACCAATCTAACGATTCTGGTAAAACTGCTTATGACGCTATTATGGACATCTTTGGGACTCAAGCTGGTGGTACTCTTAAAGGTATCATCGGTGTTAACGAATCGAAAGCGTCTATTTTAGAAGCTAAAGGTGTTAAAGCCGCTGGTAGCAACCTTGATCGTATCGTTTGTATGCCACAAGATTCCGAAGTTCTTAGCTATGCTAGATTCGCACCTAACTACCTAGAACCAGAAAGACGTTCAATGAACTTCAAAGTAGCTGCTTATGTTGGCTGTTCTGAGCTTATCGTTCATGAACCTGAAGCTATGCAATTTGCTGATATCCCTACAGCCCTTTAAAACTCCAAGATTTGGTACCGAATCTTTGGTTGGTGGAGTCATTAACTGTGCTATACTGATTTTAAGAAAGCACATTAAGTACCGAACAACGTCGCTATGCGGCGCTAACGACCTCAGTGGTCTAGGCTTAATGTGCTTTTTGCTAAAACTGGTACCTTCTTACAAAAATACCCCTCTTAAATTAGATTTTAAGAGGGGTATTTTTTATCTAAAGTCTATCTTGACTTGGTTCTATACCAAGCAGGTGGATGACATCTTTAATTGTTTGATTGCGCTGGGTCACCTAAGGTACTTATCAGATTGGAGACAGCACCCATAGAAACACCAAGCACCCCAGCAACCTGAAATGATGACAACCTCCACCGACCATCAAGCCATCTCATCTGGATAGCTGCACCTGTAAGGGGGCTGGTAAAGACGCCGGTTGTCTCATCGATGAATGGCTTCATACCTTCCGTCATCATCTTATTTAAAACTACTTTGGCTCTGATGCAATCAGATGGTAGTTGAATCAATACCTCGGTAAGATACTTAAACTTGATGCAAGTGGTCAGGGTATCACCATCAAGCTTTAAATGGGCTAAATAGCTATCGGAGACATAATCTGATACATCGTAAGCTAAAGCCTGAGAGAGGCTATCTAGGGTGACATATTGCACGGTAGGCGATTGAACTAATGTGAGCGGGGATAAAGTACCCGGTAAAACCATCGAAGCTGTTTGAAAATAGTTGGTCATGATTGGTCGTCTTAATTGAAAAATAACCTGGAAGCTGGGAAATTGTTAAGTTAGAGTTCGATATGTCCGCCATCAGCAATCAAATCAACATAGCTCTGAGTGATAGCGGCGGAGTGATTAAGTGAAGGGAAGGGTAACGGTGATGTACAGTGTCCACAATCAGTGACTAAACCTAAAACCCAAGTAGCTAGAGGAACGTAAAGTTTGTTGCCACAAGCACAAGATTTGTTCGACATCACAGGCTCGTTATTGTTGGCTTCGGTGTAAGTTTTGTTTTCGTAAGTTACTGTAGTAATCATTTTGTTCTCCGTTGTTTGTTTTCTATTCCCTTATTATGACAATAAAAAACCCCGAATCTATCGGGGTAATTACTGAACTTTTTGGTTTATCTTTTCATGATCGGCATGACCAAGATTTTAGTACCTTCGGATTCAAAGATAGCTGGTGATGTCGGTGAATTTTGTTTGAGTGTTTTGATCTCGCTACCGGCTAACGCCTGCGCTAAATACTTGGTAGAGAATGAGATCGTTTCCCATCCCGTTAAATCTTCTACTCCGACATCCTCTAAAACATCAACAACACCATTCGAGAATGTGATACAAAGCCTGTTGTCTTGGTTAATGATATCTATTGCTGAATTAGCATCCACCCCCTTAATAAGAGCCAAAATAGCTAAAGCTTTAGTGGTATCAATCTGAGCCGTAAACTTAAATGATTTGGGGAACAGAGACTCAACAGGCGGGTAGTTGCCAGCGTTGGTACCGAAGACAACTACATCACTGTCCGTGGTTGTGATTTTAATATTCCCACCCTCACCAAACATAGCTTCACACTGCTTGCTCAGATAAGGAACAGCCGCAACGGGCAAATATTCATCTCTGAGCGCCTCTGTAGGGATCTCAAGAGTAAAAGCCACATGCCCGTTAGTCGTTGTCAAGGAGTTAGGGGAGATCTTAATTCTCTTAAGAACTTCACGTTCAGTACAAGCAAAGGCAGCCGCGATTTTTAGGGAGTCTACTAAATCACCTAAGTAGGCCGAATCCCCAGTAACCTCAATATCCTCTAACCAATCTTCAGTATTAATTAGGGCTATTTTGTTTTTATTATTTTTGTTGATTAGTTGATTCCCGACAATTTCTAGATGCAAGTCTTTACTTCCGAATGTGAGTACTTTAACCAAAGAAGCTGGGATAACAATATCAAACTCCGTTCCATCCACATCCTGGACATAAGCACTTCCAGAAGCTGTTAAATTGTAAGACATAATAGTAAGTCCTTTATCTTTGGATATTAATCTGTAACCAGCCACATTACCAGATTGTGAGGCTAAGGGAGTTGGGATTAAAGATAAGGCATAGCGGAAATCGGATACCGAGACTTTGAGATATGGATTAGTCATTTTGTTTTAGGGTTATAAAGAGTTTGTCCCTGTGCTTATTATCTTACGAAATATTCAACAAAGTGTCAATATTTATAATTAGCTTATTAATAAGCTACTCAAAACAAAATGCCTAACAAACCCAGTGAACAGACCAAATCTAGAATGGATGCATATCTAGATTATTCCTATAAACCGAACTCAATAGGTTCAGGAACATTAAATTACAAACGATCTGAGTTTGTGGAGGCTTATAGGCGTTACGCCATCCTTAGAAACTATATTGACTTATTTTCATCCGAAGCTACTCGTTACTTCCCTAGTCTATTCGGGGATGTTGGTGAAGAGGATGTCAACGAGTTAAAAGTCATTAAACGGTTAAGAGATGTGCAATATATTGGCAGACCCTTAGAGACTTTTAACTGGCAATCTTTTTGGCAGACGGCCTTTCTAACCGCCGATTTAGAGGGGAATTGTTATGTCATCATAGGCATGGAGGGGCAAGAAGATACGTCAAAAGAATTACAGCCTGGGAAGCTAAAGTGGTTGGCGTTAAAACACATAGATGAGGTGTCGCCCAACACAATGATGGGGACGTATTCATTGTTCGGCAACGAAGCTGAGCAGCTATCCTTATCGAGAGTTCTCCACAAGACCAGGGTGATTAAACTCCACGGAACGAAAGTACCTGGGTACAACAGAGATTCATTTATCCATGATGACTCCTTATTAGCCCCGTTATTAGATGAGTACATGAGACTAGAGCAAACATTCTGCAATGTAGCTGAGATGATCGCACAACATTCATTCTTTCATTTGGCTATATCGGGATTAACTCAAAAGATTGTGACAAAAGGGGCTAGTTTATTTAGCCAACGGCTAGATAAACTGATGGAAGGTATTAAAAATATGGGAGGTTTACTCAGTGATAAGGATAAAGAGGATGCTACTGTTATTACTCGGAATTATGGGGGTCTTGATAATATTATTGAGAAGAATATTGACTGGTTCGTAGCTCAAACGGGGTTACCGAAATCCATCGTTCTCAGCATGCACTCACAAGGTAGTCTTAGCGACGGTACAAAGGCTGATTTAGCCATCTTAAACAACATTATAGCTAGATATCAATCTACTAAGGTAGCTCCGGCTTATTCGGTCATTTTTGACTTGATTACGCAAGAACTTGGATTACCTGAATATAATTTAAAATTTAAACCGACTTACCCCACGGATGCTTTTGTTCAGGCGCAGATAGATAAACTAAAAGCTGAGACCGAGGCAATAACAAACGGAACTGTGAAACTAGAGACTGAGAATAATATTAGTAAAAATAACAGCATTCCAAATGAATAATTTAGAAATGGCGGAACGGACGGCAAAAGCCATTCGCTATATTGCCGACACGATACCAGATTATGCCAATCTTCGCCAAGCACTAATAGATCTTGCCGCCGTGGATGCCTTAAATAAGCTCGACGAAGACTCTGAGGATGTTATTATCTCCTCTCATGGATTTACCGATTTTGATTCTCCTACAACTTTAAATTAAATAATGAATATTCAAAATATACCAAACAAGGCAGCCGTCGTTGGACGTGTTAAAAGCTGGCTCAAAAACCCAACCAAAAAATTACCCGCAAGTTGCACTGTATTTTCAGTAGAGGATAGCATGGAGGGTAAAGATGGTATTGAAGAGAGTTGGATCTTCGTATCTCACGGATTAAGAAATGCGGCTGGCGTAGCTATTGATCTTAGTAAGATAAGACCAATTAACATTCAAAACTCTGATGGCTTAGTTAGCAGCGGTGCCGTTTCGTTTGCAAAAATGTATTCGGAACTAAACCAGCTTTTGCGCAGAGGAGGTACTTTTAAAAACGGTGCCGTTACTCTATTCTTAGATCATGATCACCCAGACTGTCAAGATTTCTTAAACGCTTCCCCTGATTTTTTACCCTGGGCTAAAAAAGCTATTTACGTAGATGAAACTGTTAAAAACAACCCTCTGCTCCCATTAATCGCCCAAAAAGTAAATGAAGGTAGCGTTTGGTTAGCCAAAAAGCAGTATGATAAAAAAGGTAACAGAATATATTCAAATGTTTGCCTGGAGGTACTACTCCCTAGTCGAGGCACTTGTCTATTGTCTCATGTAAATCTGGGTGAATGTTCTGATTTAACAGAGCTTCCTTTAGTTTTTATGGCTAATATGCAGTGGCTGTGTGACTTACACGCTAACACTGGAATAGGTGACAAACAATATTTATCCCCAAGTGAAGATAAGCAAGTCGGTCTTGGCGTTATCGGATTGGCTAACTTACTAGCCATACACAAGACAACCTATTCGCAGTTTGTGGTCGATTTAGAGGCTATTAACGCCGGGTTTACTGAAGACACAACGTCTGTTGCTTACTGGTTGAATAAAGCCTATCAGTCTGCTGCTGAAGTTGCGACAGCTAACGGAATGGAAAGAGCTTTTGTTGTAGCACCGACCGCCAACTGTCATCGTCGTTATACTGATTCAGATGGTTTTACATCTAGCGCTGAAATATCACCTCCGTTGAATTATTTTGTGGATCGTGATAGCGAGTTATTTGGTGTTGAAACTTATGAATTTCATCCAAAAACAGAGATTGCTAAAAATGTAGGCTGGGACACCCAATGGCGGCTACTTAACGCCTATCAAACAATGATGGATAAAACTGGATTAGGACACTCTATTTCAGCTAATTTGTGGAACGATATCAAGATTACTGACAAATGGATTGTTGAGGAATTTATGCCCAGCGCACTTAAAACAACTTATTACAGACTAACAGTAAACCAGGATGCTTTAGATAAAAGCCAGGTTATGTTAGCGTGTTCCGTTGCTGACTCTTATTGTGAGGCTTGTGGGGGTTAGATGGATACAACTTTTTACAGACAATTAATCAATAAAAAACGGGATTGGCAACCGATCAAACCTACTGAGCAGCAGATAATACAAGCTGGTTCTAAGAAGTTGTTACAACGCGCCCTCGCGCTGTCTTTGCTCGAACTACCGGTAGGTGAGTGGGTATCAGAGGAACTTTCAAAAAGAATATTTGACCCAACCATCCAGGAATTGTTGTCAGCGAACATTCAAGACGAGGTTAGACATGATATTGCCTTAAATAATATTAGATCCGTATTTCCTGTACCTGCCGAACTTGACATGGAAGTCCAAGGTTTTATCAAAGAAGCTACAAGGCTCGGTGATTTGTACTCCCCCTTGCAAGTGACAGCAGTTTTAGAATCTTCGATTTTTTTCGTTATTCTTCCGATGTTTAGATTTCTCGGTGGCTCTGCTATGAGAACCACCGCAAATGATATTTCATTGGACGAAAATATACACGTCAGTACCAATGTACAACTCTGTCTTGATCTGAACTATCGTCGTGGGACTGCCTTGAATAAACTAAGAGAAAACATTATAGACTGGTTGGTACAAGACTTGACCTCAAATGAGAATAAATATTTAGATAAAAACTTCTGGCAGAAAACTAGCTATTCATTATATAATAATGGAAAAGCCGAAGGGTTATCAGCTACCAAACGTAGTGTGATGCCAGCCTTTTTTGAAACAAACAACACATCCTTAGCTATCTATTCATGAAAATTAAGTTATTAAGCACAAACGCAACAGCACCAACACGAGCACACGCAACCGACGCTGGGTTAGATTTATATGCGGCTGTTAGAACTATTATACGCCCAAGTAAATGGGCGTGCGTACCCACTAATATCGCTATATCAGTGCCTTTAGGTTACTACGGGCAGATAGCCAGCCGAAGCGGTTTAGCTACAAAAAAAGGTCTTGTAGTACATAACGGAATAGGAGTAATTGACTCTGATTACAGGGGGGATGTTCAGGTTGTTCTGCGAAATCTTAGTAACATAACGCAAGTAGTTAACATAGGCGATAGAATTGCCCAACTTTTAATTTGCCCTATTAGTCTTGAGACTGTAACGGTTGTAGATGTCTTACAAGACACTGTGCGGGGTTTAAACGGATTTGGTTCTACTGGAGGAAATTAAAATGTTTTATGATCCCTTGGATGATGGTAAGTCATATATTAAGCTTGTAGATTTTATGGGAGGTGATCTGGCAATTGTCAACGATGCCCGAACTTCATTTGATAGAGAATCTATTAACTTAACTGAAAAAGATATTAAGTTAATTAACTATTTAATTAAACACAAACATTATTCCCCCTTACGCTCTACCGTTTTTAAGTTTAAGGTAAAAGCACCTTTGTTTGTCTGTCGGCAATGGTTTAAACATACCGTTGCTAGTAGCTTTACTGAATCTCAAGATAGCTGGAACGAAAAAAGTTTTCGATATACGGATTTGAGTGAAGACGCTGAGTTTTACATCCCCAGTGATTTAAGGGCACAAGCAATCGATAATAGGCAAGCTTCCGTTGCTAGCAACGTTCTCAATGACCACCTTATTCATTATACAACCGCATGTTATTTTGCTCATAGCTGCTACACGGATATGGTGAAATCAGGCGTTTGTAGGGAACAGGCGCGTAACATCCTACCCCCAGCTATTTATACTACGTTTGTGTGGACAGTTAGCCTGCAAGGTCTCTCGCATTTTATCGCTCTTAGAAAAGGCAAGGGGGCTCAATATGAAATAGTGGCTTATGCGGATGTGTTAGATAAAATCGTAGGGGAAAAAGCCCCCTACGCACACAAGGCTTTTACTGATAACTATATCGACGTATAACATCCTTTAGAAAAGAGGAGCGTGTTATATCATCGGAAGTAAAGTTAACACGCCCAACATAAGGGCAATTTGCTAATCTTTTAAAAGCATCCTGCAAGCCATCTACAGAACCCGCATCTTTTTGACAACTATCTCCAAGCAAGATAGCTTTAGAGCTTTCTTCTATTCGAGATATTAAAGTCAAAAAACAATGCGGGTTTGCGTTTTGGAATTCATCCCCAATAACAACTGTGTCTCGCAAGGATCGTCCCCGTAAAAACTCTAAAGGTACAAATTCAATTATTTTTTTATCGATAACATATTTCGCCTTTGCGTCTGACATAAAAACCGAAAGATTGTCGATAACGGGGTGAAGCAGGGGGGCGACTTTTTCATCTATAGTACCAGGAAGAAAGCCTAAGCTCTTTTGCTCTGAAAAATCTACAATAGGCTTAACATACAATATTTTTGATATTTTGCCTTTATCAAACAACCAATAAGCTTCATGTAAGGCTATTAAAGTCTTACCTACCCCAGCCGCCCCCTGACAAAGAGTAATAGGATATTTAGCAATGCTGTCTATAAGGCGCTGTTGATTCTCGGTTTTAGCAAACAAACGAACTAATTCAGTATGTGATTTGTTTTGGGTCTTGGCTTTGTTACGAGACATAGGTTTTACTATTTCAACTAACTTTACTACTAGGCTCTAGCTTAAGGTACAAGATCGCTTAAATTGCCCTCAAAATCGCTTATATATATAAAGCAATTTTGGGGTTTATTTAACTAGTTATTATATCCTATAATAACTAGCCCAAACCAGGCATTCACACCGTTAAAAATTCTTTTAAAAAAAGCTTGCATTTATTTCTCAGACCTGGTATATTAGAGATGTGGAAAGTAGATTACAGGATTAGCAACCCCAAGGATTACTGAAAGCCGACCTACGAGCCAATTATACCGCCCGCCTCTGGCTAAACCCCATGCGGGGGAAGGAAACGAGAAGCTTAGTGTAGAACCCACGTTAGTAAACCAAAAAAATGAATGAAAAACATTTAATAGATTCTACAGGACGTATCGAGTTATTCGGAATCACCGAAGGTTTCGACGGTTACGTAATTGCGGAAGTTGTCGCAGTAGATGAGTATGTTAGTACCGCAAGAGCAACATTCGAGGGAAAATACATCTATACCTTAGAACTCCCTGGTGTGTGTCTGAATAACGACCAACCAGCAGCTTTCAACATGGTGACACTACGAGTCGTAGGTCGCAAGCATATCGATAAAAAACCCATTCTTAAATCCAAGTAAATAATATGTCACAACTGAATTTCAAGAAATTTCTAGCAGAAAAAGCACAGGCAGACAATCTGCCTTTCGACATCGATTTCGAGTTTATCGCAGTGGAGTCTGAAAATTTTGTAACCATTGCAGACAAGCGTATCTCTGTTTTAAATGATTTAACAGTAGCTGAGAGTTGGTTTTTGGAGTTAATGCAAAACCAATTGAACCTTATTCGCAGAGACTTTAAAATTGCAGTCAATCAACTGACCAACTCTTTAGCGATGCTTATGCCCGCTGAGACTAAAGATGATCTGTTGAATTATTTAATGTTTGGCTTGCCTGACTATGTAGAAGATGAAAACGGGACAGATGAATCGAGAGCCTTCGATTTAGCTGAGTATAATGTTAAACTAGCCCAACTAGAAGAGTTTCAGACTACCTGGGCTGACGCTATCACCAAAGTAGGTGAGATGTATAAACTCATCAATCGTAACTTCACATCTGATATGATGATGGTTACGTTCTTCTTGATGACTCGTCATGATGTCAACTGGACACTAGCTAAAACGGCTACCATGCCTCTTGCTGTTATCGATGAGATCAAAGCCCTGATCTTTAAGGAAGCTCGCAAGGGAGCTGATTTAGAGCCTGATGAGGATGCGGATGAAGACGAGGGGGCTGTTGAGGGGAAGTAATCGGTAGGAGAGACTGGGCTAAAGTTTACTGGTCTCTTCAAGGGTACGAGTCTCGCTTTAATTACCAATTATTCGGACGAGTACCCAGTTTCCTGATAGGGCAGGCTCTGTCAGCTAAGCAACAGGAGCATAATCTATCTCAGCTCGCTGTTGCTAAATTAGCCCTTCTTACTGAGCAAGTAAACGCCGGAAAAGATTCTAAATCCGAAGTTCCTGATTATTTACCATTCAGGCAAACATGGTTCGATAACGCCCAGGATACAACGGTAGATGTTACAGCTAAAACAGCGGCTTATCTCATCCGTTATATCAATAAGTCTGCCCCAGCCTTTGTGCGATTCGCTGTAGAGCCTATCCTCAAAGAACTTCAATGCCACGCCAGAAAATAAAATTAAAACCCCTTGCACTTTGTATGGGGTTTTGTTATAACTAAGAGAGATAAACAAAAACTTACTACTGAAAGCCATGTATACTTACGAACTCACCCCTAATTTAAAAACTAAATCATACCGAGTTTTAGATAACGGTGTGGAGATTGCGCGTAGCTTGGCTAAAAAAACAGCTAAGATTTTTTGTGAAACCTATAATACTTTATTAAATAAAACAAATCAAAGTAATGACACTATCAAGCACTGTTCAGAAGTTAATTGCGCAGATAGAATTAGCGAAGATGACGCAGCGTCCGACTGTGCCAACATCGGAGATAACAACGCTATCGTTAGCGGAGATACAGGCGGAATATCGCCAGAGAGGCAGGAACGTTTCGCTAACGCATTCAAGCAACTATCTACCCTCATTGAGAATGCTGATGCCAGCGCTGAAGAACATGGAAGACGCGCTGAAGAGCACGGAAGACGCGCTGAAGAACACGGAAGAAACGCTGCGCTTATTGACGACCTCATCAAAAGGCTCGATATCGCTTGTGGTGGAACTTCTACAGGAGATGCAGAGTTTGGAGCATACTCTGACGTACCATACCAACTCCACCACGAAGCAGGTAGCGTTACAGTCCTTAGAGAAGATGGTGACTCTAGTTTTAGAACAATTGATACCACAGCTACAATCGATAGCTCTGATTTTAGATGGTAACTAAATAAAATTAAAGTTCCGTAATTACCCCGAACCCATCGGGGTTTTTTATTGTTATCTTAGATATATAGAAAGCAAACAAACGAAGAACAAAAATGACACTAGTACAAAGTATTGAAAACAACCTAAACAAACTAAGAATCGAAGCAGCTATCCCTCAATCAATTACAGGTCTAAATAACATGATCAATAAAATTCTTAAACTAGATGCTGATTCCAGCGCAGAGGCTTGGAGTGCTCGTGTTGAGTTGCACTCAATGATTGTTGATTTTGATTATGCGAATGTTCAATACACCGACTCTCAAATCTTAAGAAGAGAGCTTCGTTTAGCCTGATTGTTTTGGAGCCCTAGAGACCGAGTTAGTA
>JACCDW011781328.1_pt1 | contig 18092 bp, 19 predicted proteins | sample 7449781 | NCBI WGS metagenome assembly JACCDW01 (sample SAMN15323449, study PRJNA562643) | freshwater metagenome | isolation source: river surface water | place: USA:Blue River Watershed | collected 2017-08-18
AATGGCCGTCCAGAGGTCGAGGAAAATGATATTATTGAAGGCTTGCTCAAGAAATGCCGAAAAATTGGTGTCTTCGTTGGTTGTTACATTCAAGAAAACCCCAGCCATTGCCATTAAGGCACAATAAAAAGAGAGTAGGGGAATCGTGACGGTTGACGCCAAGACTCTCGTGACAACCAAAAATCGAACAGGATTTACGGCAGATACCTCCATGGCATCAATTTGCTCGGTGACTTTCATGGAGCCCAATTCAGCTCCGATACTTGAGCCAACTTTGCCCGCACAAATCAACGACGTAACGAGTGGAGCTAAGGCACGAATAATGGCAATCGTCACGAGGGAAGGTAGCCACGATGTAGCTCCGAAAGTTTCGAGCGAGGGACGAGATTGTTTCGTGAAAACAAAACCCGTCACGAAACCTGTCAACGAAATAAGAACTAACGAACTATTACCTATGCGGTAGCATTGATTAATAAATTCTTTGAATTCAAAATCTCGACTAAAGGCTTCTTTGAAAAACAGCACAATGAAATCGGCTCCGTCTTTGAAGCCAATCAGCCAGTTATCGATTTTAGGAGAAAATAGATTTTGTCGTGAACGCATGCGGTGCTTTGGTGGATGGGGAATTAGTTAGCAAAGTAACATTAAAAAACTATGCCAATGTGCATGAAATATACATTTATGAAGAAAAACGAGACAAAAACTTAAAGAATGATACTTTTAATCCCAATTTCTTGATTACTCCAAATGGCTGAGGGTGAAATAAAATCGCCCCTTTCGTACTTCAAATAGATGCCTGCATGTTTAAAGGCTTCTCTTACGTATTCTGAGCAGGTGTATTTATCGTCATGAAAGACCTTTTCTTTTCCAACAATCGTTCGCCACAAAATTCGGTAATATTCTTTTTTATCATATTGTTTAGAAAGGTTATCGAGAGCAAATTCTTTGATTGTAAGAGCTTGTTCGCTTGATAGATGCTCGTATCTCGCCCAAGCGATTCGTCCGTTATAATGATGATAATGTCCATCGTAGTTCTTTAACAAAAATGAGAGCGGAATCATTCTTACACCAACCTCTAATATACTTTCTGCCAAAAATAAACGATTAATCTCTTCGAGTTTTATCACAATCCCCACGTGGCTCCATGCACCTTTCGAGCGAAGTCTGATAAGATTTGAAAGCCAATGATTACCCGAGAAAAAAATCAAATCGCCCGTCTGAAAGTCGTCTCGATTTATCTCATAATTTCTGAGGTTTTCACGAAGCCCCTTTTGTGGAAACAACTCATCTAAGACTTTTCGATTAGGTAATGAAATAGCCATGAAACTTTTGAAGCTTGGTTTTCGTTTATTGAAGTAAGAAACAAATATAGCACGATTATAAAGATTAGTGAGACTAATAAGATTAAAAAACGGTTATTAACTCTCGAAATCCCTCGTTAAAATTATGGTAACAGTAACAGAAATAGCGAAAAATAAAATTATAGAATTAAAAGCTAAAGAAGGAATCACCGAAAATCATGGTATCAGAGTGGCTGTTGAAGGTGGTGGTTGTTCGGGTTTAATGTATGATTTGCAGTTTGATGGCGAACAACGCCCAACTGACCATGTTTTTGAAGATAACGGTATCAAAGTTTTTGTTGACAAAAAGAGCCTTTTGTATTTAATAGGTACAGAGCTTGATTTCTCGGATGGCTTAAATGGCAAAGGTTTTCAGTTTAAAAATCCAAATGCAACTCGTACTTGTGGTTGTGGCGAAAGTTTCTCCGTCTAAAATAACCGCTTGAAAAGTTTTTAAGGATATTTATATAAAAACCATCTGCTTTGTGGCAGATGGTTTTTATTTTTGATACATAAACAATCTGAAAATGGCAAAAAAACTCAGTAGAACTGTCGGTAAAGAAAAAATGTTTTTTGGGGTTTGTGGTGGGGTAGCCAAATACATAGATGTTGATGCTGCCTTAATAAGAATTTTGTGGGCAATCCTGACGATTTTTGGCTTTGGTACACCAATTCTGATTTACTTTCTAATGATGTTTATTATGCCAAAAGAAGTACACGCACAATAAAAAAGCACATTCGTTTCGGAATGTGCTTTTGAATATTACTTCTTTGGAATGTTGTATCTCAGTGATGTTCGTGATTTGCAGGGTTATTGTTATAACCACTCGCAAATACGCCAATCATTACTAAAAGGCCTACTACAAAAGTAAAAGTATCGCCAAGGAAAAATAATACCGCTACAATTACTAAAAAGATAACCAACATGAGCCAGTCTGGAAGGCGTTGAGAACTTGAATGATTTGCCATGATATATTTATTAGTTTTTTGATTCTGCACGCAATTTATTAAATAAGCCGCAAAATATAAAATTTTACTTCACTTTCTGATAGTGATAACTATTGCCATCGGCCAAAATGGCTCCGATTGGGGATTTTTCGTAAAGAATAATGGCTGAATTGCTATCATCAAAAGTCAGAAATGCGTAGGTCTGGTTTTTAGTAAAAACAACTGCTTCTCTTGGTTCTGAACCGTTATAACTCACCTTTTGTATATCAAAATCTGTGGTTTCGGTCACTTTCCCATTGATAGTGCGAGTGAACGTTTTACTGGTAGCATTAAAACTAATAATTTCAGTATTAGCTGCTTTTATTTCGGTAGGACTATTAGGTGCTGGAAATCCAATAGTCGTTTTAGTCAGCTGCCATTGTCCGTTGATTTTGCTCAACGATGGCTCTATTGTACTTTCTACTTGGCAAGCCATCAGCGATAGCATAGCAATAATAAAAAAGGTAGTTTTCATTTTTTTGTAATGTTTACAATTTCAATTAAATCAACACTCGATTTACTTCCCCAACCACAAATTAGTTCACCTTTTTCTTGGGTGGTTTTGTATTGTAGTACAACCGAAACTTTCAGATTACCTGTGTACGTATTCGCTGGAAGTTTAGCAATTTCTGTATTTAATAAGTTTTTTAAAAGTGTATTACTTGCTTCGGTTGGTAAGACATCTTTTATCTTATCACCATTCGTATCAATCAGTGAAATATGCTCGGCACATCCATCAACTGGTAAATTATTATTAAAAACAATGGCATTTGCTTCCATAAGAGGAGTAGCATTTTCGTCGGTATCTGCAGAGCAAGTATTCAATAAAACCGATAATATGATTATTGATAGCATTTTCATCGTATAAATTATTTTGTTTATACCTCAATGATTCTGAGATAATGAAAATGGTTGGAATCAGAAATCAAATTCAACAATTTCGGGGTCATTCATTAAATTTTTGATTGCTTTTTCGTGGTTTTTTTCGGGGCCTTTTACAATCCATGTACCGCTAATGGCTTCGTGGGTTTTGCTTTGAGTGCCACGTTCAGCATCAAGTCCAAATTGCTCGAATTTCTCTTCGTAATGCTTCAAAGATTTATTTCTGAATTTACATACAATTCGATAGGTCCGAATGGTGTTTTTGCGTTTAATAATCTGCTGAATCGGTACGAGAGAATATAAGGCAAAAACCACAAAAATCATAGCCACAAAGCCTGTTTCGTAGAGCCCGTCGCCAAAGCCTACACACATACCCAAAGCCGCTGTTACCCAAGCTGCGGCTGCAGTCGTAATACCCGTTATGCGTCCGTTTGAATTATCTCTGAATATGATTCCGCCACCCACAAAGCCAATTCCTGTCACGATATTTGCCGCAATACGTGCGGGGTCGGAGCCAAGTTTCATCGAAATAATTGTGAAGAGCGTAGAGCCCAAACATATCAAAATCATGGTTCGTAAACCTGCCGATTTGCTGTGGTATTCTCGCTCAAGACCAATTATTGCTCCTGTTCCTGCCGAAATGAGTAATTTTATGATATCTTCGGTAATAAAATTCATATAAATAGATTTTCTACGTAAATTTAACTGAAACAACTTCTAAGGTTCTTATCAAACAATTTGCTGTTATATTAAGTTTTACAAGGTTTTGAAAAACTTAACACGTTTTTTTTGTTTTTTTGTGCAATGTTTAGTGTATTTGCGTTATAATTATATAACATTAATTTAACGGTAAGTTAATATTAAACATACAAAAAAATGAAATCCGAAATCAAACAACAAGCTACCGAAATTGCAACTGCCTTAGCAGCAGTAGTTAGTGGCGAATCTACTAATAAAAAAATTAGGAAAGCTATTGAAAAGTCGGCCGAAAAATTAGCAAAAGAAGTTGCTGAGATTAAGAAAGATGCTGAAAAGAAAGAGAAAAAAGCCGCAAAGAAGGTAGAGGAAGAAATAAAAAAAGCCTTGAAAAAGGCCGAAAAAGATGCTGAAAAGGAAGCGAAAAAAGCTGCTAAAAAACTCGAAAAGAAAGCTGAGAAAAAAGCCGAAAAGAAAGTGACTAAAAAAGCTGAAAAGAAAGCAAAAAAAGCTGAGAAAGAAGTAGCGGTAGTAGCACAGGCTGTAGCTTCAAAACTAGCAGCAGCACCTAAGCCGACAGTAACAAAAAAGGTAACTCCTACAAAAACTGCTGCTAAACCAAAGCCTGTTGCTCCAGCAAAGGTTGTCAAGAAAGAACCAGTCGAAACGAAAGAATAACCTATGAAAAAATGGTGTAAGTTAAATATTCCCCGAGTAGCTATAGCATTGGCTTGCACCATTTTTTTTGTTTCGTTTAGGGTATCCGCTCAGAATATCAATGAGTTGATAATCAGCGAAATAATGGCCGACCCAACACCTACAAAGGGTTTGCCCGAAAAAGAATATATTGAACTCTACAATAGAAGCGATAAAGCACTTGACCTCAATCGTTTCAAACTTACTTATAATACAACTACCGTAACTTTTCCGAGTTTTTTGTTGCAGCCCAAAAGCTACGTGATTGTCACGAGCCGCACCAACGAAGCCGATTTTAAGCCTTACGGAAATGTGGTGGCACTCACGAGTTTTTCGCTCCTCAATACTGGTACAACGCTCACGATTCGGAATCCACAAAACAAGACAATTTTCTCAGTAACTTATTCTGATAAATGGTACGAAAAAGGTAAAGACCAAGGTTATTCGCTCGAAATGATTGATACTTCTTTTCCGTGTGTAGAAGAAGGAAATTGGACTTCATCATCGGCCACTTTGCAAGGCACGCCCGCCAAAGAAAATGCCGCAAAAGCTTCAAAACCTGACCTTACGCCACCAAGTTTGAGCCGATTTGAGATTACGGGTGGCACAAATGTGAAATTGATTTTCTCCGAGAAATTGGATAGTCTTTCGGCTGTAAGTATCAATGCTTATGGTTTAGATAAAGGGCTGAAAATCAATTCGATAGCTATCGAGTCTCCACAAAATACGAATGTAAACTTAACACTCGGCTCGGCATTGCAAGAAAATACGCTTTATACGCTTACTGCTAAAAATATAGCCGATTGTTCGGGAAATGTATTGCTTTCGGCACAGGCTCTTTTGGGAAATCTGAAACCTGCTGATTCGGGCAATGTAGTGCTCAACGAAGTATTGTTTAATCCACGAAGTGGGGGAGAAGATTTTGTAGAAATCTATAACCGAACCGATAAGTTGATTTCGCTCAAAAATTGGTCATTGGCCAATGTTGATGCAACTGGTAAAATTGCTAATATTCGTACAATTACTACAACCAATTTTGTATTGCAACCCAAACAGTTTTTGGTATTGTGCCGAACCGCAAGTGCTGTTCAAAGCCAGTATTTTAAGGCTGTAAAAACTAATTTTCTGGAGCTTGCTTCAATGCCATCGTTTCCTGATGACGAAGGCACGGTTGTTTTACTCAACGAAACCCAAAAAGTGTTCGACCGATTTGATTATTCTGAGAAAATGCACCATCCTCTGGTCGATGATAAAGAAGGTGTTTCGCTCGAAAAAATAGATTATAATAAAACGTCAGCCGATAAAACTAATTGGCAGTCGGCTGCTTCGACCGAAGGTTTTGCAACACCTGGGTATGCTAATTCTCAATTTCTGATTGATACGCAAGATAATATATTCACAATCGAACCAGAAGTATTTACCCCTGATGGCGATGGTCAAAACGAAGCCACAAAACTTATTTTTCAACTTGACCAAGGGGCTTATATAGCTACTATTCAGGTTTTTGATGCCAATGGACGATTAGTGCGTCAACTTGCTCAAAATCAATTACTTGGCGTAAATAGTAGTATCGAATGGGACGGAAAAGCTACTAACAACGAGCTTGTACCCGTTGGATATTATGTTTTACTGGCCGAACTTTTCAATGCCACTGGCGATAAAAAACACTACAAAGGTAAGGTTGTAGTGGGTAGCCGATTCTGAGTAAAAACCTTTCACTTTCCTCAAAACTATCAAATGAAAAACGTATTTTTTACTTTCATCTTTTCTGCAATGTTGCTGGATATCTCTGCCCAAAAACCAAACCTCGACAGCATAAAATCGGCTATCGAAGCCAAACTAAAAACCGTTGAGGGCGAGTTTGCCGTAGCCTTTAAAGATTTACAAACGGGTAAGACCCTTTTTATCAACGAAAAAGAGAATTTTCATGCGGCCAGCACCATGAAAACGCCCGTAATGATTGAGGTATATAAGCAAGCTAAAGCAGGGAAATTCAAGTTGACAGATTCTATTTTGGTAAAAAATGAGTTTAAAAGTATTGTAGATGGCAGTCCATACAGCATGGATATTGCCGATGATAGCGGAGACGGAATGTATAAAATGATTGGCAAAAAAATGACCATCTATGACCTTACCTATCAGATGATTATTGTGAGTAGTAATTTGGCTACGAATATCTTGATTGATTTGGTCGATGCAAAAAATGCCAATCAAAGCATGAGAGCATTGGGTGCAAAAGATATCCAAGTTTTACGAGGCGTAGAAGACCAAAAAGCCTTTGACAAAGGTTTAAGTAATACAACCACAGCTTACGATTTGATGGTAATTTTCGAGAAAATTGCTCAAAATAAAGTAATTGATAAGAAATCTTGCGAAGAAATGCGTAAGATTTTATTCGACCAAAAATTCAATGAAATCATTCCCGAAAAACTTCCTAAAACTGTAAAAGTGGCTCATAAAACTGGCTCAATTACAGGTGTTCAGCACGATTCGGGTATTGTGTATTTGCCAGATGGCCGAAAATATGTGCTGGTTTTACTCTCAAAAAAACTCAAAAATGCCGATGCTGGCGTAAAAGTATTGGCCGAGGTTTCGGAGATGATTTATGGGTTACTTTAATATTTAATCTACCAGGAAAACTAATTGACTATTTTGTACAAGAATTTAAGTTTTTTTGCATCTAATGGGTCATACGTAATTCCTACACCCTATGTTATCTAAGAAAGTTAATTTCATTTTTTGCTTGCTAAGTATTTTTCTCATTATTTCTTCTTGCAAAAAGAATGAAACAATTGATAGTAGCACTTCGACGATTGAAAACACGCCGCCAAATATTCTTTTAATTATAGGTGATGATATTGGCATAGACCCATTTAATGGATTTACAAATTTTGGTGTTCAAAAAGCAAAAACACCAACACTCGACCGATTGGCAAAAGAAGGCCTGTTGTTTACGCAGGTTTATGCAAATCCTTTATGCTCTCCCTCACGTGCCACTATTTTGTCTGGTCAATATGGTTTTCGTACAGGAGTGGTGCGTTTACCTACGCCTACTTCTGGAGGAATTAAACTTACAACTACCTCGATTCAACAATTTATTGAGCAAAATACCTCAAACAAATATGCTGATGCCGTGATAGGTAAATGGCATTTATCGGATAATACCAACGGTGGGTCTTCAAACCCCAACAAAATGGGTATCGACTATTTTGCAGGATTCATGGGGGGAGAAGTGACGGATTATTATAAATGGCAAAAAGTAATAAACGGTCAAACTACAAGTTCTACAAATTACACTACTACTGACTTTACGGACGAGTCAATCAACTGGATAAAACAACAAACAAAACCTTGGTTTTTATGGTTGGCTCATAATGCAGCACATTTTCCTTACCAAGCTCCTCCAAGCAATCTCATTTCAAGCCCAGTCGGTAATACAAATCTTTCGAAGTATCTTGCTTCAATAGAGGCAATGGATAGTGAAATCAATCGTTTATTACAGAATATTCCAAAAACTCAATTAGACAATACTATCATTATATTTTTGGGTGATAATGGCACACCAGAAGCAGTAGCACAGAGTCCTTTTACAAAAGATACCTCTAAAGGCTCGTTGTTTGAGGGTGGCATACGAGTTCCGATGATTGTTTCGGGAAAAGGCGTAAATAGGAAAGGAGTCGATGCTTCATTAATAAATACTACCGATTTGTTTGCTACCATTGCCGATATTGCCGGTACAAATACTACTTCTTACCAAGATTCAAAAAGTTTTAAGGCCTTATTCACAACCGCCAATAGTTTTAATCGTGATTTTACTTACGGAGAGATTGACCATAGTATGAATCCTGATACAAAAAATGGGAATACTATTCGTGACAAGCAGTATAAATATATCAAAACTAAATCTGGTGCCGAATACCTCTTTGATTTGACAAAAGATGAGTCGGAACAGAAAAATTTGGCACAGGACTCACAATTTAAGACAATCAAAGATAATCTTGCCTTAAAATTAATCGCTGTTCAAAAGTAAGGAAGCAAAATTTTACAGCCTAACCGAGGATTTCTAAACTTTTAAAGATAAAACTAAAACCAAAGCAAGTTTTTGGTCTTTTTTGCATCTAAGTATTTAGTTGAGCTTTCTCATTAAAACTAAAACTACTCATATATGTTAAAAAAGGCTTTTTTATTAGTAATATCAGTATCGCTCAATTTTGTTTTTTTATATGGATGCAACAAATCTACGGATGATGTGACTCCTACTTCTGGAACAACAACGACTGGTACAACCACCACAAGCTCAACCTACAATGACCTCTGGATTCCGCCTACCATTACGGGCAAAACCTTTGATTTGACATTAGCAAAATCAAGTAAACAACTGCGTACAGGAGCTAAAACTGCTACTTATGGCTATAACGGTGCCGAGTTTTGGGGACCAACCTTGATTATGAACAAGGGCGATTTTGTTCAGATGAACGTTACCAATAATCTTTCTGAAACTACTACTACGCATTGGCATGGTTTTCATATTCCTGCCATTATGGATGGAGGCCCTCATCAGATGATTGAACCCAATACTACTTGGAAACCATCTTTTGAAATAAAAAATAATGCAGGTACTTATTGGTATCACCCGCATTTGCACGAAAAGACATTTCAACAATTAACATACGGTGCAGGCGGACTAATCATCATCAAAGACCCGATTGAGTCGGCTTTGGCATTGCCCCGAACTTACGGAACTGACGATATACCGTTGGTATTAACCAGCCGTAGATATAATTCTGATAATTCATTTACGGTTACCGAACATGCCTACGGCGATTATGCCATGGCAAATGGCACGCATAACGCTCAGATTAGTTTACCCAAACAATTTGTTCGTTTCAGAATTTTGAATGCCGAAACCGAACGAGGATACAACCTTGGCTTCAGCGATAATCGCAGTTTTTATGTAATCACCAATGATGGGGGCTTGCTCGATGCTCCAGTTGAGGTAACCCGTGTAAAATTAGCCGTTGGCGAGCGTGCCGAAATCTTAGTCGATTTGAGTAAAGATGCCGTTGGAACGAGTTTAGATATGAAAGCCTATAATGCCAATCAGGAGTTTGGTTTTGGTGGTAGCGAGCCACAAACTACTGGTCAATTTGGTAGTTTACTAAACAACAAAGACTTTAATGTTTTGCATATCAATGTAAAAGCTGCTACTGCAAATGCAATTACGGCCGTGCCTGCAAAATTGACAACGAATACGTATTGGAAAGAATCGGATGCTACTAACACACGTACCATCAAGATAACAGGTGGGCAAGCAGGCTCGGCTTTTACATTTGATAATAATACTTATGGTTTCACAACCATCAACCAAAACGTAAAACTAAATGCTGTCGAGAAATGGACGATAGTGAATAATAATATCTTCGGTCATTCTTTTCATATTCATGATATTCAGTTTAAGATTGTTTCTCGAAGCTCAGGTGCTATTGCCAATTACGAGTCGGGCTGGAAAGATACTTTTTATATCCGAACGGGTGAAACCGTTTCGGTAGTAGCAAAATACGACGATTTTGCAAGTAGCACCAATCCATTTATGTACCATTGCCATTTCCCGAATCATGAAGATGCAGGGCTAATGGGGCAGTTTTTAGTAACTCAATAAATACTAAAATTTTGATTTTTAAGCATATAATGACCTTGCTTTTTACTTTTCTGGTATTGGCATGCCATGAGAAAAAAGCAAAAAGTAGTGTTTTAAACGTTGATACTAACCTAAAAAAAACGGATAGAGGCTGGCTTTACAAAGGGCAGCCTTTTTCGGGTTATATGATTGAAAAAGAAGAGAATAGAGTGGTGTATCAATTACCTATTGCAGAGGGAAGAGAGCAAGGTTTGGCAAAGGGCTGGTATAATTCTGGAGAAAAACTGTTAGAACGCATTTTTATTAATGGCAAAAAGGAAGGTGTTTTTAAGCAATGGTGGCCAAACGGAAAGCTAAGGTATTTGTTTCGTTATAAACACGACCAGTTTGATGGAAAACAATTAGTATATTTTCCGAATGGAAAAGTAAGAGAAGAAAGCAATTATCAATTGGGCGAGAAAGAAGGTATACAAAGGGTTTGGGATGAAAACAGTAAGTTGATTTCAAACTATGTTATCAAAAATAAAAGAATTTACGGGGTAGTTTCGGTGATGAGTTGCATTCCTGTGGATGGACATTGACGTAATTTTTACAAACAAATTTAAGGCTTTTGACTATTATTGTACAGACTATAGATTTGAATAATTCAATAGGAAAATTATCTAATATAACGACACGATGAAACATAATCTCTTTGGGGCATTAAGCCTATCAATTATCTTAATTACCGCTTGTAAAACAACGGAGGTTAGCGTTGATAATACCCCAGTAACTACTTCTTATAAAGGTACTGGCTCAATTACGCAAGGAATTGCCAAAACAACAATTAGTAGTTTGTACAGTTGCTCAGGTGGAAGGGTTACATCGGTCGGAATAATAACTTCAAGCGATGGAAAAGTATGGACTGTTCCTGCCGAAACAGACTTTTCTACCGCCACAAAATTGACAGACCTATTCAATGAGTGTACAGGAGTAAAACCTACTTCAATAAGTCAGGTTGATTTATCAAAAGTACCAACAGTGGTGATAGATGCCGACGGCGAAGTAATAACAGGTTATATTCACGGCGATAATTATTATGAGTTATACGTAAACGGGAAATTGGTCGGTGTCGATGCCGTGCCTTACACGCCATTCAATTCGAGCGTGGTTAAATTTAAAGCCAAGCGACCTATTAAATATGCGGTAAAGCTGGTTGATTGGGAAGAAAATTTGGGTATCGGAAGCGAAGCAAATGGCGGTGATGCGTATCACCCAGGAGATGGTGGTTTTATTGCAAAATTCAGCGACGGAACCATCACAAGTTCGGCATGGAAAGCCCAAACGTTTTATATTGCTCCTTTAGCCGATGTAAGTTGTGTAACTGAATCGGGTACTTCTCGAACTTCAACCAATTGTAGTAATAGCCCAAGTAGCGGAGCAAAATCTTATGCTTTACACTGGGAAATACCCTCAACATGGTTTGCCACTGATTATGATTTCAGCAAATGGCCGAGTGCCACCACTTTTACTGAAGCTCAAGTAGGAGTAAAGCCTGCTTATTCGAACTTTAGTTCTTCATTTTCGGGTTCACAATTTATTTGGTCTTCTAATTTAGTATTGGATAATTTGGTTTTATTAAGATTTACGGGAAACTGATTAATAAATATGCTTTTTCTGATTAAACGTTCCTTCATAAAAATAATCTAAGGAAAACTAACCTAATCTATCCCCAAATGTTTTTAGTCAGAATTAGCCCATTTGCTATTCTTAATGGCTCAAAAATAGGAGTTATCATTCTATTTTTTTTCTCGGTAAATTTCTCGATTTTCGCCCAAACAAAAACACTTATTTTGGGTCGGCCAACCGATAAATCCGTCACTGCCAGCATCCTTTTCGATAAAAAAGTAGATTTCTACTTAGAATTTGGCACACAGAAGGGTGTTTACTCCTCAAAAACTGCCGTACTAACAAACACTGCCAATACGCCCAATGAGGTCGATATGCAGGGGCTTGCGGCCAATACAAGGTATTATTATCGCTTACAATATCGCCTCGCAGGAGCTACAAATTATACACCAACACCCGAATATACCTTCATTACCCAACGCCCCGTTGGAGCGGCCTTTACTTTTGCCGTAGAATCTGACGAACACCTGTATGATAAAAAAGGTGTAAGGAGTATTTATAAACTTACGCTACAAAATCAGCTTAAAGAGCAACCCGACTTTATGCTTTCGTTGGGCGATATTTTTGGTGATGACCACACCCCAACTACCACCACCAGCAAAGACGTGGACGACCTCCACAAAGATTACTTGCAATATTTAGGCGAAGTCTGTCACTCGATGCCTTTTTTTGTTTGTTTGGGCAATCATGAAGGCGAAAATGGCTATTATTTGAAGCAAACACCTCCTAATAATATTGGTGTGTATGGCACACTTTGGCGAAAATTCTATTACCCCAATCCAATTCCCAATAGTTTTTATACAGGAAACGTCAACAAAGAAGCTTACGGAATGGACTTGCCTGCCAATTATTAAATTATTACGCTTGGACTTGGGGCGATGCAACCTTTATTGTCTTGGATGTTTACCGCCACTGTGATGTAAACGAAAAACCACAAAACTGGGACTCGACGTTAGGAAAAACTCAATAAGATTGGTTGAAGAAAACCTTAGCCGAAAGTAAATCTAAATACAAGTTTTTATTTGCTCATCAGCTAATCGGTGGCGGCGGAACAGAAGCCCGTGGTGGCACAGAAGTAGCTCATTTGTTTGAACTCGGTGGAAAGAATGCTGATGGTAGTTACGGATTCGATACCAATCGCCCGAATTGGGGTAAGCCTGTTCATGAATTATTGAAGGAATACAATGCTACGATTTTCTTTCACGGGCATGACCATTTTTATGGGAAACAAGACAAAGAAGGCATTGTCTATCAGGAAGTTCCGCAGCCTTCAGCCCGAAATATTGCGAGTGTAACGGGCTTAGAATATGGCTATATTGATGGCGTTTTGCTTGCCAGCCGAGGTTTTTTATTGGTAACAGTCTCGCCCGAAAACGTGAAAGTTGAGTACGTAAAAACATTTTTACCATCGGAAGAAAACAACACTCGAAAAAATATGGATGTGGCACATTCGTACATGATTACACCCAATGTAGTCACAGGTTTGAAAGAAATTGCAGAAAAAGAATACGTGAAAGTTTACCCAAACACAGCCAAAGATTATGTAAAAGTAGAGTTTCTTGAAAAAATGACCAATTATAAAATAAGGCTGGCCAATATGAAAGGGCAGGTGGTGTCTGAAACTTACGAAAACGATGAAATTGATGTAAGAAACCTACCAAATGGAGTTTATTTACTTAATATTGTCAACGAAAAATACCAGTTCAATAGAAAAATAGTTGTCAGTCACTAATCAAACCTAATCACCCAAATTCCTTATGAAATTGATAAAATATTGCCTGATTTTGTTCATTTTGGCACATTCGGGCTCGTTGTTTGCCCACGTAGGAGAGCATTCAAACACAAAAAGTGTGATTTATACAATCAAGGGTAAGCAAGTAGAAGGTCATTTTTTGATGGAACGAGCGGGAAAGGTTTTTATCGAACAAAAAAACGGAAAAATCATTTCGGCAGCTTTGAATGATTTTTCGTTTTCAAATCAAACTTCACTCAGTCGGAAAATCGCTTTTTTGAAACAAATTAATGCAGAAAATCATGTAGCCGAAAAACAAACTACACATACAAAACCAACTGAATACCAGTTTTTTTATAGCTTGATTTTGGTTGCTGCTCTTGCTTTATTGCTTATGCTAAAAAAGCAAAATCAAAACCCCAAAGTAGCTTATCTTTTAGGGAGTTTTATGTTGTTTATTTATGCGTGCAAAACTAACGAAGCCGAGCCTACCAATACCACAACCAATACTACTCCAACTTTAAGTAAAACCGACCCAAGTTTTATCGAAAAGGTTTTTACACCCTACAAATCAGAAGTAAAAACACGTTTTGATGATACCTATTTTTATGTCGAAACCGAAGGCATTCCGCAAACCCATAACATGATGGTAGGTATTACGAGTTGGCAGCAACAAGTGCCAATTCCACAGGGCTATACTGGCTCAAATGCGTGGTCGATTCCGCTTAAACCCGAATTTGCCTCTTCGCCGTTGAGCCTGAAAACCAATTTCATGAAAGGAGCAGTGGCCATTGCTCCCAATGGTATTCCGATTTTCAACCCACTCAATAATCGTGGCGAAGATGCTTTTGTGATTGGGGAGCTTGACCAATGGGGTGGGCATTGTGGTCGTGCCGACGATTATCATTACCATATTGCCCCGCTACATTTTGAGGCCACGGCTGGTAACAACCCGATAGCCATGGCTCTTGATGGGTTTGCTATTTACGGCTCAAAAGAACCAGATGGTACGGCCATGAAAATATTAGATGAGTACCACGGACATACTTACAATACTACCTATCATTATCACGCCGAAATGAAATATCCGTATTTTATGGCTGCTATGCGTGGAAAAGTAAGCCTCGACCCAAGTACACCAGCCCCCGAAAATCAGATATTGCCACAGGCAAAATCAACAGGAGTTCGTCCAGCTTTAACTGCCTTGAAAGGGGCGAGCATTACTAATTTTAAAGCTACTGGGACAAACGCCTATTCGCTCGAATATACACTTGATAACAAAAAAGCCTATGTGAATTACGCTTGGGATTCTAAAGGGGTTTACACCTTCACATTTATCGGCACCGATGGCAAATCAACAACAACCCAATACACTAAAAAATAAGAATACATGAAGGAAATACAGCTCATAATAGCTCTTTTTAGCCTTTTTTTGATGAATTGTGCTAAAGAAGAAGCCGTAGAAACACCAACCAATACTGGAGTTTTTACCTTAGAAAGTTCGGGAGTAGTGAATGGTGTTTTAGACAAAAAATATACCTGCGATGGCCAAAGTTTTGCTCCACCACTAACATGGAAAAATGCACCCGCTGGCACAAAATCTTTCGCCGTGTTGATGCATCATATTCCACCTACGGGCGACAAACACGTCTATTATGTGGTGTATAAACTACCATCGACGGTAACTTCTCTGCCTGAAAACAATACAAGCATTGGTTCGTTTGGCGTAAATACCGTAAATGGGAAAAATAGCTATACACCACCATGTTCGCAAGGGCCAGGAGCAAAGATTTATGTTATCACGGCCTACGCACTTTCGGCCGAGCCAGTTATATCCGCTTCTACCACTAAAGTAACGATGGATATAGTTTTAGATGCCATAAAAGCAACGACTTTGGCAAAATCAGAGTTATCTGTGAGTTATACGAGGCCATGATTAAGAACAAGAAAGTATGAGCCCGATTAGATATTTATACTAATCGGGCTTTTTTATGAAAAATCATCAACCTTTTCTTTTAAATAAACGTATCTCAAAAAAATAAATTAATTTTCTCACAGCGTTTCTAAATAATCTATCGTCTTATTAAATACAGAGTACCTATGAGACAAAAAATTATGAAAAAACGTATTTAAACTTGAGAACAATGCGTTACGTAAGAAAGATAACTGAAGAACAGGTTGAATATTTAAGAGAAGTGTCACGTCGCAGTCGTAATTATCGTGAACGTGAACGAGCAAAAGCTATTTTATTGAGTTACAAAGGATATAATGTAACTGTTTTATCTGATATTTTTGAAGTAAGCCGTGGTACAATTACTAACTGGCTCGATGCATGGGAAGAACGTGGCGTATTCGGTTTGAAAGATTTACCTAAGATGAATAATAACTCACTCAACGAAAAATCTTTGATTTATAACTAAAGCTTTTGAAACAAATCTACTTTTTTTATTCAGAAAGTCTGCTGCTATTAGTGGTAGGCTTTTTTTGTGAATTGCTAACCAGTTTGATGCCTGTTTTCTGTGGATTTGTAGACTATCGACACTTGACTAAAACTACTATTTTAATTTAGCAAGAAAATACTGGACTAATCTGATTTCTTGGGTAAATTTGCTTAGAAATATGAACCGAAAAATCATTCGGTTTATAATTGCTTCTTTCATCAATGAAACCAGACTTCTCGAAGATATCCTTAGAGTCAAGCACATCGCTTCCTACTAACGAAACCCAATCGACAGCTTCGACTTATTTTCGTACGGCTGAAGGAATCAATGTAAAACCAAGATTCACTGCAAAAGATATTGAATCGGCTGAACATTTACATTTTTCGGCAGGCATTCCGCCTTTTTTGCGTGGGCCATACAGTACGATGTATGTGATGCAACCTTGGACGATTCGGCAATATGCTGGTTTTTCAACCGCCGAAGAGTCGAATGCGTTTTATCGAAGAAATTTAGCAGCTGGACAAAAAGGACTTTCGGTAGCTTTCGATTTGGCAACCCACCGAGGCTATGATTCTGACCATCCACGTGTAACGGGTGATGTAGGAAAAGCAGGAGTAGCCATCGATACGGTTGAAGATATGAAAATTCTCTTTGACCAAATTCCGCTCGATGAAATGTCGGTTTCCATGACCATGAATGGAGCCGTTTTGCCCATCATGGCATTTTATATTGTAGCGGCCGAAGAGCAAGGCGTTTCGCCCGAAAAACTTTCTGGCACTATCCAAAATGATATTCTGAAAGAATTTATGGTGCGAAATACATACATATATCCACCAGCGTTCTCGATGCGAATCGTGGGAGATATTTTTGCTTATACCTCTAAATACATGCCGAAATTTAACTCAATTTCGATTTCGGGGTATCATATTCACGAAGCAGGAGCACCCGCCCATTTAGAGTTGGCCTATACACTTGCCGATGGTTTGGAATATATCCGAACAGGTATTGCCGCAGGAATGGATATTGATAGTTTTGCCCCACGTTTGTCGTTTTTTTGGGGAATCGGCATGAATCATTTCATGGAAATTGCCAAAATGCGAGCAGGGCGTGTGCTTTGGGCAAAAATCGTGAAGCAGTTTAATCCGAAAAGTGCTAAATCGTTAGCTTTGCGTACGCACTGTCAAACTTCGGGTTGGTCTTTGACTGAGCAAGACCCATTCAATAACGTTGCCCGAACCACAATTGAAGCCATGGCTGCCGCTTTGGGGCATACGCAATCTTTACACACCAATTCATTGGATGAAGCCATTGCACTTCCAACCGATTTTTCAGCTCGGATTGCACGAAATACCCAATTATATATTCAATACGAAACCGAAATTTGTCGAGTAGTTGACCCGTGGGGTGGCTCATATTATGTGGAATATCTGACTAAGGAATTAGTAGAAAAAGCATGGGCTTTGATTGAAGAAGTGGAAGCTTTGGGTGGAATGACCAAGGCAATAGAAACGGGTTTACCCAAAATGAGAATCGAAGAAGCGGCTGCCAGAAAACAAGCCAGGATTGATTCGGGGAAAGATATAATTGTGGGAGTAAACAAATATAAAACCGATACCGAAACGATTATTGATGTGTTGGATATTGATAATCAGGAAGTTAGGAGAAAGCAAATCGAAAAACTCGAAAAAGTAAAAGCCGAAAGAAATGAAGCCGAGGTGCAGCAGATTTTAGCAAAAATTACGGGAGTCGCTGAGGGTAATGATGGAGGAAATCTTCTCGCTCTTGCGGTTGAAGCTGCTCGAAAACGTGCCACTTTGGGCGAAATATCTTATGCCATGGAAAAAGTAGCAGGCCGCCATAAGGCAGTTATCCGTTCGATTTCGGGAGTGTATCAAGCGGAGGTTTCTGACGATGAAAATTTCAGATTAGCCAAAGAAATGGCCGACCAATTTGCCGAAATCGAAGGCCGTCGCCCAAGAATTATGGTTGTCAAAATGGGACAAGACGGCCAC
>JACCDW010626932.1_pt1 | contig 18079 bp, 13 predicted proteins | sample 7449781 | NCBI WGS metagenome assembly JACCDW01 (sample SAMN15323449, study PRJNA562643) | freshwater metagenome | isolation source: river surface water | place: USA:Blue River Watershed | collected 2017-08-18
AAGTAACTGTTCATGTTCCAATCCACACTGAAGGTAAGCACGACCCAGATGGATTTCTTGTGCATGTTCACAACACACTTGAAGTTGAGGCAGAGGCAACAGCAATTCTTAAGTTCCTCGTTCTTGATATTGAAGGAATGGCAGCAGGAACTTCAAAGGTTGCAGCTGATGTAATCCTTCCAGCAGGTGTCACACTCGTTCTAGATCCAACAGCAACAGTTGTTCACCTTTCTGAGCGCCGTGCAGCATCAGCAGATGATGCACCTGCAGCATCAGCAGCAGATGCAGCAGCACCGGCAGCACCAGCAGCTGAATAAATAAATTCGGATATCTGACGCGTTATGACGTGGTTGGTAGTAGGTCTCGGTAATCCCGGTGATCAATATGCTGCCACCCGTCATAACGTTGGTCAGATGGTTATTGATGAATTAGCAAAACGTCACAACGTAAAATTTTCTACACACAAATCCCGCACCTCTATTGCAGCCTTCAAGTTAGGTTTCGGAGTCAATGCGCATTCAGTAATTCTCGCTAAATCACTCGGGTATATGAATGAGACCGGTGGACCCGTTAAAGCTCTTGCTCAGTTCTACTCTGTTGAGCCGGCACATATCATTGTTCTCCACGATGAATTAGATATTGATTTTGCGGCAATTCGTTCCAAAATTGGTGGTGGCGATAATGGCCATAACGGTTTGAAATCAATGACATCAGCATTTGGTGGGCCGGATTACTTCCGTATTCGTCTCGGTATTGGACGCCCTACGGGTCAACAGGATCCAGCAGATTTCGTTCTCAAACAATTTAGCCAACCAGAGAAGAAAGAATTACCGCTCTTCCTTGATCGTGGTGCAGATGTTGTTGAATCGCTTATTGAAAAGGGTCTCGACTTTACCCAATCCAAGTTTAATTCTTAATCGCTTCGCTTATCCGGTGTTGCGTAGGCCGGTCGCGACGCCATTAATAGTCAAGAGTAGAGCGCGGACAAGAGTTGGTTCTGCTTGATCCCCAGCGGTACGTACTCGATTGAGCAGATTCACTTGCAGTGAGTGCAATGGCGCAAGGTACTGATCGCGAACTTCGAGAGTACGTGCAAGAACTGGTTGATTTCCAAGAAGCGCGCTCTTGCCTGTCAGAGCCAGAATTTCTTGAACAGTTAATGCAAATTCCTCTTCGATATCGCCGAGGAAATGTTGCAGCTCAGCAGGGACAAGAGTCTCTACATAGCGTCGGGCTGTCTTGAGGTCGGTCTTCACGAGAGTCATCTCGACGTTAGATATAAAAGTTGAGAAGAAGTGCCACTCAGCGAGCATCTTCTTCAGCGTTTCGCTTTTACCTGCTTCACGCGCAGCCTTGAGTCCGCTTCCCACTCCATACCAACCAGGAACAATCTGACGTGATTGAGTCCAGCCGAATACCCACGGAATCGCACGTAATGAATCAAGTCCACCTGCTGCATCGGGACGACGTGATGGACGCGAACCTAAGAAGAGATTTCCGAGCTGCTCTACCGGAGTTGATGCGTAGAAATATGCAGGTAGATCAGGGTGATCAATCAAAGTGCGATATCGGGCAAATGAGTTATCTGAAACAAGGTTCATACACTCATTCCATTGCTCTAGATCTTCTTTGCTCTGACGTGGACCACGATTGAGAACAGTTGCCTCAAGTGATGCAGCCAAAGTGAGCTCAACATTCTCGCGTGCAAGTGCTGGAAGTGAATACTTATCTGAGATAACTTCACCTTGCTCGGTCATTTTGATGGCACCATCAATAGATCCCCAAGGAAGTGCAACGAGTGCTTCATATGTTGGACCTCCGCCACGACCGACAGAGCCACCACGACCATGGAATAGACGAAGTTTGACGCCATGTTTGATTGCGACATCACGAAGACGACGTTGTGCGCGGTGGATTTCCCACTGACTCGTTGCAATTCCAGCATCTTTATTTGAATCAGAGTAACCAAGCATGACTTCTTGCACATTTCCACGAATCTCAACAAGTGATCGGTAAGTTGGATCTGAGAGGAGCTTTTCAAGAATTTCACCAGCTGCGCGAAGTTCAGCAACTGTTTCAAGAAGTGGTGCAAAGCCAATCTTTGCCACCTTCTTATCTAAATCAACTAGACCGGCATACTTCGCAAGAAGTGCTGCCGCAACTAAATCATCTGCACCCTTAGTCATTGAAACGATATAAGTCTCAATTACCTCAGGACCAAAACGCTCAATTAAATCTGAAATCGCAACAAATGTGTTGAGGGTCTTTGCGGCCGCAGCGTCGAGAGACGAAGCGCTTCGCTTCAGACCGTTCGCAAGTTCAGAGATCAGCACAGGGAACTTCTCATCGTGTGACATCTCGAGGTATCCGTCACCGAGGAAATTTTTGAGCACATTGTGGTGTGCATCAGAGTGTTCACGGATATCCAATGTTGCATGTGTTAAGCCAAAGGCTGCAACAGTGCGGATAGTGCGTTCAAGTAAGCCAGTAGCAATCAGCTCTCCGCGATGCTGGAAGAGAGAGTCGCGCATCAAAGTCAGATCAGCAAGAAGTTCTTCCGTGTTTGCATAATCGCGGCCTGGAACGTGTGGGCCGCCGGCAGCATGGCGATTACGCGTAAATGCTAGACGGTGCACAATCGCAGTCGCCTTAAGGCGATAAGGCTCTTGCACATTAAGGCGCAAGAAGCGCTGCTCAAACTCTGGGATGTGCTTAAGGTCTTCAGCAACTGATGCACTCAGTTCTGGAGTTGCGCCTGCAATACGGGTGGAGACAGAGAGCATTTTTCGCAAACGGTCCATCGCGGCGATTGTGGTTCGGATTGCATGGCCGACCTGAAGCACAACTGCATCTTCAGTAATTTGCGGCGTGATATTTGGATTACCGTCGCGGTCTCCACCAATCCAGGTTCCAAAAGTTAATGGGCGGGCAGTTACCGGAAGATCAATGTTGAGTCTCTTAAGTTCGCGCGCAAAATCATTGAGAACTTCCGGGACTGTCTGCATTGCTAAGTCATCAAGATAATAAAGCGCATTCATCGCCTCATCGAGTGGTTCTGGTCGATCTAGTCGCAACTCATCGGTTTGCCATAAAAGATCAACTGTCTCTGCTAGCCGTTCATCTTGAGTGACACCCTTTGGTGTATCGAGCAGATTTGAAATCTCGGAAAGTTTGCCAAGAATCGAACGTCGCGCAGCTTCTGTTGGGTGTGCGGTAAAGACTGGACGTACTTGAAGTTCCGATACCCATTTTGCAATATCTGCTTGAGTAAATTCATGTCCAGTAGCAGGATTCTTTTGTGCTTCAATAATTTTATCGACCGCTTGTGTGAGCCATGATTTTCCGTCTCGGCGAGCTTCTGCTAATACGCGCGAACGGTGAACTTGCTCTGCAACATTTGCTAAGTGGAAGTAGGTGCTAAATGCACGAACCAAATCAACGGCCTGATCATCGGTGATTGTTTCAAGCAGACTATCTTCGCCACTTTCGCGAACTGCTTTACGAACTTTTTCGACAAGCTCAAGGAGTTCTGGCCCTTCTTGGCGAACAAGTGATTGCCCTAGCAAATCACCAAGACGGCGAACATCGCTACGTAAATTGGCATCATCATTTGCGATGATGCTTGATGTCACTTTGTTCTCGGCCACGGCGTAATTCTCGCACCTCATCTGCTCTTCGTGAGACGCTTCATCTCATTATTCGAAATGCCATTTCAATGGTTACTATTGGGTTATTCAAGCCCCCCTTCTTTTTGAAGTGGGGCATAGGTGCGTTATTGGTGGATTTGAGGTGGCGCGATGCATGGCTTACTGGCACAGCTAGCAAGCGATAACGTCCTGCGCACCAATCTTCTTGGCAGCCGCAAAGTAGTTACAGCCGGATCGAGCAACCCATTCTTAATAGCGATGATCGCTCAAGATAAACCTCTTTTGGTTGTTACCAGCTCAAGTCGAGGAGCTGAGGATCTTGCAGAAGATCTACGCAATCTTCACTCTACTGTCTTTGAGTTTCCAGCATGGGAGACTCTTCCACACGAGCGACTGAGTCCTCGAAGCGATACGGTGGCAAAGAGAATCCAAACCCTCGCTGGACTTTCACAATTGGGTAAGGATGAAAACCCAATCGTGGTCGCACCAATACGTGCAGTGATTCATAGGTTCATTGCTAACCTTGCCACTCAACCACTTCACACCATCGAACTTGGCCAAGAAGTCTCACTGACCGAATTAATTGAGCACTTCTCTGCGCTTTCCTATACACGGACCGACCTAGTTGAAAAACGTGGAGAGTTTGCAGTTCGTGGCGGAATCGTCGACGTCTTCTTGCCGCTATCTGATTACCCAGTTCGTATCGACTTCTTCGGCGATGAAATTGAAGAGTTGATGTTCTTTGAAATCGCGAATCAGCGCACAACAAAACCTGTCATTGGAAAACTTGCAATTATTCCATGTCGCGAACTATTGATAACAGAAGCTGTCAAAGAAAGAGCAGAATCAATCAAAGTTCGTTTTCCAGGCGCGATAGAAGTTCTCGAGAAGATTTCACAGGGAATCAGCGTTGACGGAATGGAATCACTCATCCCATTTTTAGTAGATGAACAAGAAACCATTCTTAATCGAATCAATCCGCGCAGTACCGTAATATTTGTAGAAGAAGAAAGAACTCGATCACGCACAGCAGATTTGATTGAGACTAATGAAGAGTTCCTTCAAGCTTCGTGGTCGAACGCATCACTTGGTGGATCTGCACCGATGCCGGTAGATAAGGTGACATATCTTGATTGGGAGACTCTGATTGCAGAAATTTCTCGACTTTCACTAGGCCATCAATCGCTCAATAGTTTTGGAACAGATCTCGATGAAGATGTTCTCTTTACTGATTTCACTGCCATCGAACCCATGCGAGGAAATACTGATCGACTTTTACAAATCCTCGGCGATGGACTTAACCAGCACCAGACAGTGCTTTTTGCCGCTACCGGTCATGGAATGGCAGAACGGTTTGCTGGAATATTCCGTGACGCCGATTTGCCGGTGCAGTTAAGTGCAGCGCTAGTTGCAAAGCCCACAAAGGGATCAATCCACGTATTTCAGTCAACTTTAGCGCACGGTTTTACGAGCGAAGATTTAGATCTTCTCTTTATTACCGAACGTGATTTATCGGGAAGCAAGGTCACCTCTAAAGATGGCGCTCGGTTACCAACTAAGCGCAAGCAAGCGATTGATCCATTAGAACTCAAAGTGGGAGATTTTGTTGTTCATGAACAACATGGAATCGGGCGATATCTCGAACTTGTGCAGCGAACAGTTGGTGAAGTCACACGTGAGTACCTAGTTATTGAATATGCACCAGCAAAACGCGGACAACCGGGTGATCGTATCTTTGTACCAACCGATACTTTGGAACAGGTAAGTAAGTATGTTGGCGGCGAAGCACCTGCAGTTCATCGCATCGGAAGCGGTGAGTGGCAGAAAGCAAAAGGTCGTGCTCGTAAAGCAGTACGCCAAATTGCTGGAGAACTCATTCGGCTCTATGCAGCGCGCACAAGTGCACCAGGCTTTGCCTTCTCACCTGATACTCCATGGCAACGCGAACTAGAGGATGCTTTTAGCTATATCGAAACTCCAGATCAACTCTCAACCATTGAGGACGTGAAACGGGATATGGAGCGCCCGTATCCAATGGATCGAATCATCTGTGGCGATGTCGGTTATGGCAAGACTGAAATTGCTATTAGAGCGGCATTTAAAGCGGTGCAAGATGGAAAGCAAGTTGCAGTGTTGGTTCCGACAACCCTACTTGTGCAGCAGCATTCAAAGACTTTTGCTGAAAGGTACGCAGGCTTTCCAATCAAAGTAGCGGGCATCTCTCGATTTAATACTGCTAAAGAGAGCAAGGAAGTCTTGAAAGAGCTAGAGAGTGGTTCGCTCGATGTAATTGTCGGTACCCACCGCTTGCTATCGAACGATGTTCAATTTCGAGATCTTGGCTTAGTAATTGTCGATGAGGAACAGCGTTTTGGCGTAGAGCAGAAAGAATCTCTCAAGAAGATGCGCACCACAGTAGATGTGTTGGCGATGTCTGCAACACCTATCCCGCGCACACTTGAGATGGCAGTGACCGGTATTCGAGAAATGTCGACTATCACGACTCCGCCCGAAGAACGCCATCCGATTCTTACTTATGTGGGGCCATCTGATGAGGCTCAGATTAAGGCTGCTATACATCGAGAGTTACTGCGCGACGGTCAGATTTTTTATCTCCACAATCGCGTTGACAGCATTGATCGTTGTGCATCTCATATTCAGGAAATGATTCCGGAGGCACGGGTTCGTGTTGCACATGGACAGATGAGCGAGAACCAACTCGAAGATGTAATTCTAGGTTTTTGGAATCGCGATTTCGATGTGCTTGTCTGCACCACAATCGTCGAGAGTGGACTCGACATTCCGAATGCAAACACACTGATTGTCGAACATTCAGAAAACTTTGGTCTCTCTCAATTACATCAATTGCGAGGTCGTGTTGGACGTGGACGTGAACGTGGCTATGCATATTTCTTGTATCCGGCCGATAAACCGCTTACTGAGGTTTCTCTAGATCGACTCAAGACAATTGCTACCAACACCGATCTCGGTGCAGGAATGCGAGTCGCGCTAAAAGATCTTGAGATACGCGGTGCTGGCAATTTGCTTGGAGGTGAGCAATCAGGTCATATTGCTGATGTCGGCTTCGATCTTTATATGCGCATGGTTGGAGAAGCAGTACAGGATTACAAGACTGGCATCGTTGAGGGCGAAGAGATAAATCACGAATGCAAAGTCGAATTGCCCATCAATGCACATCTTTCGGAAGAGTATGTTCCAGGTGAACGCCTTCGTCTTGATCTTTATCGTCGGTTGGCAGATGTTCGAAATAGCGTCGATGTGCAATCTATTCGAGAGGAGATGGTTGATCGCTTTGGAGAAATTCCAGAAGAAGCTCTTGCACTTCTTGATGTGGCAGAACTCCGTGCCTATGCAAAATCTCACAATATCCGCGAAATTGTCGCGGCCGGCAAATACTTAAGAATCTCACCTCTCACCCTGCTTGAGTCCAAGCAGCTTAAACTCAATCGACTATTCCCTTCCTCACTCTATAAATCGCAGAGTTCGACTGTGATGGTGGCCATTCCACGCGCTGCCGCATGGAGTCCGGCTGCAGCATCAACTCCAAATATGGGAGATACTTCTCTCCTAGCGTTTGCTCGTCAGGCGCTGACCGAACTTACAGATAAATAAAACGCACTAGATACCGGAGCTCGCTGTGAAGAAGAAAGTCCTCGCCCTGTTTGCTGTTCTCTCACTCGCCGCCTTGACCGCATGTGGTCAGGTCAATAGTGCAGCGACTCTTGGCGATATCACCATTACTCAGAGCTCTTTCCAAGCGACCCTTGATGAACTTATGAAAGAACGTGAAGCGGTTGATACCTCACAGATGCAACTTGAGCAAGGTAACTCACTTAATCGCAGCCAACTCCGCTTCTGGATTGTTACTACAATTTTTGATGAAATTGCCAAGGAACTCAAGATCACCGTCACAAAGACAGATCAAGCAACTACGCGTCAGAAACTCGTTGAACAAAGTGGCGGTGAAGCAGCTCTTTCTCAAAATCTTGTTTCAGCACAGATTGCACCATCTAACTTCGAACGCTACATCCGAGCAATCATCGTTACTGAAAAACTTGCTGACGCGCTAGAGGCTTCTGGAGTCACACCCGAGGCAGTTGATGTTCGAATCTCAGAGCTCGTTAATGCAAAAGCCAAAGAGCTGGAGATTTCTGTTAACCCTCGTTATGGAACTTGGGATTACGATGCTGGAGATATTTTGGCAACAGACTCTGCTGGAGATGCAGTCTCCAGCGTTCCAGCTCAAGAGTAATGTCAGAGCGCACATACGGTTCTGAACTCCTCCGTTTGGTGGAGGTTATGGATCGTCTGCGCTCACCTGGTGGATGTGCATGGGATGCCGAACAGACCCATCAATCTCTCATAAAGTATTTGCTTGAAGAGTCGTACGAATTTATTGATGCAATTGAAAGTGATGACCGCGCTGGAATGCGTGAGGAGCTTGGTGATGTTCTTCTCCAGGTTTATTTCCATTCACGCATTGCGCAAGATCATCCGACAGATCCATTCACAATTGATGATGTTGCTGGCGCAATCGCAGATAAATTGATTGGCCGCCACCCCCATGTTTTTGCGGGCTTAGAGGTAAGTGGCACCGAAGAAATCATTGAAAATTGGGAAGCGATTAAGGCGAAGGAGAAAAGCCGAACATCGCCGATAGATGGCGTGGCAATGTCACAGCCTGCGCTGCCACTCGTTTCAAAATTGATTTATCGCGCTGATAAATATGGCGCACCGCTTGATCTTCCGGAATACCAATCTGAGAAAGAGGCTACTGAAGAGTCGGTAGGCCAAGCTCTCGCATCTGTAATTGCATGGGCATATAAGCATGAAATTGACCCAGAATTAGCCCTGCGCGCACAGGCCCGCGCCATGATCGCGCAAATGGCGCGCTCCGAGCAGTCTTAATATCCACGGTAAGATTGCCGCAGGTCGCTCAACGTTGAGCGCTTATTCAATACCTATATATAAGTTCTCGAAGCAATCAGGCTTTTAATCTCGAAGGAGACACCTAGTGGCAATCATCGACACAATCTACGCTCGCGAAATTCTTGATTCACGCGGAAACCCAACTGTTGAAGTTGAAGTACAACTCGAAGATGGCACACAAGCACGCGCAGCTGTTCCAAGCGGAGCATCCACTGGAGCTTTCGAAGCATCAGAGCTTCGTGATGAAGATAAGAAGCGCTACCTCGGTAAAGGTGTTCTCAAGGCAGTTGCATTTGTAAATGATGAGATTGCACCAGCAATTGAAGGTTTCGATGCACAGGATCAGCGCCTTGTTGACTCAGAGATGATTGCTCTCGATGGCACACCAAATAAATCACGCCTTGGTGCAAACTCAATTCTTGGTGTTTCACTCGCAGTTGCTAAGGCATCTGCAGAGTCTGCAGATCTTTCATTGTTCCGCTATGTAGGTGGTCCAAATGCACATGTGCTTCCAGTTCCAATGATGAACATCCTCAACGGTGGTGCACACGCTGACACAAACGTTGATGTTCAAGAGTTCATGATTGCTCCAATCGGTGCACCAACATTCCGCGAATCACTTCAGTGGGGCGCAGAGATTTATCACGCACTCTAGGCTGTACTCAAGAAGCGTGGACTTGCTACCTCTGTTGGCGATGAAGGTGGATTTGCTCCAAACCTCGATTCAAACCGTGCAGCACTCGACCTGATCATCGAGGCAATCACAGCAGCAGGCTTTAAGCCAGGAACAGATATCGCGCTAGCAATGGATGTTGCTGCGACAGAGTTCCACGATGCTGGCAAGTACAAGTTCGAAGGCAAGATGCTCTCTTCTGATGAAATGATCGCTTATTACGCGGATCTAGTTGCGTCATACCCAATCGTTTCAATTGAAGATCCTTTGAACGAAGAAGATTGGGCTGGCTGGAAGTCAATGACAGCTTCACTTGGTTCAAAGATTCAGATTGTGGGAGATGACTTATTCGTCACCAATCCAACTCGCCTCGCAAAGGGAATTGAAACCGATACAGCAAATGCACTTCTCGTTAAGGTTAATCAGATTGGTACTTTGACTGAAACTCTCGATGCTGTAGATCTCGCACACCGCGCTAACTACCGCAGCATGATGTCTCACCGCTCAGGTGAAACCGAAGACACCACAATCGCTGATCTTGCAGTTGCTACCAACTGTGGTCAGATTAAGACTGGTGCGCCTTCACGTACAGAGCGCGTTGCCAAATACAACCAGCTTCTTCGCATTGAAGAAGAACTCTCTGACGGCGCTGTATATGCAGGCCGCCAGGCGTTCCCACGCTTCAAGGCGTAAAGGAAAAGTAATTTAAATGGTCCGTCGATCATCTGGTGGCGCAAGGAGAAAGAGTTACCGTTCGCGTAACTTGAACTTCAACCGCCATCAGGGATCGGGTCGGACCTTTGCCATTGCAGCAATCTTCTTTGTACTTGCACTCTTCTTAGCGCCACCGATTAAAAATTACTTCACACAGCGTGCTCAGATCAGCGCGTTACAAGCGCAACTCTCTAGTGATTATGCAGCTCTGGAAGCAGCCGAAAAAGAACTTACTCTTTGGCAAGATCCCAACTACATTAAATCTCAAGCTCGCGAACGTCTTCACTTCGTTCTTCCTGGCGAACGTCAATACATAGTTACTGGTACCGACGGATCTGAGGATGCAACAGATACTGAAGTAAAAGTTGTAAAAAATCTTCCCGAAGGTCAGCCTTGGTATACCCGGATGATTGCCTCCATTACCGAAGCTGGTAAGCAATGAGCGACCGTACGCCAACTCAAGCGGATCTTGATGTTATCGAACGTCAACTAGGTCGCACACCACGCGATGTTCATGCGATCTCTTATCGATGCCCATGTGGCAATCCAGCGGTGGTTGAGACGCCGCCACGTTTAAGTAATGGCGAACCTTTTCCAACTTTTTATTACGCAACCTGTCCACGATTGACCGCTGCAATTTCCACAGTGGAAACCACCGGCTTAATGGGCGATATGAATGAGCGCCTTGCAATAGATCCAGTTCTTGCTGGTGAATATGCAGCAGCGCATGATGATTACATCGCCTCACGAAGCGCACTTGGAATCGATGTCCCAGAGGTCGAAAATATCTCTGCTGGCGGAATGCCCGATCGCGTTAAGTGCCTGCATTCGCTTGTTGCGCATTCCTTATCTGCAGGCCAAGGCGTCAATCCACTTGGCGATGAAGCGCTAGCGAAGTTGCCTGAGTGGTGGAAGAGCAATCCATGCGAGTAGCCGCTATTGATTGTGGCACTAATTCAATCCGTCTATTGATTGCTGATATTGATGGTGACAACTTTCGTGAGATCACCCGCGAGATGGAAGTTGTCCGACTTGGTCAAGGAGTCGATAAGACCGGCGCATTTCATCCTGATGCAATCGAGCGCACGCTGGCAGCAGTTGATAAGTATGCGGCCGAAATCAGAAAGCGCGGAGTAGAGAAGATTCGTTTCTGTGCCACAAGTGCTACTCGTGATGCCACTAACCGTGCGCTCTTTATCGATGGCGTAAAAGAGCGCCTTGGAATCGAACCAGAGGTTATTGCAGGAGAAGTTGAGGCAGCCCTGTCATTTATCGGTGCTACAAAAGATTTCGATAAGAGCCAAGGCCCATTTCTGGTAATCGATATCGGTGGCGGTTCAACAGAATTTGTTTTCGGCACAGATAAAGTTGAGGCTGCTCGCAGCATGAATATTGGTTGTGTTCGTATGTCCGAGCGCCACTTCACTGGAGATCAACCAGACCCTGGCCAGATAGCTTCTGCAATAGAAGATATCGATGAAGCTATTCGCCAAGCAGCAAAGAACGTTCCGATTACTGAAGCAAAGACGGTGATTATGGTTGCCGGTACAGCGACAACTATTGCTGCAGCAGCGCTTGATCTGCCTGCTTATGATCGATATGCAATTCACTTATCTCGTATCAGCGCCGAGCGCGCACATCAAATTTCAACTGAGTTGCTCCGTGAGACACGTGAGCAACGTGCAGCACATGGCTATATGCATCCGGGCCGCGTTGATGTGATTGGCGCAGGCTCTCTCGTCCTCGACCGCATTTTGATTGCGTCTGGTGCATCTGAATTTGTTGCATCTGAATCAGATATTCTCGATGGAATGGCTTGGTCACTTGTATAAGAAGTTAGAACTTCTCGATAAGGCGATCGTTAAATGCCACCAATGCCCGCGCCTAGTTGATTGGCGTGAAGAAGTAGCAGTAACAAAGCGAAAGTCTTATCAAGATGAGAAGTATTGGGGTAAGCCAGTTCCTGGCTTCGGTCCCGCAGATGCAAGGTTAATTATTCTCGGTCTTGCCCCTGGGGCACATGGCGCTAATCGCACTGGCCGAGTGTTTACCGGTGATTCATCGGGAGATTGGCTCTATCGTGCTTTACATAAAGCAGGTTTAGCGAAGATTGCGACTAGTACATCTGCCAACGATGGCCAAGAACTTATCGATACGCGCATTCTCTGCGCAGTTCGATGTGCCCCACCAGATAACAAGCCTTCAACTGAAGAAAAGGCAACCTGCGCGCCTTTCTTCGAGAATGAAATTGCATTACTGCTGCCAACCGCACAATCTTTTCTCGCTCTAGGCAATCTAGCTTGGGAGAGCATCTATCGAACACTGAAAGAGCTTGGCTGCACGATGCCAACGCCGAGACCTAAGTTTGGCCACGGTGAGAAGTATTCGTTCTTGGGACCAGATAAGAAGAAGCGCCAGGTCATTGGTTGTTATCACCCAAGCCAGCAGAACACATTTACCGGCAAGCTCACCGAGAAGATGCTTGATTCGGTTATCAAGGCAGCCGCCAAAGGTTGAAATCACAGATATTGACCCTGAAGGTAGAATTTTCAATCTAGAGTTTAGGGGGAGATATGCGTAAGGCACTTGCCGTAGTTACTTCTGCATTCTTGCTCTTAATCTCACTCTCAGCAAGTCCTGCTGCTGCGGTCACGTCGGCGGAAGCTACAACACTTCTTAATAACTGTATTGCCGCAATCAACGATCCTCTCTACACGCGAGCCACGTTGCCTGGCATCATGACCTATAACGGTGTGACATATGCAAATGATGCAGCTATTGAAAGTGCTCTTGTTGCTGGAACTCTAACGATTTGGATTGCAACTACCTCGGGTAGCTTTGGTTCCGGAAGTGGTGGCTCATCTGATTTATTCTGTGGAAACTTTCAAGATAACACGCCTACAGATTTAGATTCATCTGCAGGCAAGCGCGACTACTTCTTTGGCGGTGCGGGTAATGACAGCGTCGTCAATATGTGGGAGTCGGTCTTCTATGGGGGTCTAGGTAATGATTCCGTTGGAGGCATGAGTGAAGGCTCATATTTCTACGGCGGTCCTGGTACAGATGCAGTAACAACTATTGCGGGCGGTTCTATTTTCTATCAGGAAGATCCGGATACGACAGCTCCAACATTTACCTCTGCGGGTTCGTTTAACTCCCCAGAGAATGTCACATTCGTTACAAATGTTGTTGTCAACGAATCAGCAACAATCACAATCTCGGCCGGAGATGATCAATCTAAGTTTTCTCTGCTTCGAATCAGTGAGACGTATTCAGCGCTCTCATTTGTCACAGCACCCAATTTTGAAGTGCCGACAGACAATGGTGCAAATAACACCTACGCATTGACTGTGCGTGCAGTTGATGGATCTGCAAATTCGAGAACTCAAAACATTCTTGTGAGCGTAACCGATGTGAATGAGAACTCGACTTTCTTAGGATTTACAATATCTGGCACCGCGATATATAGATCGACCATCCAGATTTCAGCAACAATCAATATTGCAGCGAGAGTTTCATTCAGGGTTGATGGCAAGCGGATCCCAGGATGCATCTCGGTAGCGACCGCTCCTAGTTCACCATTTATAGCTACCTGCAATTGGCGACCATCTCGTCGTGGCTCGCTCGCACTTACGGCCACTGCAACCCCAATCGATAGTGGCTATGCAATCTCATCTGCCACTCCACTAAGAGTTGTGGTTTCCACTCGCTCCAGCAAGCGCTGATATTGAGTGCATTTTCAATTAACCTCTAGAGTTTCACCCCTTACTTCACCCCTATTTCTCAAGTGGGATTAAAAGCATTTATTTAAAATTTATCCATAACTTCCCCAAGTGAACGGATAAACCGTGATTTTTAACGCCCGAAACAACTCTGCTTCAATTCAACGCCGCATCTCTCGTGCCTTGGTTGCCACGCTCGCAGTTGGATTCTTACAGTTTGGTATTGCACCAACTTTTGCCGCAGATCCTGTTCAACCAACACCATCTGTTGATTTGGCCATCGGAAATACAACGGGCAGTTATACAAACGGAAATGTAGTTCGCACAACCACCTATAGCGATTCAACGACGGTGAATATCACTGAAACCAAGATAACTGTTGAAGCCTTTAAAACAACCTATGTTGATTCAACTTGGACTAATCCTCAGGTCACATATCCAATGGGCTCAACTCTGATGGGCGTTCCAATGTGGGGCGATGGAAATTGGAATGGTTCGTTCTATACCAACCCTGGATTTGCGTATACAAACGTGAAAGATTCCTGGGGTGCCCTCTTCGGATACAGCCCAATTAAGGCGGCAAACTTTCTAGACACCGCAACCGGAACCGTTGTGCAACCTATTGCTACAAATGGAATCTCAGCCAACTCTACAAACAATAGAGACCACGGGGTCTGTGCTGGACAATTGCCAGCAACTGTTGGAACGCAAACTATTTGCCAAGGCTTAGGAAGAATTACTTTTAATTTCTCACGACCAATCACAAATGCAATTCTCAATGTTGCGGATCTTGGCGGCAATGGTTGGTATAACGCTGTAAATGGTAACAACAGTACTCAAACGCGTGTCGCGGTATCTGCGCAATTGAAGGTAGACGGCTCTCGTAATCCAAATGTTACGGGCATGCGAATACTAACTAAAAATTCAACTCTCCATCTTGATACGGCAAGTGCCATAATCGAAAACCCGATCCAAGGAAATACTTGGCCAGACTGGGCAGAACCGTATGCATACGGAAGTGTTCTATTTGAAGGCACGTATTCTTCGATTACCTTTGATGTAAGCATGTCAATCTTTTGGTCTGCTCAATACCAATCGACACCAATTGAAACTGCCGCGCAATATGCGACAGATTACTTTGGACTTAGCTGGTCGCTTCAATCTCTTGTGATTTTGCCACACACTTACAACATGGGAACTACCAACGTTCTCTCTTCAGGTAATGCTGGTACGGGCGCTGTAAAGTCAGCAAATGCTTCATTTTCACAGGCTTCATCTACCTCTCACGGAACCATCACGAATTTTGATACCGCCACTGGAACCTATACATATACGCCAAATGTGGGCTTTGCTGGCACGGATACATTCTTAGTAAATCTTTGTGCACCATCTCCAAGTGGTCCATTCTGTGTTCAAGCACAGGAGACAATCAATGTAACCAAACCAATCGCGACTCATGAGACTAAGACGGCTTTGGTAAACGTCCCAATTGTCTTTACAAAATTGGCTGGAAGCGGAACAACGCTTGCCTCACCAGGAACATTTGGAAATCTAGTGCTTTCCGGTGCTGGCTCTCCATGTTTGGTCGATCCGGCAAACTCCAATTGCGTCACAACACCGATCACGGTCACCGAAGGAGTCTTCTCTTTAGACACTCAAACAGCCGTGGTCACTTTCACACCAAACAATAACTTTTTGGGTACAGCTACAACGATTACATACATGGTGACAGATAACTATGGTGATACAGCCACAGCGACGTTGACACCTATTTATTCAAATACACCGCCACCTGCACCGGCACCGGTAGCGCCTGCTACGCCGATTGTGATTTTACCTCCGTCAGCTGCACCGATTGAAAAGACTGTGCTTAATCCTGTTACAGCGGTGATGCCAATGAAAACGACTTTAGGGTCGGCAGCAATTGATACAACAAGATCAGTAATTATCGACCCAGCAACAAAGAATGAAGTTCTAACTGTGGCTATTGCAGATCAAGGAACATACTCAATTGATCGCACAGCAAGCACAATTAATTTCAAAGCGATCCCAGCTTTTTCGGGAACAGCAACTCCCATCACATACAAGGTTTACGATGCAAATGGTCTCAGTGCCACATCAACTGCAACTCCAACAATCATTGCACCTCCGACGGCAACACCTGATGCAGTGAAGATTCCAGTTAATGCAGTTGGAAATCTTGTTATCTCTCCCAAGGCAGGCAACCTTGCAACTATTGACGCAACCCAAAGCTGTCTCGTTGATAGCACCCTCAATCAATGTCTCACTAACTACTTTGTTCCAGGGCAAGGTCGTTGGGAGCTAGATCGCCTGACAAATAAGGTTTCATTCACACCTGAAAAAGATTATTCAGGTGGGGTGACACAATTAAAATATCGAATCTTCGATAACTATGGACAGAGCGCGGAATCTACCCTTGACGTAATAATTGAAGTTGCACCTGTTGTTGCGCCGATTACGCCAACCAAATCGGAAGAGTCAATCGTTCCTGCAGCAAAGAAACCCGCAGCTCTTACCTGGCCAGTAAAGCGCACATGCCAGTTCCACCAAATCACGGTAAGACTGAAGAGCCAGACTATGGAGCTCTGTGATCCAGCAACTGGTACTGCATACGCCATGAAGGTCTGTACTGGTAAAGATCTAACGCCGACCTACACCGGATGGTTCAAACCAAATTCATTTGTACCGGGCTTCATGAACGGTAAGGGAAACCAGAAGATGTATTACTCAGTCTTCTTCTTTAAGCGAATCGCAATCCATGGCTCAACTAACGTCCTTGACGGTAAGTGTTCTCGAGGATGCGTTCGCGTGCCAATGGAGCTTGCTAAAAAGGTCTATGCCTTTGCAAAGGTCCCAAATACGCAGATTTTCGTAAAGCAATAGGCACGAGTCTCTGCCTAGTAGACTACGCGGGCATTGGCCCCCATAGTCCAATGGCAGAGACAGAGGACTTAAAATCCTTCCAGTGTCGGTTCGAGTCCGACTGGGGGCACAACACTTACGCGTGAAGTTAGTTCTTGTCGGGGCAATAACCTGACCGTAGACTCCTTAAATGAGTCATTGGAATAAGGTCGAAACCCCGCCACGATTTCGGGTAATTACCGATAATGATTATGCGGGAGACCCCGATGGCCTAGTGCAACTAGCTCACCATCTCTTATCGCCTTCAGTTGAGATACGAGGGATTATCTCCAGTCACTTAAGGCCGGGAGATGATTGGGATCTCACGGGAGATGCCGTAGCCGAAGGTGTTCGATTGGTTCGCGAACTTGCTGAGGTCATGAATCACCAAAATCTTCCACCACTTGTAATGGGCTCAAAAGTTCCACTTAAGAACTTGGAAGGACCAGCGATATCGCCCGGCGCACAATTGATTATTGATGAGGCAAATCGCGAGGACGTTGATACTCCACTCTATGTTGTCTGTGGTGGAAGTCTGACTTCAATTGCATCCGCCTGGTTAATGGATCCAACAATTTCTTCAAAGCTCACTGTTATTTGGATTGGTGGGCCTGAATACCCTGGACATCGCGTACCACCACCAAATGCAATGCCTATTGAATATAACTTGTTGGAGGACTTGCTGGCAGGACAAGTTGTCTTTAACAAATCAGATCTCAATCTTTGGCAGATTCCAAGAGACGCATACCGTGATTGCAACGCTTCCACCGCAGAGTTGATTCTTCGGATGAAGAACAAATCTAAACTCGGTGAGTACCTCTTCGAACAAATCAGCATTGCTGCCCGTCGCAACATTAAAAATTCAGGCTACTTCAGCGAGTTGTACTCGTTAGGCGATTCACCATTAGTGCTCTTAACTGCACTACAGACAGGCTTTGAACCAGCTCCTTCCTCTAGTGAGTGGGTCGATCTTGAACGCCCCAAAATAGATAACGATGGAAGTTATATCTTCGCGAAGCAGAGCCACACTGTTCGAGTTTTCACACGTCTCGATGTTCGGCTGATGCTTGAAGATATGTACGCCAAGTTTGAAATCAATTAACAGTCGGTCATTTTGGTCATTCCCATTGAGATTTAAGTTAACGTTAACAAATCACGCCCACGATCTAGGAATAATGACTGATATTTACCCAGATATAAGGTGTTACAGAATCGTTATTGAATAGTTCAAAATTTCTATTCACAGACCTTCCAGTGCCCGTTAGATTTCGCCTCAAGTCAAGCAACTCTTTAGGCCCGTCACAGGGCCTTAAATAGTTGCTCAAAATATAAGGAGATCTAATGAAGAAGACTGCACTCATCGCTGCAGTGGCACTTGGCGCATCAGCTGTTCTTTCAGTTGCTGGCGTTTCATCTGCTTCAGCTGCTGGCACACGTGCATGCATCATCCT
>JACCDW010743773.1_pt1 | contig 18077 bp, 15 predicted proteins | sample 7449781 | NCBI WGS metagenome assembly JACCDW01 (sample SAMN15323449, study PRJNA562643) | freshwater metagenome | isolation source: river surface water | place: USA:Blue River Watershed | collected 2017-08-18
CGCCGTGAACTGGGCCTGCACTTCGTCCCAGAAGAACGCCTGGGACGCGGCGCGGTGCCCGGTTTGAGCCTGGCGCAAAACACCCTGTTGACCAGACGTGAGCCTATCCAGGGTGGTTGGTGGATCGACCGGCGGCGCGCGCGCGAACTGGCTTCACACCTCATCAGCCGCTTTCATGTGCGTGCCGGTGGACCTGACTCGCTGGCGCAGTCCCTGTCCGGCGGCAATCTGCAGAAGTTCATCGTGGGCCGCGAGATCGACGCCAGGCCACGCGTGCTGATCGTGTCGCAACCGACCTGGGGCGTCGACGTCGGCGCCTCGGCACAGATAAGGGCCTCGCTGTTGGCCTTGCGCGACCAGGGAACCGCGGTCTTGCTCATCTCGGAAGAGCTTGATGAACTGTTCGACTTGGCCGACCGTCTGGTGGTGATGTCCAAGGGAAGGCTGTCGCCGGCCATGTTGCGCGCGGATGCCAACACCGAGCGCATCGGCCAGTGGATGTCTGGGCTGTGGGATGAGGGGCCCGCAGCATGAAACTGCGCCTGGAACGCCGGCTTGAACCTTCGCGCCTGATGACCTGGGCCTCGCCGCTGATCGCGCTTGTGTTGACAACGGTGCTGGCGGGTCTGTTGTTCGCTCTGTTGGGCAAGGATCCGCTGCGCGGTCTTTCGATGTTCTTCGTGGAGCCGCTGGCCAACGGGCGACTGATGGGTGAGGTCTTGCTCAAGGCGACGCCGCTCGTGTTGTGTGCCCTTGGCTTGGCGGTTTGCTACCGCAGCAATGTCTGGAACATTGGCGCCGAGGGGCAGTTTCTTTTGGGGGCCATCTTTGCCAGTGGCGCAGCCCTGTGGATTGGCGGCTTGGGCCTGCCTGGCAGCGCGGCGGCTGGCGGCTCCGCTGGCGCGATCCGCGGCCTGTACGCACCCTTGGTGCTGCTGGCGGGCGTCGCAGGCGGCATGCTGTGGGCCGCCATCACGGCAGCGCTGAAGGACCGCTTCAACGCCAACGAAATCCTGGTGAGCCTGATGCTGGTCTATGTGGCCCAGCAGTTGCTGAACTACCTGGTGTTCGGGCCTTGGAAAGACCCGCAGGGCTTCAATTTCCCACAAACGCCCAGCTTTGACCCGTCGATGCTGTTGCCGGCGCTGGGTTCAGGTACGCGCTTGCACTGGGGTGCGGTGCTGGCTCTTGTGGCGGTGGCGGGCTTTTGGGTCTTCATGTTTCGCGCCTGGACAGGGTATCAACTCCAGGTCGGTGGCCTGGCGCCGGCGGCTGCGCGCTATGCGGGATTTTCCGAGCGCCGTGCCTTGTGGGCGTCGCTTCTCCTGGCGGGCGCCATGGCGGGCCTGGCCGGTGCGATGGAGGCTGCCGGTCCGCTGCAGCGCCTCACACCGCATGTGTCCACGGGCTATGGCTTTACGGCGATCATCGTGGCCTTCATCGGTCGACTGCATCCGGTGGGTATCTTGGTGGGGGGCGTCTTGTTGTCGATGGTGCTGATCGGGGGCGAGTTGGCGCAGTCCCGCATGGGACTGCCCAATGCGCTCACCGGTGTCTTCCAGGGCCTGCTGCTGTTCCTGCTGTTGGCCTGTGACACCCTGGTCACCCACCGGCTGCGTTGGCGTGAAGGAGCCGCACGATGAACGAATTGGCCTTGCTGCTGGCCGCGGCGATTGCCTCCGGTACGCCGCTGGCCCTGGCCGGCTTGGGACTGCTCCTCAATGAACGCGCCGGCGTACTCAACCTGGGTGCCGAGGGACTGATGCTCATGGCAGCGGTCACGGGCTTTGCGGTGGCCTTCAGCACGGGCAGCGATGCCCTGGCATTCGCCGCGGGTGCGGCAGCGGGTGCAGTGGCCGCAGCGGTGTTCGGCTGGCTGGTCATTTGGCTCAACACCAACCAGTACGCCACAGGCCTTGCGCTGTCGCTGTTCGGTGCGGGGTTCTCAGCTTTCGTGGGCGTGGGCTTGGTGGGCAAGAAGCTGGATGACCGTGGACTGAGCGAAGTGCCAGGCTTGGCCGATATCCCTTTCCTCGGGCCGGTGCTGTTCCAGCAGCACCCCATGGCCTACCTCGCGCTGGTGCTCGTGCTGGTGATGGTTTGGTTTCTCTATCGAACCCGCGCCGGTCTTGTGTTGCGCTCCATCGGCGAGTCTCCCGAGTCGGCCCATGCCTTGGGCTATCCGGTGCGCGCCATTCGACTGGCCGCCGTGGTGGTGGGCGGTGCCTTGTGTGGCGTGGCCGGCGCCTTCCTGTCGGTGGTGTACGCGCCCATGTGGGTCGAAGGCCTGGTCGCCGGCCGTGGCTGGATCGCCTTGGCGCTCACCACCTTTGCAACCTGGCGGCCCGCGCGCGTGCTTCTGGGGGCCTACCTGTTCGGAGGCGTGACGATGCTGCAGTTCCACCTGCAAGGGCAGGGCGTGAATGTCGCCAGCCAACTGTTGGCGATGCTGCCCTACCTCAGCACCATCTTGGTGCTGGTGTTGATTTCCCGCAACGCGACCTGGCTGCGGGTCAATATGCCGGCTTCACTGGGTCGGCCTTTTCACCCTGGCCACTGATTTCTGGTTCCATAATCCTCTGCTGTCGTTTTTCCACCCCCACCTTGACTGGAGTCCACCCATGACCCTGCGTTCCAAGCGCACCCTCATTCAACTGGCGGCTCTGTCGCTGGTCACCACCACCCTGGCCCTGACCGGCTGCGGCAAGAAGGAAGAAGCCAAGCCTGCGGCTGCACCGGCCGCGGCGGCCAAGCCCGAGCCGATCAAGGCCGCCTGGATCTACGTTGGCCCCGTGGGCGACGCCGGATGGTCGTTTGCGCACGACCTGGGCCGCAAGGCGGTGGAAGCCAAGTTCGGCGATCAGGTCAAGACCAGCTTTGTCGAGAAGGTGCCCGAGGGTGCAGATGCTGAGCGTGTGATCCGCGACCTGGCCCAGCAAGGCAACAAGATCATCTTCGCGACGTCCTTTGGCTACATGGACGCCATGCTCAAGGTTGCCGGTGAGTTCCCGGATGTGAAGTTCGAGCACGCCACCGGCTACAAGACTGCGCCCAACATGCGCATCTACGACGCCAGCTTCTACCAGGACACCTACATGGCCGGCGTGATCGCAGGCACCATGACCAAGTCCAACACCCTGGGCTTCGTTGGCTCCTTCCCCATTCCCGAGGTGCTGCGCAACATCAACGCTTTCACCCTGGGTGCCCAGAGCGTGAACCCCAAGATCAAGACCAAGGTCGTGTGGGTCAACACCTGGTTTGATCCCCCGAAGGAAAGCGAAGCCGCTCAGAGCCTGATCAATCAGGGCGCTGACGTGCTGCTGCAGAACACCGATTCCACGGCTGTACTGCAGACGGCCGAGAAGAACGGCAAGTACGCCTTCGGTTGGGACAGCGACATGAGCACCTTCGGCCCCAAGGCCCACCTGGGCTCGGCCATCGTGAACTGGGCGCCGTACTACATCAAGGCCATCGAGGAACTCAAGGCCGGCACCTGGAAGACCGAGCGCACCGTGTGGGGCGTCAAGGAAGGCCTGAACGACCTCATCAAGATCAACGACGTGGTGCCTGAGTCCGCCAAGAAGAAGGTCGACGAGATCAAGGCCGGCCTGAAGGACGGATCCTTCGAGGTGTTCACGGGTCCGATCGTCGACAACGCTGGCAAGGAGCGTCTGGCCAAAGATGCCAAGGGCGACCAGGCCTGGCGTGACAAGATCGACTTCTACGTCAAGGGCGTGGAAGGCAAGATCCCCAGCGGCAAGTAAGCCGGTGTTTCCCGTGCCACGTATCCCGGGGTTCTCTCCTGGGGGCGCGGTACGAGAGGGCCACACGCCGCCCGCCAGGCGCTCTGGTGAGGCGGCGTTTTGCTTTCGGGAGGTTGTGGCTTGATCGAGCGTCAATGGTGGTGGCCGGTGGCCACGCAAGATGAATTGAAGCGGTCTGGCGGCCAACCCTTGGCGCTGCGCGTGCTCGGCGAGCGACTGGTGTTGTGGCAGGGGGCGTCCGGCCAGGTGAGCCTGTTGGTCGACCAGTGCCCGCACCGCGGCGCCAAGCTCTCGATGGGGCGTGTGTGTGGCGATGCGCTGCAGTGCCCGTATCACGGCTGGCGGTTCGGCGCGGGGGGGCAATGCCTGGCCATTCCTGCACAACCGGGCTTTGTGCCACCGGCGTCCAGTGCCGCGCGAAACCATGAGTTGAAGGCCGCTCACGGACTGTGGTGGGCCCGTCTGGCGCAGGGCGGTGATTTGCCCCACGATTCTGAGCTCGGCGATGCCACGGGCCCCCGCGCAGGTGGGGGGGCGCCGCCGCTGGGCCCGCCGCTGGGCCCGCCGGCCTTGCCCATCCTGCCCGAGCGCCATCTCATCTATGGCCCATTCGATGTGGCCACCAGTGCCCCGCGCGCGGTGGAGAACTTCCTGGACACGGCCCACTTCGCCTATGTCCACGAGGGCTGGTTGGGTGACCAGGCCCATCCCGAGGTGCCGCCCTACGAGGTGCAGCACACACCAGACGGGCGGCCCCTCATTGCGCACTACCGGGCCTGGCAACCACGCGCCTCGGCCAGTTCGCAGCTCGGCGCCTGGGTTGAGTACCGCTACGAGGTGCTCAGCCCCTATGCCGCCTTGCTGTCCAAGCAGGGGCAGGGCGGCGGGGCGCAGGACAGCTATGTCATCTGGGCCTGTCCCCAGACCGAGACTTCGTGTCGTCTGTGGTTCGCGCAGTACACCACCGATGCACAGACACCCGCCGAAGAGCTTCGTGACTTTCAGCTTGCGATCTTTGCGCAGGACCAGCCCATCCTCGAATCGCAGGAACCCAAGGCGCTGCCCGTGTCGGGCGGTGAGGCCATGTCCGCGGCCGACCGGCTGAGTGCCGCCTATCGGCGCTATCTCAAGTCCTGCGGCATCGCCTATGGCGTTTGCTGACGTAACGTCTGGATCTGTTGCCCCTGGCCCGACCCTGCGACTCGCCCCACCAACTTCAGGAAGCATTCAACCGATGAGCACGCCAGCCATTGACTTCAGCCAGATTCCCGCCGACCGACTGCTGCAGGTGGTGCACACCGCACCCAAGGCCGAGCTTCACATCCACATCGAAGGATCGCTCGAGCCTGAGCTCATCTTTGAGTTGGCCGCGCGCAATGGCGTGGCGCTGTCCTACCCCGATGTTGAGGCACTGCGGGCGGCCTACGCCTTCACAGATCTGCAGAGCTTTCTGGATGTGTATTACGCCGGGGCCAGCGTGCTGCTCAAGGAGCAGGACTTCCACGATATGGCCTGGGCCTATCTGCAGCGTGCAGCCCGCGATGGCGTGGTCGCCGCTGAACTCTTCTTCGACCCCCAGACCCACACCGATCGGGGCGTTCCGATGGGCGTGGTGATTCACGGCCTGAAGGGGGCCTGCGAGCGGGCACAGCGGGAGCTTGGCCTGCGTGCAGAGCTGATTCTGTGTTTTCTGCGCCACCTCAGTGAAGAGGCGGCTATGCAGACCTTGGAGGAGGCCTTGCCCTATCGGGAGCACTTCATCGGCGTGGGGCTCGACTCCTCCGAAAGGGGCCATCCGCCCGAGAAGTTCACCCGCGTGTTTGAGCGCGCAGGCGAACTCGGCTTGCACAGGGTGGCGCATGCTGGCGAGGAGGGTCCGCCGGCCTACATCACGGCGGCCCTGGATGTGCTCAAGGTCGAGCGCATCGACCACGGTGTCCGCTGCACCGAAGATCCCATGCTGGTTCAGCGCTTGGCCAAGGAAGCCATGCCCTTGACCGTGTGCCCGCTGTCCAACATCAAGCTGTGCGTGTTTCCGGATATGGCCGCGCACAACCTGCCCGCTTTGCTGGATGCAGGCCTGATGGTGACGGTCAACAGCGACGACCCCGCCTATTTCGGTGGCTACCTCAACGACAACTTCAGCGCCTTGCTGAAGGCCCATCCCCAACTGCAGGCTAGGCACGCGTGGCAGCTGCTGCGCAACAGCCTTCAGGCCAGTTTTGCACCGCTGGCGCAGAAGCAGGCGTGGCTGGGGCGGCTTGACGCCCACTTTGCCCAGGCAGCGGGCAAGGGCTTACCCTAGGTCTTGAGTATTCGATTCTGTATACAGTTTGGCGCACACTTCCATCGCCAAGCGTATCCATGTCTCGCGCCACCCCTGGCACCACCCAGACCACCACACAGCGCATCGTTGACTCGATCACGGCGGCCATCGTGGAGCGGCGCCTGATGCCAGGGACCAAGCTTGCCGAGCAGCGGCTGGCCGACATCTTTTCGGTGTCCAGAACGGTGGTACGCCAGGCGCTGAACCAATTGAGCCGTGATCGGCTCATCACCCTTGAACCTGCACGCGGTGCCTTCGTGGCCACGCCCAGCGTCGAGGAAGCGCACCAGGTGTTTGAGCTGAGGCAGTTGCTCGAAGGCGCCATGATGCGCTTGCTCGTGGAGCGCATCACCACGGCGCAAATTGCCGAGTTGCGTGCACACCTGAAGGCCGAGCAGGAGGCCATTGCCTTGAACCACGTGGCCGAGCGCACGCGGCTTCTGGCCCATTTCCACAGCCTGTTGGCCCGCATGACCGGCAACCAGGTGTTGGAGGAGCTGCAGGCCGATCTGCTGTCACGCTCCAGCCTCATTTCCCTGATGTATCAGTCTTCGCAGTCGGCTGCCGAGTCATCGGCCGAGCACAAGGCCATCGTCGACGCCTTGGAACGTCGCCAGCTGAAGGTGGCTGTGGAGCTGGCCGAGTCCCATATCGAGCAGGTCGAGCGCAACCTGAGGCTTGATCCCCGCGCCCCCGACCTCGCCGAGGCCCTCAAGGAGCACGTGTGAGCCGGCCCGAAGCACCACGTCGGGGCGGCAAGCTGCGCACATCTTTTGCTTCCACCCAGTTGTACCTTTCCACCACCCAGGAGCTCTCATGAAACTCAATCCCATCCGCCGCCGCCTGCTGGGCGCACTGACCGCTGCCGCCACGGTCGGCGCCATGGCCTTCAATCCCTTGGCCGCACAGGCCCAAACACCGATCAAGTTCCAGCTCGACTGGCGCTTCGAAGGTCCGGCAGCGCTGTTCCTCGGGGCCTCGGCCAAGGGCTACTACAAGGCTGCCGGCCTTGACGTGACCATCGACGCGGGCAACGGTTCGGGCGGCACGGTGCAGCGCGTGGCCTCCGGTGCCTACGACATGGGCTTTGCCGACCTGGCCGCGCTGATGGAGTTCCATGCCAACAACCCCGACGCACCGAACAAGCCGGTGGCGGTGATGATGGTCTACAACAACACCCCGGCGGCCGTGCTCACGCTGAAGAAGACCGGTATCGCCAAGCCCGCAGACCTCATCGGCAAGAAGCTGGGTGCCCCGGTGTTCGATGCCGGTCGCAAGGCCTTTCCCATCTTCACCAAGGCCAACAACCTGGGCAATGTCACCTGGGTCAGCATGGACCCGCCCCTGCGTGAAACGATGCTCGCCCGCGGCGAGGTGGATGCGATCACGGGCTTCTCCTTCACATCCTTGCTCACTCTGGAAGCGCGCGGCGTCAAGACGGCCGATATCGTCGTCATGCCCTATGCCGATTTCGGTGTGAAGCTCTACGGCAACGTGATCATCGCCAGCCCCAAGATGATCAAGGAGAACCCGGCGGCGGTGAAGGCCTACCTCAGTGCCTTCGCAAAAGGCGCCAAGGATGTGATGGCCAATTCCGATGCGGCCATCGACTTCGTCAAGGCGCGCGACGGCATCATCAACGTCGAGCTTGAGAAGCGACGCCTGCGCATGGCCATTGACGCCGTGGTCGCCAGCCCCGACGCACGGGCCGAAGGATTCGGACAGGTCGTGCCGGGTCGCCTGGCGCTGATGGCCTCCCAGGTGTCGGACGCCTACGCCACCAAGACCCGCATCAACCCTGACGCGGTCTGGACCGATGCCTTCCTGCCTTCCAAGGCCGAGCTCAACATCCTGCCGCCGGCCAAGAAGTGATGAGCACGACCGCCGCCCAACCCTTCGTCGACTTTCAGAACGTCTGGCTGGCCTACAACGACGAACTGCTGGCCAAGAGTCAGTTCGCCGTTGAGGACATCTCCCTGCAGGTCATGCCGGGCGAGTTCATTGCCATCGTGGGGCCCTCGGGCTGCGGCAAGTCCACCTTCATGAAGCTCACCACGGGCCTGAAGATGCCCAGCCGGGGCAGCATCCGGATTGCCGGCCAGCCGGTCACGGGTCCGCTCAAAATCAGTGGCATGGCGTTTCAGGCGCCGAGCCTGCTGCCCTGGCGCACCACGCTGGACAACGTGCTCCTGCCGCTGGAAATCGTCGAGCCCTACCGGTCGCAGTTCAAGGCGCGGCGCAAGGAGTTTGAAGAGAAGGCCAGAGGCCTGCTCAAGAGCGTGGGCCTGGGCGGCTACGAAGACAAGTTCCCTTGGCAGCTGTCGGGCGGCATGCAGCAACGCGCCAGCATCTGCCGCGCCCTGGTGCATGAGCCTCAGATGCTGCTGCTTGACGAGCCCTTTGGCGCCCTTGACGCCTTTACCCGCGAAGAGCTCTGGTGCGCGCTGCGGGACCTGCACGCGGCGCAGAAGTTCAACGTCATTCTGGTCACGCACGATCTTCGCGAAAGCGTGTTCCTGGCCGATACCGTGTACGTGATGAGCCGCAGCCCGGGACGATTCGTCGTTCGCAAGGACATTGATTTGCCCCGTCCGCGTGACCTGGAGGTCACCTATACCCCTGGGTTCACCGACATCGTGCACGAGTTGCGCGGCCACATCGGCGCCATTCGGCAACCGGTGGGGCACGGCGGTGGCCTGCCGCAGTGAAACGCGATCCACGTCAACGACGCCGCCCTGATCCTGCTCGAACCCGGAGCCCCGCATGAAGATTTCAAAGACCACTGAACGCTGGTCACCGCTGATCGTGCTCGCAGGCATCTTGCTGCTGTGGCAAGCCTTCGTCAGCGCTTTGGCCATCCCCGACTACATCTTTCCGGGCCCCTGGCAGATCGCGGGCGAATTCATGGAATTCAAGGGACCGTTGCTGGAGGCGGCCTGGAAGACCTTCTGGGTCACCTTGTTGGGCTTTGGGCTGTCGATCGTGGTGGGTGTGCTTTTGGGCTTTCTGATCGGTTCTTCGCGGCTGGCCTACACCGCGCTGTACCCGCTGATGGTGGCCTTCAATGCTGTGCCCAAGGCGGCCATCGTGCCTATCCTGGTCGTGTGGTTCGGTATCGGCTTGGGCCCGGGCATTCTCACGGCCTTCCTGATTTCCTTCTTCCCGATCACGGTGAACATCGCCACGGGATTGGCCACCCTGGAGCCGGAACTCGAAGACGTGCTTCGCGTGCTGGGCGCGCGCCGGTGGGATGTACTCGTCAAGGTGGGCCTGCCGCGGTCCATGCCCTATTTCTACGGCTCATTGAAGGTGGCCATCACCCTGGCCTTTGTGGGCACGGTGCTGGCCGAGATGACCGCTGGCGATTCTGGTATCGGCTACCTCATGCAAACGGCTGGATCGCAGCAGCGCTTGCCCCTGGCGTTCGCAGGTCTCGTGGTGATCGGCGCCATGGCCATGGCCATGTACGAGCTCTTTTCATTTGTGGAGAAACGCACCACGGCCTGGGCCCATCGCGGTTCGCAGGCGGCCTGATTCGTCAGGTCGGGGCCACCGGCCCGGCGAGTAAAGATCTGTGTAGGGCAGGCTCACACGCGGGTATGAGGGTTAGACTTTGTAGCCTCGGGCTGGGCGTGGGCGTCCCACTGCATCGGTTTCTGTGTCTGCGTCGCACGCGTCCTGCCCACCGTTGAGCCAGCGAGGATGATCTGCATGAAGCGTGCCCACACCCGTTCCCTGTCTGAGCGTGTTCCAGCCGTGATGGCGCTTGCCCTGGCCGCCGGGCTCGCAGGGCTGGCCCATGCGCAGGGGCCTGTCGCACCGATGCCCACCGAGGCTCCGCCTGCCGCCGGGCTCTCCCCGACGTTGGAACCCATGGTGGGTGTGCCGCAGGCACCGGCGGTGGTACCGGCCCCGACCCTGAGTACCGCACGAGTGATTTCGGTGACGAGTGTGGCTCAGCCTGCCTCGGCCACCCGCCTGGTGTGCACCGATGGGGTCGAGGTGGCAGCACCCACCAGCGGGGTTGGCGCGGTGGCAGGTGCCATCGTCGGTGCTGCCGTTGGCAGCCAGATCGGCGGCGGTAACGGCAACGCCCTGGCCACGGCCGCCGCAGCCGTGGGCGGCGCCCTGGTGGGCGACAGGGCAGAGCAGGGCGGGCGTACGCAAACCGTTCGGCGCTGCGTCACCCACAGCGGCACCGGCCCCAGCGTGGTCTACCAAGTGGTTTATGAATTCGCGGGCCAGCCGTACAGCACCGTGTTGCCCTACCACCCCGGGGCTTCCGTGCAAGTTCAAGTGATGCCTGTGGTGTCCCCTGCTGTGGTCTGTGCACAGATCACGCCCCCGGTACCGCCCACAGCGATGGCAACGCCGACCGTGCCGACAGCGCCCGCACCAGGCCACGAGGGGCAGGGCGTGGCCGTGGTTCCCACCATGCCTTCGGCAGCGGTCATGTCACACACCGTGGTGGTGGCCCCGCCTTCCTACGGTTACTACGGTCCCTATGGCTACAGCGCCTATTCCCCCTATTGGGGCGCGCCGGTGGTGGTGGGCGTGGGCGCCGGCTGGGGCCGCCCACACCGCGGCTGGCGTGGCCATCGTCGGTGGTAGGCACCAGGGGCTGACCGCCCGGTATCGCGGCCCCGCCGGGCCAATCGGGCAGTGCTGCGTGGGGTAAGGTCCTCATCAATGGAGGACCGTGCCCCTTGCCAAGTGACGGCGAGCACGGGAGGCGAGTTGGCCGCACTGGCGCACGGTCATGCCCCCCACCAGACGGTGCCAGCGAAGCTGAAGGGTGGGCTGATCCCACAGGCGCGCCAGGGCCCAAGCCAGGGTGTGTGAGTCGGCTGCCACCTGCAGGTGCTGGGGTGAGCCCAGGGCCAGGCGGCGCGCCAGCAGGGTGTGCGTCACCAGGTGCCAGGCCATGCGATGCGCAGTCGGAACCAGATGCCCGATGGCCATCAGGCGCTGTGCCGGTTCCTCATGCACAAAGATGTCGGTCAACAGCTGACGAAGGTCGGCCGCAGCCTGCTCTTTGTCGTTCACCGGGCAGGCGCAACCGCTTTCGCCGGCGAACACGAGACTGAACTGCGTGGGTGTTGGCTGATTCATTGCAGGCTCCTAAGGCTGGTGTCACCATGGTGAAGTACCGGTGGCTCAAATCGTGAGCCACCCCGCGAGGATCGGTGCTACAGTTTTCGAAGTGCTGCTCCGTCCCATGCCGTCAGAACCTGTCGGTGCAGCCGACTGGAGCTATCAATGAGCAACACCGACCGCCTGTACCGCATCGAAAGCCTCATCAAGCAGCGTGGTCAGGTGACGCTGGAATCGCTGATGGCAGAGTTGGAGGTGTCCCGCGCCACGCTCAAGCGGGACTTGGCCTACCTGCGAGACCGAATGGGCGCACCCATCGAGTACGACCGTTTCCTCGGCGGCTACACCTTGCGGCAAGAGGGCCAGGACGGCCGCGGCGACAAGCACGAGCTGCCGGGCCTGTGGTTCAGTGAGCGGGAGCTGTACGCTCTGCTGACCGCCCACCAGTTGCTCAGCGACATCGATACCGACGGTGTCCTGAGCCGCCACCTGCAACCGCTGCTCGCGCGCATCCACACCCTGCTGGACACCGAGGGCCTGCAGGCCGCCGACGTGATCAAGCGCGTGAAGATCCTCACCCCGGCCAAGAGGCCAGTGCCCAGCCAGTGGTTCGAGCGGGTCACGGAAGCGCTGATCAAGCGAAAGCGCCTGGAGATGGTCTATCTCACCCGAAGCCGCGGTCAATCCGGCCAACGCATGGTCTCTCCACAGCGCATGGTGCACTACCGAGCCACCTGGTACCTCGACGCCTGGTGCCACAAGGCGCAGGGCCTGCGCAGATTTGCACTGGACGCCATCGAAGACGCGCGGGTCAGCGACGAGCGGGCGAAGGATGTGTCCTTGAAGACGGTGCAGTCGGAGATGGACGCGGGCTATGGCATCTACGCCGGGGCCAAGCCCCAGTGGGCCGTGCTGATGTTCGAACCCCAAGCCGCGCAATGGATCTCACGCGAGCAGTGGCACCCGCAGCAGCAAGGACAGTGGCGGGAGGATGGCCGCTACGAGCTGCGCCTGCCGTATGTACAGGAGACCGAGGTGGTGATGGATGTCCTCAGGCACGGACCTGAGGTCACAGTGCTCTCACCGCCTGCCCTGGCCAAGCGCGTGAGGGAGGCACTGAACGCCGCTGCGGCCCTCTACCGCTGAGGTTGGCGCTCAGCCCTTACCCCCGGAGGGGGTGTCGCTCTGACGCTGCGACCATTGCGGGCGGCGCATCTCGAACCGGTCTTCTTCACGCAGCGTGAAGTAGTCTCCCGCCCCACCACCGCGCAAAACCGGCCGACCCAAGATGGTCCGGTAGACGCCATCGACGATCAAGGCCTGGTCGATGTGCACGCCCACCACTTCACCGAACACCATCCAGGTGTCGATCGGCGTGCCGTCTGCGCGCTGAAGCCGGTGGATCTGGGTGAGCCTGCATTCGAACGACACCGGGCTTTGCGCCACGCGCGGCGCGGCGATCAGGCGCGACGGTGCGGGTGACAGGCCGGCCAACTCAAATTCATCGACGTCCGGCGGCGCATCGACGCAGGTCTCGTTCATGGCCGATGCCAACTCGCGGGTAACCAGGCTCCAGGCGAACTCGCCGGTGGCCTCGATGTTGCGCAGGCTGTCCTTCGCGCCGATGCTGGAAAAACCCACGATCGGCGGCACGTAGTTGAAGCCGTTGAAGAAACTGTAGGGCGCGAGGTTCAAGACCCCTTGTGCCGAGCGGGTGGAAATCCAACCGATGCTGCGCGGCCCCACAATCGAATTGAAGGGGTCGTGCCGCAGGCCATGGCCCAGTCTCGGCTCGTAGAAGTGCTCGCTGCGTTCGTTCGTCATGGATGGCACCTCACTCCCAGCGTTCGCCCACGATGGGCCCGGTACCGCTGATGCGGTCCAAGGCGAGGTAGATCACGGGTGTGATGTACAGCGTGATGGCCTGCGACACGATGAGGCCGCCGACCACAGCCAAGCCTAGAGGCTGGCGCAGTTCGGCGCCCGCGCCGATACCCAAGGCGATGGGCAGTGCCCCCACCAGGGCAGCCAAGGTCGTCATCATGATCGGACGAAAGCGAAGGATGCAGGCCTCACGGATGGCCACGGCAGGGCTCATGCCCTGAGTGCGCTGTGCATCCAGGGCAAAGTCGATCATCATGATGGCGTTCTTCTTGACGATGCCGATCAGCAGGATGATGCCGATGGTAGCGATCAGCGTGAGCTCCATCCCGAAGGCCATCAGGGTCAGCAGTGCCCCAGCAGCGGCCGATGGCAGGCCGGCCAGGATCGTGAGGGGGTGGATGTAGCTCTCGTACAGCACGCCCAACAACAGGTAAATCACCAAGAGAGCGGCCACGATCAGCACGGCCTGTCCTTGCTGCGAACTCTTGAAGACCGCTGCATCGCCACCGTACTTGGTCACGATCGAGGGCGGCAGGCGGATCTCGTTTCGGATCTGATCGATGCGGTCCGTGGCGTCACCAAGCGCAGCGCCGGGCGCCAAGTTGAAGGACAGCGTAACGGCCTGCAGTTGCCCCACGTGGTTCACCGCCGTGGGGCCCACCGTGCGTTTGACCGTTGCCAGCGCAGTCAAGGGCACCAGGGTGCCGTTGGCGGCGCGCACCGAGATGCCTGCAAACGCCCGTTCGTCCACCTTGGCTTCGGGGGCGAACTCCATGATGACCCGATAGGTGTCCACCGGTGTGAAGATGGTGGACACCTGGCGTTCGCCCAATGCGGTGTAGATGGCCGAGCGGATCACATCCATCGGCACACCCAGCGCATGGGCCTGCTCACGGTCGATGTTGAGGGTGGCTTGAAGGCCGCGCAGCTGCGAGTCGGTGGTCACGTCACGAAACAGAGGATCGGCCCGAAGCTTTTCCTGCAGTCGGTTGGCCCAGGTGTCCAACTCCGAAGGCTCCACGCTTTGCAGCACATACTGATAGCGGGCCTTGCTGGGCCGACTGCCCACATTCAGGTTCTGCACCGGCCGCATGAACACCGCGATGCCCGGGATAGCCCGGGTGCGCTTGCGCAAGTCTTCGATGACCGTCTTCACCGACTCTCGCTCGGCGCGGGGTTTCAGGTTGACGAAGAGTCGCGCGTTGTTCGGGGTGGCGTTGCCGCCCACGACGCTGTTCACCGTGGCCACCGAAGGGTGCTTGAGGAATATCTCGATCACCTGCTGCTGCAGGGCCAGCATCGCCTCGATCGATACGTCCTCGGCAGCCTCGGTGGTCACTTGCACCTGGCCAATGTCCTCCTCGGGAAAGAAGCCCTTGGGTATCACATAGAAGACCCAGGCCGTGGCCGCAAAGGTGCCCAGGGCCACGCCCAGCACGGTCTTGCGCCAGCGCAGCGCCATGTCCAGGCTTCGGGTGTAGGCACCCAAAACCGATACAAACCCGCGCTCAAAGGCGCGAACCACGGCGCCAGGCGGTTTCTTGTGCGCCTCGTCGGTCAGGAAGCGCGCGGCCAGCATCGGCACGAGTGACAGCGACACGAAGGCCGAGGCCAGGATCGCCAGGCCAACGACCACGGCGAACTCATGCAGGAGCAGTCCGATCACACCTGGCATGAAAAACACCGGGATGAAAACCGCCACCAGCGAGGTCGAGATCGAAATGATGGTGAAGCCCACCTCGCGTGCGCCCCGCAGCGCAGCCTGGAAGGGGGGCTCACCGTTTTCCACATGGCGCACGATGTTTTCCAGCACCACGATGGCGTCATCCACCACCAGGCCGACGGCCAGCGTCAGACCCAGCAGCGAGATGTTGTCCAAGGAATAGTTCAGACCCCACAGCATGGCAATCGCGCCCATCAGAGACACCGGCAGCGACAGGCTGGGGATGGCGGTGGCCACGAAGCGGCGAAGGAACAGAAAGATCACCAGCACGACCAGAACGATGGTGCCGATGAGCGTGAGCGTCACATCATGCAGGGCCTCGCGAATGGATACCGAGCGGTCGTTGGTCACGCGCATGGCGATCGACGCGGGCAGTTGGGCCTTGAGCTCTTCCAGTTGGCGCTTGGCTGCATCCACCACTTGGACCGTGTTCGCATTTGGCAGGCGGAACACCGCCAGTGAAATCGAGGGCTCGCCGTTGAAGCTGGCGAAACTCTTGACCGATTCGAAGCTGTCTTCCACCCTGGCCACGTCCCGCAGTCGCACCGGCACTCCGCCTCGGCTGCTGATGATGAGGTCGCCGAACTCCGCCGCGCTGCGCAGTTGGCGGTTGGCTTGGACGGTCAGGATCTGCCGCGGTCCATCCAGGGTGCCCAGCGGCGTGTTCACATTGGCCGCAATCAGGGCAACCCGCACATCGTCTACCGTCATGTTGCGACCCTGCAGAGCCTCCGGCAGCAGGCGTACCCGCACTGCGTAGCGTTTGGCGCCAAACACGCTGATCTGGGCCACGCCGGCCAGCGTGGACAGGTTCGGCACGATCACCTGGTCGGCATAGGCCTGCAGCTCACGCGTGTCCAGAGACGGAGAGTTCAGCGTGACAAACAGCACCGGGGAGTCCGCCGGGTTCACCTTGCGGTAGCTCGGCGGCGATGTCATCTCCAAAGGTAGTGCCCGCTGTGCACGAAGAAGAGCCGCTTGCACATCCACTGCGGCCGCGTCGATGTTGCGGTTCTCCTCGAACTCGATGGTCACGCTGGTTTGTCCGAGCGTGCTGGTGGAGCTGATTTGCGCCACGAAGGGAATCGTCTGGAACTGCTGCTCCAGCGGTAGCGCCACGGCTGTGGCCATGTCTTCGGGACTGGCGCCAGGCAGGTTGGCCGACACGTTGATGACCGGTGTGTTGTAGCTGGGCAGGGCCGCCACCGGAATGAAGTTCAGGCTCAGCGCACCGGCCACCACGATGGCCAGGTTGAGCAGCACCGTCATCACCGGACGGCGGATGAAGATCTCGGAGAGGTTCATCGCGCGCTGGCTTCCTTGGCGGTGCCCTTGTCGGCCTTCTCGCCAGCCTTGCCCGATTCACGCCCGCGGTCGACCACCTTGCTGCCATTGCGAAGGTTCTGCCGACCTTCCAGCACCACACGATCGCCTGCCGAGATCCCCTTGAGTGAGGCCAAGCCATCGCTGATCGCCAGCACGTCCACCGGCTTGGCCTGCGCCACTCCCTCGTCGTCCACCACAAACACGGTTCTTCCGCGGGTCCCTTGGACCACGGCCGCGATGGGCACCACCACCCCATCGTCCACCGACTGAAGCTTCATCCGCACCTTGACGTAAGCACCCGGCCACCAACGGGCCTCCCGGTTGTCGATCTCGGCCCGTACCCGCACCGTGCCCGATGCCGCGTCCACCGCGTTGTCCACAAAGACCAGTGGTGCGGCGGGACCGGGCTTCGCCCCGGGAGGCTCGTCAGCACCGCGTACCTCGACCACGGCGGCGCGGCTTTTGAGTGCGGACAGGGCATCGCCCAGGTGGCGCTGGGGCAGTGAGAACGACACGAGCACGGGGTTCATCTGACTGATGGTCATCAGGGCCGCGCCTCCCGGGCTCACATAGGCTCCCGGGTGTACCGTGATGGCACCCAAGCGACCCTCCTGTGGCGCCAAAACCGTCATGAACGACAGGGCCACCTGGGCCGCGTGCAGCGCTGCGCGCGATGCAGCCACGGCGGCGTCCTGCGTCTGCACGGCCGTGCGCTGCACGTCCACCGCCCCCTGGGAGATGAAGTTCTGCGCCAGCAGGTCCTCGCTGCGCTTGAGTTGTCGCCGGGCATCGACCAGCGCGGCCTCGTCGCGCAGCAACTGCGCTTGCGCGCGCTCCAACTGCGCGCGCTCGTTTCGGTCATCCAGTCGAAACAGGGTCTGGCCCTGGCGCACCGTGTCGCCTTCACGGACCAACACCTCGCGGACGGTGGCGCCTACCTGGGCGCGCACATCCACCGTGCGCCGGGCCGTCACGGTTCCGGTGATGTCCAGTCCAATGGGCAGGCTGCGCTTTTCCGCCTTGATCAACGTGACCGAAACCGGGCCGCCACCGCCAGGTGCCCGGCTGGGAGCAGCCCCACCGGCTACGGCAGGCGCCGGAGTGACCGCCGGGCTAGACGCCGGTGCCGCCCCAGCCGAGGGTGCGGCAGGCGTTCCGGTGGCCGCGCCGGAAGCCGGATCGCCTGCCTTGCCGCAGCCGACGATCAAGCCGGTGGCAAATAGCGTGATCAGGGCAAGGGCACTGGCCTTCACGGTCTTTGGTTGATCTGTCATGGAAGGTCTTCGTGGGGGTCAATCGCAACACGCCAGCACCCACTCCAAGTGCTGATGCGGCTGGGGATCAAGGCTTGAGAGGTGGCCGATCAAGGCTTGACCACGTTGGTCATCACCAGTTTGCCCTTGACGGCGCGTGAGGCCATCAGTGCATAGGCCTGGGGGATGTCGCTCATCGGCAGGATACGGTCAATAGCGGGCTTGATGAGACCCTGGCGGTACCAGCCCAGAAGCTGAGCCAGTGCGCCGGCGAAGGCCTGCGGTTCGCGACGAACGAAGTCGCCCCAGAACACGCCCACGACCGATGCACCCTTGAGCAGCGCGAGGTTCCAAGGCAGGGCCGGGATGCCGCCGCCGGCAAAGCCGATGACGAGGTAACGACCGCGCCAGGCGATCGAGCGAAACACCGGTTCGGCCAGCGCGCCGCCGACCGGGTCGTAGACCACGTCGGGACCTCGGCCATCGGTCATGGCCTTGAGCCGTTCGCGCACGTCCTGCGTGGCGTAGTTCAGGGTGTCGTCGGCCCCGAGCCGCCGGCAGAAGGCAGCCTTCTCGTCGCTGGAAACTCCGGCGATCACCCGCGCTCCAGCGGCCTTGGCCACCTGGATGGCCGACGTCCCAACGCCACCGGCGGCACCCAGCACCAACACGGTTTCACCGGCCTTCAGGGCGGCCCGATCGATGAG
>JACCDW011425619.1_pt1 | contig 18077 bp, 26 predicted proteins | sample 7449781 | NCBI WGS metagenome assembly JACCDW01 (sample SAMN15323449, study PRJNA562643) | freshwater metagenome | isolation source: river surface water | place: USA:Blue River Watershed | collected 2017-08-18
CCGAAAAGACCGTTATGCGGCCTCGCCGGTTCGTGTTTGCCAAATTCAATAATTTAACTTTGTCAGACAAGGATAAAATCCTTACAACATGCGGTGACGCCGAATGCGTCAACCCTCAGCACATGATGCTGGCTGCCAGCCCAGCTACAAAAGTCACGCCCGCCATTCGGGAGGATGTAAAAACTTGGATTGCCAAACACGTGCCACGCCAACGGATTCAGGAACTTGTGGAGACCAAGTACAACCGGAAGTTATCCCTCCGCACAATTACGAACATAAAAAACTCTGCGCCTGTATAGCTCATTTTTCCGACATTCTGAGTCTGCTAGTATCAGAGCAACCTGTTTCTGCACAGGAACTGACACCTCTTTTAGGCTTCTCTAAACCCAGAGTCTTAAAAGATTTAACACGTTTGATGAAATACGACTTAGTTAAGCGTGTTTCTTTTGAACATCACGTTCTGTACTGCATAAACGGGGAATTCAACTCTGTAATTTTTGAAGTTTTAGATTTATGACTACCCTTCCCGTATCTAAACCGATTCTCTGGGACGATAAATACGTCATCGAGAATCTTCCTAACTGGATTTACACGGATTCCCCGCAGCCGAAGGACATCGCAGAGTGCGAGGCCAAAATTTCCTCCATCGAGTACACATTGCGGGACATCGATCTCCAGATTGAAATCCGAGAACTCGAACTAAAGACGGGTAGCTCCCGCCACACCAGCAATTTCGAATACGAAAAGTGGAAAGTGCAGGCACTCAGAGCTAAACAAACCCATTTGTACCTCCTCAACGCTTACCGTTACTGGCTGATCTTCAACAACCGGGAAAATAACGAAAGCAGCTTGAACGAAAAACTCAACAAAGTTATCAACATCTTGATCGAAGATTCAGATACGTTTGCTATAGATCTAAAAGAACTGTTATGAAGTGCATTCATAACGACAATCACATAAAAACAGACACAATATGTAAGGAGTGCCTCAAAAACATTAATGATGAAGTCTTATTTCCGGATCTGAATAAAATCGACCCTGAACTGAGACCCTTATTAACTCAGCTGACCGTACAGAACACAGATTTGTGCGGCTGCTGGAAGTCTGGGTACACCACGCTGAGGATTTACGGCAAACGGCTGAACATTGAAAACGTTTACTACGCCTTCTTTAAGGCTGACATTGGAAACTTCAAGCTAAAACGAATTTGCGGCACCCTAGGCTGCGTCAATCCAAACCATCTTGTGTCTCGGTTTGAGACTCCTGCGATCACCAAGCGGGTTCGATCCGGCTTCAATAGGAAATTTAAAAATATTGAAGAATTAACGGACGATCAATGGTGTAGATATACCTAAAATTAAGGCACTGCGTTGCGTAAGAAAGGCCGCAGCGTAGTAACGTGGGGTGCCGCCGAGTTTTAGCCTTTTCCTCGGCGCCGTAAGCGATCTCCGTTGCCTGGATCCAGGTGACGGGGCGGCCCCATACCAAATCAAAACCAAATGATTGACTACTCCAGAGAACTCAAGAAACTTACAGAGGTTCTCGAAAGCATTGACACCAACCTTCAAATTTTAGCTAATGCAAAAGCGCACAATGTTGCCACGGCGTTCGTTAGTCGCAAAGTTATGGCTTCTCGGCTCGGGGTTGCTCCTGTGGTTATCGATAAACTCATTCATACTGGCGTTGCATCTGGCGGAACGTCTGGTCTCGTTGAAGGCATTCATTACGCGAAGCTGGACCCGACGGAAACCAACACAAGCCGATTTCTATTCGACTCGACTAAAGTACTTCAGGCAGCTTGGGCAAACTTCACGGGGTACGCTAATGACTAATTTCAACAAGAAAGTGAAAGAGATGGGTGCCACGCTGTTCGGCAAAGGCGAAACTCAGCGCCGGATGGCTAAAAATACAGTGAAAATGATTATGGGAGACGTAGTAACACTATACGAAGAATTCTACAAATACCAAGGTGCTGGGGCTCTCTTCTTCAACCCCACCAATCCGGATAACAGTTCTTACGTTTCCGTATCTGATTTAAAGAGCGATATCGCTGTTGCGCAGGAGATGTGCGACGACACGACAGCTGAGTTCCTAGGGAAACTCGTTAACGTCATTAGCAAGAACAGCGATTCCGGTAAACCCGTGGTGGTTATGGTCAGCGAGAAAGGAATGTCCGTCCATGTTTTGGACTTGAATGAGATTGATGATCGAATTAATCAAATCTCAGATGCCGCAAGCTGAATTTGATTTCGTCTCCCCTCCAGAAATCATCGGAACTGTAACTTCATTTTTTGGAGGTCAGATCGATCTAGATCCGGCCTCTAGTCACGCGGCAAACACTCTCGTAAACGCATACAAATACTTCACTCCAGCAGATAACGGACTGAAACAAAAGTGGAAAGCTAAGAGCGTATATCTGTATCCGCCGAGAGAACTGCTAACGAGCAGCGAGCAACCTGAGGATTTCACCTTATTTCGTCGCAAACGCAGATTTCAGAAATCCGCGCAGCGCGTGTGGTTGGAAGAGTGCTACCGAAAGTATATCCGTAAGGAATTTAACGAAGCGATAGTTTTTTTGACCTCGTCTGAAGTGGCTTTGTTGACCACGCAGGCTCTCAATATCGACTTTCCGTTGTGCATTCTTAAGACTCGGCCGGCTCTTTTGATGGATGAGCCCAGTCTGAGCAAAGTTAAAAATTCTAGGTGTTACGGTTTTATATACTATTTCCCAGATTACGAGAATATGAATGAACGGGTTCTGAAGTTTAACGAGAGCTTTAGCTCACTTGGCCGCGTGTATTATTGAGAAACTGCACAGTGTGATACGTGTCGTCGGGGCCAAAATCATCATTCTCGCCGAATCCTACGCCGACGGGAATGGATTTCGATTTACCGGACAGCCGTTCCCGAGCTAGACGCTGCTGCCTTTCGCGAGGGCTTTCACTCCAAACCTTGCCCGCCATCCGGATAACATCCCGGCTGCGGTATCGATAGTCATGTTTGGCGAAGGGAGCGTCGCCGTGAAATCTAACCTTCCGTTCGTGTTTAGACTCCCGGATCTGATCAGACATTGTACGTATACAACTGCCGCATCGACTCCACGTCGCTACGAACCGTGGGAGGATTCGTGGCGTATTCCATAAAGGTGGAGTTCACAAGGTTGTTGAATGCAGGATCTTCAGAAATTTGGCGGAACTGAGTGATGGGGGCCGCGAGGGCTTGGTACATCCGAGCGCTACCCTGTTGGCTCACAGCATTCAGACGATCTGTGTAATCCTTCATACTCGCCGACAGCACACCAGCAAAACGTTTAGCGGATTGGGACGCAATAATATTGGGATCGAAATTAGCTAACTGTTGAGCATACTGTTGCCCAATGTTAGATACGGTGCCGTAGAAATCTTTGGTATAACCTTCTGTCGCCTGTTGAGGAGTACGACCGGAAACAGTAGACAGGGTCTCTTGTACGTTCCGCAGTTTAGTCCGCTGCCGTTTTACTTGGCTGCGTAACGCTTTGATGGTTTTCTTCTGAGCAGCCCTACCAGCCGACGCAGCTCGATTAGCTAAATCCTGAGGAGAAGGACCAAACATTATCCGAACGGAGGTAAGCCTTTCTTAATTCTACTAGCAACTATATCTCTTATACGCAGGATATCTTGACTAGCAGTCGTTTTACCAGGATCGAAAAAGTCTAGAGAGATGTGCGGACCTGTAGCTCGACCAGTTTCGCCTTGCTTCCCGATAATCATGCCCGGCTCAATAATCATGCCGGGTTTGAGATTCGGATTGACCGCATCAAAGTGCGCTACAAGAGCATCAAATTGTTTTCCTTCAGGGGACACACCGCGAAGCTCGACATAATTCCCATAACCACGGCCACCTGGTCCGCGATTAGAGGGATTAGCTTCCTTCACAACTTTTAAAACCTGAGCTTTAAATGGAGCTGCAAACGGAACACCGCGGCCGCCAGCAAGGGCAAAATCCAATCCGGGTTCGCCCGTGGCGTCTACGGCCGAGGTAACAACGGCATCAGGGTACGCGATACCTCCACTCGTAGTGCGGGCGAAACCTTGAGCTGGTTTTGCGCCCGTCCGCAGATTAGCGCCCGCTCCCTGAGCGACTTGGCTGGCCGCCACATCGTTTAGAGATTTCTCAATCTGAGAAGCCTGAGCGTCATAGTCGACGGCTTGTTTCCGAAGTTCAAGGATGTTACGAACAAGATTCGTGGGATCTGTAGCTGGACCCTGTGCATCCGCTGCCAGACTCGCCGTTATCTGAGACTCAAGAATCTCAGCCTCATCGTCCTTTCCTTCTTCACGAAGAGCGTTTGCCTGCTGCTGAATAGCTAGAGCTTGCCCGCCAACCGCAACCGGAGCGCCCACGTTCTCAAGAGTGGACCGCAGCAGAAGTTTCTTTACAGCGTCTCGGAAGTCAAATCGAGGCAGGGATACGCGAGCGGCAGCCGGAGTCGCAGGATTCTGAGAAGGAGCCCCTGTCGAAAAGGCGCCGCCAGATGTCTTTAAGAAATTCTGAATGTCAGCAAAGCGTTTAACCGATTGATTGGGGTAGTAGCTCTTACCTTCCAACGTGGGGAGACCAGCCCATTCTGGAGCGAGCTTTGCGACAGTTTGCGGCGTAATCGGGTCTTTACGTGGATCGATCCCACGCTGACGAATGAGTTCTAATGCCGCGAGGTTTTGTTCTGTCGGACCGAAACCTTTTAAACCGAGCTTTTTGGAAACACCAGCCCAAGTGCCAGGCATGAACTGATAAGCACCAGCCGCCGAGCTAGCGATACCGGGCTTCTTAACAACCGTATCTGGATGTCTAGAAAGGTCACTAAATGTGCCCCCTCCGAACATGATGTTGTATTGAGGACCCTGACCCTTCTTGTAAGTGCCTTCCGCAAAACTAATAGCGGACAACCACTGTTTTTCTTGAGGGGTTAGAGGGGCCACGGTATCTTTTTCTTGAGTTTACACAATCAGTTAGCTGTTTCTAAGTCTTCGTCGTCAAACAAGCTCAAGTTTGTGTCAACAGCAATCCCTACTTCACTCACAACAGTTTTATAAGCTCGTTCACGGCAAACTAGCTTGAGCACCATTTGCCACAAATAACTATCTCGCTCTTTGTTGTGCAGGGAATGAGCTTTAGCCCGGATACGAGTCAGAACGAACTCATCTTCCAGCGTGAGGCCGCACTGAATGTTATTATGCTCACCTCGTGATTTACGAGACCCCATGTTAGTGAACCCGCTAATTAAAGTCTAGCTCTACTGCAGCCCACTGAATGGAGCAAGTTTACAGATAAACTTTAAGAATTAGGTATGTCTGACGCACATAACGCATCATCACCATGCCTTGCAGCTCCAGTAGCCTGGAGTTAGTTTACTCTTCTTCTCATCACAGCTATGCCTGGAGCGAAACGCAGCGCGTCGTTTCGGATCGTCACTACGGTTCTCCATGTTGGGGTCGCCGAAACGGACTAAACGAACTCTGCCGCCCTCTTTAGCTGCCACGGAGAATTCTTTTCCGCCCTGAACGTCTCGCTTGGGAGAGTTGTAGTTTTTAAAAACCTCTCCTGCAATGCGAATCATGAGAGTCTTACAGCACTCCTTAATGTTACCAAGCAAAATCTTAAAAACACATTATGGGCCGAAAGGAGGTCACGCTCACAGAAGAAATAAAGGTAATATGTAGCCGCCACCCTTCCCACGCATATCTAATGTCGGACGGTAAGACCCTCCTCACTATCGCTGAAACCGCTGAACTGCTGAACTGCAGCTCCGGGTTTGTCCGCAAGCGCATCGCGTTGTCCGAGTCCAATCAACCCGGCGGCTGGCCTAAGACCGTATACCTGAACCTGCAACCCAACGGCGCTAAGTCCCTGTACCGCGTGGATAAAGCCGCGCTGCAGGAATATCTGAAAACTTCTTCTAACGCTAAAGTAGAAACTGAAGCCGCTTGTGCGGTGTGCCCTGTCTGATCTAAAACCGTGACATTCTCTGGCTCGTTCAATACCACGCCGATGACCGCCGAGGAAGCGGAAGAGCGTTTTGAAGAGCCGGAGCAAGAAGTTGCAGGGGCATCTATCCAGGATTTAATTTCTGGATTGGTGTCCCTGTCTTCTTACGTTCATCAATTGTACGTACAGAGTCACCTAATTCATCTAAATATTGAGGGGCCGCTGTTCCTTCCCATCCACGAATTCCTGAAGGAGCAATACGAGTCGCACATTGATCAGTTCGATACTCTCGCTGAGTTTGTGCGGACAATGGACTTCCTGATGCCGATGTGTCAGCGAGGCTTGATGAGTGCTTACAAGGGCTTCAAGCACACGAAGTCTTACGAAGCTCGAGAATCGTTAACTGTTTACTTAAAGAACCTAGAAGCCTGCGGCTTTATGGCCAAAGATCTCGGCAAACTTGCCAAGGAAGTGGAAGCTCCCGACGTGGAGAACTACGCGGCCGACTTGGTTAAAGCTATGTTCAAAGCTTCCTGGTTCCTTAAAAGCACACTGCGCCCTTAGATCGGCAACCAAGTATTTGTAGCTCGAATATACAGACCGGCATTAAAGGAACCCGAAGTTTGTACTTGATACACTAGGGTTCCTGACAAACTAGTTGTTATTTCAGGGAGACCGCTGAGGACAACGGTAGCCGATTGGACAGCACCAGACGCCAAAATAGCTCCTGACGCTAGCGTAGCTGTGGAAGCGAAAACAGCACCGGAAGCTAGAACGGCACCAGAAGCTAAAACCGCCGTATTAGCTTGAAGTGCAGTAGTCGCTGTCGTAGCGCTAGAAGCTGTCGAAGCCGTGGTTGCGAACGCAGCTCCAATTGTTTGCCACGTGGAGCCGGTCCAAACTTTGAAAAAGTAATTCGCAGTGGAGCTGTCTGTCCAAGTCTCTCCTACCGAATTACCTGTAGCTCCGACAGGGCTTGCATTTGGAGCAGTCGTTCCATACGCAGATGGCCCAATCTTACGAATAGCCCCCGCAGAATCCTCGAAATACAAACCAGGATCAGCGGCGCCCACGGAGAGCGCTAGCTCTCCATTCTGAACAACAGAGGTGTTTGGGCGATCTGAAGCTTGTCCACTTCTTTTTAAAAGAAGAATAACGGGAGTAGATGTCATTAATAGGTGCCGCCGTTAATGAGAGAGGGGAAGCCCGCGGGAGGAATTAGGTTCCCATTCAAGTAAGATCCTCCGTCGAGTATGTTAGTGGGCTGTGTCACTAAAACACCATTCTCATACGTTCCTCCGGAATATGGAGTAACGACGTAAGACGCCGGATCGAAAGGATCGAACTCAGGCGTGGTGAACATCTCAAAGCTATTCGCTTGTAACGTAGAAAGACTAGTTAAACCTCCTGCATTTAATGTTTTAGCCATCATATTATACATATCAGGATACATCATGTGCGTTGGCATATCGTCTTTCTTGGGGCTGTAACGTTCCCACCACACGAGATCTTTTTCCCGCTTAAGAAACTCAGTCTGCTTAGCTAACTTTTTATCGAAATATTCTCGATAGTATTCATTCATCGGCTCGTCGTTAGGCTGAGGCAGCCAAGGACTAGTTACCTGCTCTTGCTCGTACTTTCGCTGTAAATCCCACATCGCAGCGTAAATATGCTTACACCAACGAGGCTGGTAATAATAAAGATTGGGATCTGAATATACACGCTCTGTAGTTCGAGGAATGTTATAAATTTCGTTCAAATAAATAAAGCCGAAAGTACGAGCGAAGCCGGGATTATCCGCAGAGGGAACTCTGCGAGTATTTCCGTCCGGACCAGCGTCATAAAAACCCGGATCTAAGTTTTGAGTTTTAGTGTATGGATACCGCCGACGCATCGAAACGTCGTACAGATTAAAACCTTCTCGTGCGAGGAAGTCAGGGCAGGTGCACTGAGAGCGCATTTCCGTAGTTAAGTATTCTCCAACTGCCGGAGGTCCCGTAGCAGGGACAGACATCGTGTTCGTATCGATCACAGACCAGCTTGTGCGAGGTCCGTGCGACAAAAATAAAGTGTTAAAAATGGGCGCATAAGAGGGATTAACAGGAACTCCGTTAATCCCCACAGCGGTCACTGTGTAATTGTTGAACCCGTAAGTTTTCGATGTTCCATCTGCGTTAAATCGATTAGATAAAACCTCTCCAGCAAAAAACGAAATAGGAGCCCCGAAGTTCGAATTCAGGCGAACAGCATATGTCGTATCGTCATAATCCGTGACGGACGTAATAGCGTATCCAAAGTTAAGGAAATTGAAGGAATCTCTAGGACGAATACCGACCATGTGCATCCGCATGTCCGTCCGCGTGGTCGGATACATGAAGCACATGCCCGGCAAAAACACCCCAAAACCAGGTGTGCCGGAAACGTAGTATTTAAAAGAATATGTAAGACCTCCGTATGCCTCTTGAGAGTACATACTGAGCTCGTATCCTCTACGCCAACGAGCCCACAAAGAAGCGTAATCGTAATCGCTAACTAAACTGAAATCTTTAGTGTTTAAAGCTGGTCTGAACCGACGATCAAAAGATAAAGGTGAAGACAACTCGTTTGTGTTGTCCGCACCTTTTATGGTTTTCGGCAGCTCGACACCCTTGGCGCCTTTTAAAGACTTGAACCCGAAGTTATCAGAGCCTTTTCTGCGGGCCACCGATCAATAGAATCCGCCTTGAGAAAATACCGTAATACCAGAAGGACTGAGACCGCCCGACACAGCAGCCGAACCAGTGCCGAGATATCCCACGGCGAGGATATAGCCCTTCTCAAGGTAGAGACCTTCGCCTTTGCCGATCTGAATCGGAGCAATCAAGTTAGTGTCTCCGGCTTGTGGTACGGGAGCATTAACAGCAAACAGCTGAATGCTCTGAGGAATACCCCGCGTGGAACCACTCAGACCCACTTCTACCCGGCTCACCATCAGAGCAGCGGAGGTAGAGGGAGCAGATTGGTTAGGGGCGTATACGTAAAAACCTAATTCGCAAGTCCGGCGACCGCTGTTGTCGGGATAGCCTTCGTTACTAACGATGGTGATATCCTCGACGAGCGCCGCATCTTCAGAAGGAAGATCGCCGACCCGAACCAGCTGAATAAGGTCAGTCAGGTTGGGGTTAGTAGGATCGCAGGTTCCGGTCGCGCTGGTGATTCGAGCGCCCCGGAGAAACGGGCGATCAATCAGGCAGGGACTCTTGTTAGTAGATGTAGAGGCTACGATCCTAAACGCCCGTCAGTACTTAACTTAGGGCGCCCTCAGCAACTGATATTATCTTAGCAATTAACTGAGGGTTTATTGAATCAGCTTAAGTTCAATCCGCTGTAAGACGGAACGCCCGAGTCGCCACCAATAGCGACGGAATCGCCCACATCCAACTTAAGGGGAGAGATAAGACCAGCCTCACGAAGAGCTTTAAGAGCCTTTTCTAAAGAACTCTCACCAGGCTCTTTGTCGCCAGTTTTCTCTTCGTAATAGCTGGATAACATCTGACCGGCCATCGGCATCCCACGGGCAGCGGCGATACCGGCACCAAGACCGGCGCCAAGCTTCCCAATTCCTTGAAGCAGCGAGCCGACTTGCTCACCCCAACCGCCAGTTTTTGCAGGAGGCTCAGAGCCCGCCATAACAGGACTAGCCTGAGCGGGGCCTGAGATGCCGCCGAGAGCGGGAAGAGATTCGAAAAGAGCCCGATTCCCGGTGAGATAAGCAGGCATCTCTAAGGATCCTTGCGTCCCAAAAGAACCCTCAGGAACCGAAGTCATGGGGTATGGCTGCTTAATAGAAGCAGCGCCAGTGAAGTAGTTAGCCACGTGGGGGAGCTCCTAGTTGATTAATCAGCCGAAGGGAACGGTGGGATACCCCCCACCCAGGGGAACCATCCGACCGCCAAGGGGAATGCGGTTGAGAGTGGGCCGGATCAGAGGACGAGTGGCATCCTCAAGATCAGCAGCACCAGAGCTGCGATCAATAACAGCGCTACCAGCGGCTTCTACGTTTCCGACAAAGTTGTTGTTGGAGTTGTCGCCCATCTGAGCGCCCATCGTCATGCCTTGAGCTTGGGGGGTCTGCTGAGACAGATCGGGACGAGCCTTAGCACGCTGGATCATCTCATAAGCCAGCGTGGGATTAGCAGAAGCCCAAGCGGGAGTTTGGGGAGCTGCTCCAGGAAGCATCGAAGCTTCACGCGCTAACTGAGCACGAACTTCAGGCTGTGAAGCATAAGCTTCGCGAGCTTTGTAATAATCAGCGATCTTTGCAAACTCGCTAGGAGCTTTAGGAGTTGCTGCTAAAGCATTTGCCCGAGCCTGACGATAATTGCTCTCGCGGTCGTCTTGCGGTACAACCACCTGTCCGCTGCCTGTTTGACCAGCCACGGAGCGGCCGCCGCCAGCAGCAGCCATGGCAGCACGAACACCGCGATCAGGTAATACACCAGCGCTAGCCGGACTTGGAGTTCCCGCAGAGGGTGTCCGAGTCGCGGTCGGACTCGCTTGAGGATAGAGCTGCTCATCAGTAAGACGCAGAGAGGCGTCAGGCTTTTCTTCGCGGAATAAAGGAATGCCTGCTGCCAATCCGACGGCTCCGGCCCCGCCGACAATCGCAGCCAACTGCGCTGGACTTAAACCGGATTTGGCAGCTACTGCGGAAAGATCCTGCGTTGCCGAAGGCACTGCACCTCTAGGACCGGGCAGGTCACGAATAGTCCGAAACTCAGCGTCAATAATTTCAGGACCCTCGGTGCGCAGAGAACGAACAGCAACACCGCCTGCGGGAGAGGGGATCAGAGCTCCGCCAGGACCTTCCGGAATCGCACCGCCAGGAGCGGGAGGGGGTGTGAGACCGGAGTCGCCTGCGGCTGCTGCAACAGGACGAACTTCGGGGGCTGCGGCGAGCTTACGAGAAGTATTTAAATAAGCCAGATAATCGGTCCCGCGGGGGCCGGTGATGTTTTTAAGGGCTTCGCCAGCAGGAACACCATATTCGGCAGCTAAATCGTCAGCCAGACGAGACAGGCTATCGACAGTCCCCGGTTGAAGAGTCTTCAAGATGCCGAGAGTTTCTGCATCAGCTTCCCGAACAGAAAGAGGTAATGCAGTCGGACCCCACTCAGGACGAGGAGAAATATAAGGACCGGAGTAGGAAAACTCAGGAACGGGAGCAGCATCTAAAGGAAGCTGACCGGGAACTTCGCCGAAACGAGGTACGCGAGGCATATCGCCCACGCGGGTGCGAGCGAGATTCTCCAGTGTTTCACGGTTACGAACCGTGGGGCGAGGAGTGGCAGCTGTGACCGGTCTGCCAGTGCGAGTCTTTAAAGCCAAAGACGGTTGCGTGACTTCAGCTTGCCTTGTCGGAATAGCGGGAGCTTTAGGCGGTGGACCGCCGTAGAGAATCTTTTGCTTAGCGGATTCGCCCAAAAGACCAGACTTCGCTGCGTTCTCAAAAGCTTTTAAAGTCTGTCCGACGCTTCCAGCAACAGACTCAGGTAGGGCCTGAATCTGACGAAGAGCCGAGGGATTGTTGATGATATTCAGTACAGCCCGCAGACCTTCGCCGTAGTTTTCTAGGCCCATGAATGTATACCAGTCTTTAATAAATATAGCGTTTAACGCCAGTTTGCGTAAAAATACAGCCGATCAGATCGGGAGATGTCAGGCGGTCCTGGAATAGCTTGAATGAATTCGCCGCCACTCCGTTCAAACCTGTAACGAGCTGCCACGGGGTCTCGATAATTTGGGATATACAGCATGTGAGCTAGACGATCGCACTCATATAAGTAATTCTCTCGCCAGATTTTGGCTGTCTCCCTCTTGTCCTGAATATTAATAGAGCGGCTAACGTCACCCAGAATAGTTTCCTGTCGGCTTGTTGCTCGCCCCGTGGCCAATTCCGTCAGACGCTCGGCTTCTTCGCAGCGTTCAATTTGCTGCACGATTTTATCGTAGTAATACTCACTAGGAACGCTGTTGCAAGCTTCGACTAAGCGAGCGTAATCACCAGCAGGTACAGTGGCTATGTTGTACCCTAAGTGATACGCAACCCTACTGAAGTTAAAATCGTCTAGTTTATACCCGAAAACCTGAGCAGGATTCCGAGTAATCTGATTAATCGCAGCGTAAATTACTTCACGCTTTGTTGCATCAGTAGTTGTAGCTTGAAAGACAACACCCTGCTGAGCAAGATATGACTGGATCTGCTCTAGTTCCTGCGTAGTTAATTGCGCCATTACCCAGCAGGGCGATTACTTAACTTTATTCTACGTACACATTTCCACTTTCCAGGACTGAATCCCAATCAACTTGAGTAATAGCTTTCAATTGATCCAACTTACTGAAACGCTCGCCGGGTAAACTTTGCTGCAGTTCTTTGATCTGAATTGCAGTCTTAAGGCCGACACCTTTAAGAATTTGCGTAAGCAACTCAGGCGTAGCCGAATTCAAGTTCACACGGTTAAATGCCTGAACCTCAGGTTTTACGATCTGGCGCCCACGGCGCTGTTTAACGGTTTTACCTGCAACTTCCTCTTCTTTTTTAAGTTCTTCAATAATTTGACTCTTATGGGCGAAAAAAACTTTACCGGTCGTGTAGGACCGGACCATGAAATATTCGCCTTCGTCGTGACTATTTAGAACTTCGATTTTTACGCCGTTGGGTTTAAAAGTAAATTCTTTCAGCTGGGTCACAGTCATTATGTGAACAGGATCTGTGTGTATATTACAGTAGGATGTCAACAGGGTGTGTCAACCCACGCTGATGAATTTCAACCTCCCTGTACCGAAATTCCTGCAGAAAGGGGCGAAGGCCATTCCTTTTGTGGGAGATCTGCTCAACATGGTGGGGGAATATTCCGCTAACCGTAAAGCAGGTTTATCAGATAAAGAAGCAGCTCGACGGGCGGTAGCTGTCGGCGGTGCTGGGGTTGCTGCATCCGCACTATTTCCTGCAGACGTCCCGACGTATGCTCCCAGCGTGTTGAGAGCAGGTGCATCTGCGCAAAGGCAAACACCTGTTGGAAAATCTTACGAATTAATGCGGGGACTCGGCGTAGCAGCTCCTCCGAGCCCACGGGTGCTGGAGGCTACTGCAAGTATGGTCGATAAAATTAATCCAGAAGCGTGGGCACGGAACCTCGTAGATCGGCTTGACCCGTCTACTGGATACACAACGTTTAGTTTGAACCCAGACGAACGACTAGAACAACTGAAAGAGAAATTATTAGAAACAAAGCTAAGTGAAGCTCTGCGTACTATTAAATAAGCAATAAAAAAGCCCCTCCGAAGAGGGGCTAATTTTTGCCAACCTTAAATCAGGAAGGCACGGTCGAGGTGTACACGTTCGACTCAACAATGCCAGCGGGCTGCAGAGCCAGATCGGAGCGATTAGGAGCTTCGTCAGGAACGAACCAACAAACTTCGCAGATCGCGAGAGCTTTATCCTTACCGCTGAGCTTACCGGCTTTTGCACGAGGATCGTACACACCGGAAGCCTGAGCCAGACCGGAAGCAGCGACGCCACCCAGGTTACGCACAGAGAACAACTTATAAGTTGTATCTGCAGTAACGCGGTGAGCGTTAGCCATGTTCCAGGCATCGCTGGAGCTGAACGTACCGTTCTCAATACGGCTGTTTGCACCAGTCACAACGGCGAAGAAGCCGCTGGGAGTAGGAGTGGTGGTCAGGCCCACACTCACGGCAGGGCCGAGACCCAGGGACGGAGTGGCAGAACCGCCGCCGACACCACTCGACACCACATCGCCACCGTCAACCCGAAGGCTGGCGCGGTACACATAGGCACCGGAGGGCACGATAATACCGTTGGTGATGTCTGCACGAACATCCTTATAGGCGTCGGGCGAAGGGATAATAACGTTGGCGTTCGTGAACGGAACGTTATCACCATTCAGGCCGGAGCCATAAGGAACGGCGTAGTAATCCAGCTGGTTGCTGGTGCCCAATGCCTGGAAGGACAGGTCAACATAGCCAATGGCTTGCTGAGCCACCCAACCGGGGCGAGCGACAACACCAACAGGGCCGCCCACGGGCTGATTGACGAGCGTCTCGCTAGTACCGTTCTCATTGAGATAAGTAACGGTCTTAGGGTCGTGCCAATAGCGCAGGACGTTGGTGTAGTTACCAGGATAAATCTTGGCAACAGAGAGCTGATTAGGGTTGATAGCCATCGTTAATTACCTCCTCAAGCGTTAAAGGAGTAAGCGATGGTGGCGAAATCAGCATTCAGGAGTTCGAAACCTGCATACAGGCTCCAAATCATCATGATGAAACGGCTGAAGTCGTCATTGTTGTTCAGTAACACCTGAGCATTGTTACCGCCGATGCCGACGCCAACGCTCTGGGGACCGAAGAACATACCGATTGCAGCTTCGTAAGAAGCGGCAGTACCACCGATAGTAGCAGTCTGTGACTGCGAAGGCATGTTGGTGGATTCGAAGAACCGCACGCCTTCAAAAACAAACCCGGTCGGCATGATCGGTTCGCCGGCCACGAAGGTGGCTTGACCGAAGCCTTGACCCATGTAGATGGCAGCGTTGGGCTGCATCGAGGACATGAGCGGGTTGATCTGACCGTTGCCAGGATAACGAGCAACTTCACGGAAGTCGCTGTTCTGACGCAGGTGCATCAGGAAGGTAGGATCGCAAACGCAGCGATAGAAGCCGTCCTGATAAGTAGGAACGTTACGCTTGCGCAGGCTCTTCACCACGCGCAGGAGATCGTCCTTAACGTCGAACTTAGCTTGTTCGGCGTTGCTGTAGGTTAGAGCACCAACAGCGAGGTCACCAGGATAGTAGTAACCACCCTGGGAGTCAGAAGACTGACCTTTAGAAACTGCTTTCAGGAGTTCATTAATGAACACCCGATCACGCCAACGGCGATAGTCATCCAGAAGCGTCAGAGAGCCAATGGATTGGTGGAAAGCAGTGAGGTTACCAGTATCGAGAAGAAGGCGCTGAGCGGTAATCAGCGTCTCCCGTGCGATTTTGAATGTACTGGGTTGGGTAGGATCGCTAGGATCGGCAGGGCCAGTATACTCCTTAAGCGTCACAAGAACTTTGTCCTTGACAATGTTCCTGCTGTTTGCAGTACCAATGGTTTGTTCTGCAGTACGCTCTCGCGACTCCTTACTGCCTGGGTTGCCCCAGAACCTATAACGGTCAAGCTGCACAGTCTGACCAGGCTGTTTGCTGAAGTCGTGAACGACTACAGGCTCAGCAGCCATCTCAACGACGTACGCAGGGTGCGGACGGTAGAGCTCAGCGCCTAGCAGCTTCGGAAAATCATTGTCGACGAACAAAGCGCCAACCTCCGAAAACTACATACTTAATTTAACTGCAAGAACTCAAAGTTGCTGCAAGACTGTTCTATTCTTAGCGGAATATTTACCGTATTACTTCTGATTACTAGAATTAACTGTAGAACTAAAGGTACGAGATAGCACCCGCACACCTTCCGGAGCCTGATGGTAAATCGAGCCAAAGTTAGACACATAGGAGCCTGCTTTACCCCTATAGACGTATCGCAGAGCCGGACCCATCAAACCAGGTGACGCAGACCGAATAGTTTCGGTAAACGTCTTGCAGTACACAGGTGGGTTGTACACCCACGAGGCACGGGAACCTGACGTGTCGTTAGTTGGGTTTGTAAGAATCCCACCTTCAAGACGCCCATGTGTAACGCCACCGCCAGTGTAGCCCTGCGCACTTGTATTGCTATCGGGCGTATTATATGGCGTGTACGGTTGTGAAGCCGGAGCAACGCCGTTGTAGTACGTATAGGCACCGGTAGTTCGCCGCCCATACTGAGGCCCAGAAGCCGAAGATACCTTGGCGTTAGCAATCCGCGTGGTCGTTAAACCCCGATAGCCCTCGTAACTACTGAGCGCATTTATCGGGTCATAATCAACATTTTCGTAGTTAGTCCAGAATCCAGCGGGAGCTGGCGGAACCTGGCGCCACGCGGTGGTAATGCCCCACAAGGGATATAGTGCGAGCTCGCTGTAATCCTCAGCGCCGAGAATGTTTCCATTCTCTAGACCCAGAACTAAATCCGAATAGTTAACGGGAGGGCCAGGAGTCTTTGTGCCGGTGTCTACACCAACGTCATTGACACCGTAATAGAGACCTTTATACGGGTTAAGCGGTGACGTGCCCCATTGGCTATAGCTGGGATAAATACCCGCTGTTTCTAGAGCTAAAGGAACGGAGTCCTCAGACTCAAAAATAAGAAAACCAGAAGTGTCGTCCTCTGCAATTATGTAAGAGATTCCTGGGGGAACCTCTTCAGGAAACGTAACTACTACAAAAGCTTCGTGATTAGGCCCACTACCTAATCGATGCGAAGATGTGTCATAGCGCCAGTTGCTTAAAGGCGTATACATTTAAGCTTCGGCAACTATAAATAGTATAAAGCCGCTTAAATTAAGCGTCTGATTCAGGCGCAGGCTCGATCTTGGCGTTAAGAGTCTGCATATCCAGGCTGATATTCTCCATATCCCGAGCGTATGCGGCCCGAAGATCAGCCAATTCCTGCTTAAGAACCTCAATTTCGGCAGTAGAGCCGACGGGAATGCTGCGACGACGATTTAAGTTGCCCACGGATCAGCCCTCTTTACCACTTTTGTGCATTTTCTTGCTCATTTTATAGGTTTTAGCCTTGCGCTTAGCCTCTTTAATCTTTTTTACCTTCTCAGGAAGGTCTCCCTTGGTCTCTTTTTCATATTCACGCACTTTTTCCTTAGAAATTTCACCGCGCTCACTCATAGCGTAGAACTTACGCCGTTGAGCTTCAGATTTAAAAGGCATAAGAGGAAACGAAAATAAGAAGAGATTAAATAAAACTACTTCATTTAATGTAAGTAGTAGAGTCGCCAATATTAGGTGTCATATTTCCACTATAACTTTGAAGAAATTTTCGAGCCCGGCTGCGAGCCAATCTTTGCTTACCGATATCACTATCTTCCACGCTTTCGGCAAAAGGCTTGCCTGTGTCAGGACCGCCGTAAACAGGACCGCCGGTCGGATAACTAGAACGACCGCCGCCACCCATAAAAGGCTTGCCTGTGTCAGGACCGCCGTAAACAGGACCGCCGGTCGGATAACTAGAACGACCGCCGAGAGAAGGAATCAGGTATTGAGGGAGGACTCGCATCTCTCTTCTAAAACTAATTTTATGTTAACGCAGATCCTTAAAAAGTGAAAAAAAATTCCCCGCCAAAAGACGGGGAACCTTGGCTTTCAGGTATAGATTAGGCCGAAATCAGCCGTTGTCCATGAAGAGAAGCTTAGAACGCAGAGCAGAAGGATCCATCTGGCTCAAGTAGCGCCACGCCTGTTCGGGCGAGCGCTCCATGGTTTGGGAGAAACCCTGCCACTGAGAGTCGGGATCCGCGGGGCGAGTGCCGGTGGAAGCCGAAGCGGGAACAGCGGGGAACTGATCGTACTGAGGTTCGTAAACTTGACTTGCAGCCGCAACCTCAAAGTCGTCCACGGGATACACCTCGGTGAAGAACCGGTCGGTGTAATCAGCAAGCTGTTCAGGATCAGTCAGAATGTGCTCCATAGCGCCCGCACGTGCGGTGAGGGCTTCCAGAGTTTCATTCTGCTGAATCAGTGCGTCTTCAAGAGTGACGGCGTACTGGTTCAGAACTGCAGGAGCTTCCAGTCCGAAGTGATTAACGACGGCGGCGGTTTCCTCGCTTAGCTGAGGAACCTGTTGTTGCGCCGTAGAAGTCGGATAAGAAGTTTGGATCGTAGACGCGTTGTTGTACGAGGTCTGCGGATCCGTAGGGGCTTGGTACAGCCAGGGTTGGGCCTGTGAAGTCGGCACGGGCTGTTGAATACCCTGCGGCACCATCTGGTACTGAGGATACTGTTGTGCCTGGCTGGGGGATGGGGAAATTCGCGAAACCACCCGGTCCAGACTGGTCAGGGCCGCTTCCCACGGGTTGGACGGGGAGGAGGTTGACGGAAACTGGCTGGACTGGTTGCTGGTAGAAGGGACCGTAACCGGTGTTGCCGGCGACGGCGCTTGGGGCATAGTTGCCGAAGGCGCCC